>PVBE012437550.1_pt1 | contig 13977 bp, 13 predicted proteins | sample 1631181 | NCBI WGS metagenome assembly PVBE01 (sample SAMN08397723, study PRJNA350692) | Marine metagenome, whole genome shotgun sequencing project. | isolation source: water | place: Pacific Ocean | collected 2012-04 | reverse complement strand
CTCGGGAGCCAAGGTTGTGGGTGTGGTCGGCGGCTCCCACAAGGTCGAGGCGACCCGGGCCCTTGGTGCGGACGCAGTCATCGACAAGTCGCGGGAAGCGCTGTGGAGTCGAGTACAGAGCGAGTCCCCCGACGGGTACGACATCGTGCTCGACGCAAACGGCGTCGAAACCCTGAAACATAGCTACGACCAGCTCGCGCCTGCCGGCCGTCTCGTGGTCTACGGCTTTCACACGATGATGCCGCGACAAGGCGGCCGTCCCAATTGGCCGAAGCTCGCTCTGGCGTGGTTGCGAACGCCGCGCTTCAATCCCCTCGACCTGACCACGCGTAACCGAAGCGTGATGGGCTTCAACCTCAGCTATCTCTTCGAACGCAACGCCGTACTGCAAGACGCGATGAGCAGACTGCTGGATTGGATCGCGTCGGGACGCCTCAAGCCGCCCACTGTGAAGACCTATCCGTTTGAAAACGTCTCGCAAGCTCACCGAGACCTAGAGTCGGGAACAACAACCGGCAAGTTGGTGCTCACGCTGCCCTAGACGAGGGCGTAGCCGCGCAGCTGACGCCAAGCGGGCGAACGAAAAACCGAGTAGTTAGCGACCACTCGGCTCGACGGCGGACAACGCGGAAGCCACCGAAATCGCAAGCTGATCCGCTCTCGCCCGGCACAAACGGGCGCCGCAGAAGGCCTTCTTGCGACGCACCCTGCTGGTACTGACATGTCAGTACTGTTACAACTACGTGAAGGCATTGAAGTTTTTGACGCAGGTCAATCCCTCTCAGCCGCAACTTTCCGCCCTGAAACGCACCATGCCTCCCACCCGACCAGCCCGCAGCGCACCGCGACGTAAGACGCCCGCCCCAAAGAAGCGGACGCGCACTCGACGCACTCCCGAGGAGCGCAAGCAAGAAATCGTGAGCGGCGCCTACGCTATTTTCACGGAAAAGGGCTACCACGACAGCTGCGTCGCCGACATCGTCGAGCGCGTTGGCATAAGCAGAGGCACCTTCTACCTCTACTTCGAGAGCAAGTTCGCCATCTTTGACTACCTGGTCAACGACAAGCTCGCGCTCCTGCTGCTCCAGGCCACCACCGGAGAAGATCCGGACGAGATCAACACACTCGACGAACACCTCGCCGCCCTCCGTCGAATGGCAGAACGTCTGGTCGGCGTCTTCCTCGGCGATCCTCACCTCGCCCAACTCATGTTCTTTGGGTCCATCGCGGTATCGCCGGAGCTCAAGGATAGCGTCAACAAGGCGATGGAGTTCGCGGCAGATCTCACGGAGCGCTACTTCAAGAACGGCGAAAGAACAGGCTTCATCCGGCAGGGCCTCGACACGCGCGCCCTCGCCCACGGAGTCAATGCGCTGATCGCGACCGCGGGGCGCCACATCTGTTCATCAGACCGGCCCGACGAGACGGCAAAGGCGATGATCGATCTCTTCATGACTCTGATCCACGAAGGCGCAACGGTGCAGCCGGCGACGCCAACGGCAAAGCATACAAAGACCCGGAAGAAGACCTGAAGGTGGTGCTCCCATCGCCCAGACCCTTCTCTTCCAAAACGGAATCACATAATGACTAAAGCAGACCAGAGCGAACTTGAATCGCGATCCCCCGAAGCGGACGCTTCCAAGACGACGCAGAGCAAGCGTGGATTCACGCGCCGCAAGTTCATGGTGGGCGCTGGCGTTGGCGCTGGCGCCGTGATCGGCGCTGGCGCACTCGCCATCCCGCTGGCGCGCAGCCCCTACTCGGTGCGGTACCCGGTCGTTAAGCAGAACCACGCGGACCTTCCTCCAAACGGAAAGTCAGTCGTCATCATCGGCGGTGGGCTCTCGGGGCTGCAAGCCGGCGTGGAAATGAGCTCGCGCGGCTTCAAGGTCACGGTCTTGGAGAAGACCGCTCTGCCCGGAGGTAAACTCAAGACCTGGCGCGACAAGACGTTTGGGCCCGACGACGACCCGCTGAAACAGGACCCGAAATTCGAAGGCTACGTTCGCGAGCACGGCATCCACGCCATTTGGGGCTTCTACAACAACTTGCGCGAATTTCTCCATCGGCACGGCTGGGGCTTGCAGAAACTGCCCGAGGATATGTCGATGTATTACTTCCTCGACAAGGACGGCACGCGAAGTGAGGTCAAGGTATCGGACTGGCCCGCGCCCTATAACCTCGTCCAGCAACTCATCTACACGCTAGACATCAAACACGTTCACGAGAAGGACCGAGAGGGCCTCACCGAACTCTTCTCCAAGCTCGCGTCTTTCGACTACACCGATCCGAAACAGCGCGCCTACCTCGACTCGATGACCTTCGAGCAGTACGGCAAGAAGCTCGGGCTCTCCGACGAAATCATCTACAAGATCACCGATAGCATCATCGAGATGGCCTACTTCGACAACGTCAACAACGTCACGGCGTTGGGCATGGCGAGCTTCGTAGTGCTGCTCGCTGGGTCACCGGATGACATGAAGATCGAACTCTACGTCAATCCCCCGGGAGAGACCTTCCTCGAGCCGATGGTCGAGCATATTCGGAAGCGAGGTGGCGCCGTTCACTACAACACGGAGGTTACCGATATCGGCGTCGATGACGGCCGGATCAAGTCTGTGCGCACCTCGCAGATTGCAGAGCAAGGGGTCCGCCGTTGCTCCGTCTGTGGCGCGCTCATCGTAGATGGCGTCGAGCTGGAGGACTGTCCGTTCTGCGGCGCCAACGGCGACATGATCGTCACAATGCAGGACGCAGAGAAGGCAGAGCGCACCTTCACGGCCGACTACTTCGTGAGCGCGCTCGATGTGCCGGCGGCGCAAACGCTTGTCGGAGCGAATCTCGAGTCTCTCGGAGACAACGCCTACTTCAACAATATTCTCGGTCTGCACGCGACCTCCGTCTTCGTCGTCAACTTCTGGTACGAGGGATTGGGAGCCTGGAACGACGCGCTGATGCAGGCCGACGGCAAGCCGGCGCTCGACTTCTTTGCCACCGGCTTCGACCACCTCGGCATCACGCTCAATTGGTCGCACCCGATGGACCTCGGTGACGGGAAGGACTTCTACTTGATGGACGAGTACCGGGGACGGGAGCTCTCTATCGTCGAGACCCAGATCGCGAAGGCCGCCGAGGTCGAGAGCATGTCCAATCAGGAGATCGCGGATCGTTGCCACGCGGAGCTGAAGACCGTTATCCCGGACCTGCCTCCCTATCGCGACTTCTTCATCAACCGCTGGCGCCACTACACGGGTTACCATGTCGGCGACGAAGGTCGTCGCCCGCCGGTGCAGTCGCCCATCGACAACCTACTCTTCATCGGCGATCTCGCCTTCGTGCCGCACCAAGCAATCTTCATGGAGAAGACAAACGTGACCGCGAAATGGGCGACAAACGTCCTGCTCGAGAAGATCGGTCAAAAAGAAGGCCAGATCGAGATTCTGCCGTCGGGAACGCCGGGCTTCTTTATCGATGCGATCCGCGACCGGAACTCGGTCTTCGTCTAGGCGCCGGCTGCTACCGCGGAGCCGGCGTTCGATAGCTCGCGGCGCCGCGCAAGTGCAACGTCACGCGCGCGAGGCCAACGAACAAGGCACCTCCGGTAAACACCAATCCGACGCCCGTTAGGCTCGCCAGCCATTGCGACCCGCTAGCAATGGCCGCCCAGCCACAGACAAGCGTCGCGACATGGGCGACGAGTTCGACGCGAGCTTGGCGTGCCGGAAAAAGACGGCGCATCGGCGGCACAGGCAACTGCCCAACGACAGGCGCGTAGCGATGAAACCAAACCAGAAACGCTGATATTCGAGTCAGCATTCCGTGAACAATCATGCCCGCCCAACCCCAAATCAGCGTCCAACCAAGCAGGACCGCCCAGCACAAATCCGGGAGTAGCCAGGTGGCAATAGCGAGCGCAAAGGCCACGGGCGCGCACAGCAATCCACCAAACCAGAAACGCACGCTGTCATCGACCCGGCGTCGGCGGCGCTGACGAAGCAAGCGAACACTCACCCACGGATGGACCAGCCACACGGCAATGCCGCCGGGCGCGGCCGCCAGAACAATCCACTCGGCGCCCACGCCGATCCACGGAATGATGACCGCGCCGGCGCCGGTAATGGCAACGCCAAGGAGCACCGTCCGGCGCGACGCCCGCGGATAATCCCCGGTCAGATAGAACATCGGGATCACCTGCCACGACACCGCCGTGATCAGTCCACCGGTCCACACGATCGCCCCAAGCGTCACGTGCGCGTTGAAGAGTGCGATCCAATTGTCGGCATACGCGGCGCCTGCACGCGTTCGCGCCATCACCACCCCAATGGCCACCACCGCGGCCAAGCCGGCAAGGGCGAGGGACATGCCCGCCACCGTAGCGTCACGAACGGGCGAGCGAAGAAGAGCCAGCCCCACCGGCACCAAAAAGAGCACAAACGCCACAACAAGACACACCCACGCGACAGCAAAACTGCCGACGCTGCTCGTCATGAAACCCCAAACCAACGCCACCAATCCAACAACGAGCGCAAGGTGCACCAAGTGGCTCAAGCGCACGGGACGCACGGTCGCGCCCGCCACAACCGGAAGCATCTGATACATCGCGCCCATCATCACGGCGCCGAGAAAGCCCAACGTCCCGAGGTGGGTAAGACCAATCGTCCATTCCGTAGCCCGCGCCTGCAAAGCTCCGTTGCCAAAGAAGAGCAAGACCCCAGCGGCTAGGATTGCAATGGGCGCCGTGAGAAAGAAACTGAACGGAACCGACAGGGGCGGCCCCTGTTCCGGACTTATACCGAACTCATCGTAGTCGGTACTCATCCCTTTCCTTCTAAACGTACGAGCGCAGCGCCATCCTCGGCCTTGCTGATCGCGAACGAGACATTCCGTTCGCGCAAATGCGGAATCAAGAGCCGAGGAAAGCGCGGAAGCCGTGCGAGATAGACGCTGCCAGCAGCGAGTCGTGACGCCGCCTTGAGCACGTGTTCCAAGGGATCCGGAGGTTCGAGATCGGTGAGGTCAATGATGTCCGCACCGGCGTTGACGACGATATCCACCGACCACAGCTTGTCCGTGACTTGGCGGTCGATAACGCCGTGCTTGCGTTCACGCAACAACGTGATCAACGGACCAGGTCGAAACGGTGCCGTCACGGTGAGCACGCCGCCTTCAACGACCGTCCCGAGTGCGTCCAAGATCGCGTCGAGTGGATCCGTCCCATCCGCGAGGATCGGTCGTACGTCCAAGCTGAGCAGCTCGAACGCTGCCGCGCCGGGCACGGCACGGGAGTCACCGCGCTGGTCCGGAGCAACTCCGCGCCGCGCATCGTCTCCGGCGGCATCGCGCGGCAGGGCGCGAGCGCCATCGAGCCATAGCGACAACACTGACTCCACTTCTTCCGCGAGGGGCCCCGGCTGGTCGAAGAGCTGCGCGCGCAAGATGAGCCCTTGGATCATGCCAACGAAACAGGTCGCGGCGGACGGCGCATCAAGATTGGCTCGCAGCGTCCCTTCTCGTTTTCCATCGCGCACGAGTTCCGCGACGAGCGACGCCTGCATCGACACCTGCTCACGCAGCGCCGTGCGCAGGGGCCCCACTTCTGCGGGTGAAAACAAAAGGCGCGGCAAGCCCGGATATCGATCCGCGTACGCGAGCAGCGCCTTAGCCAACGCTCGAAGACGCGCCAGTGGATCATCACTACTCCGCAGCACGTCGTCGGCGATATCGCCCAACTTCACGCGCACGTGGCGCATCACAGCGAGCAGCAATTGCTCGCGCGATTTATAGTGTCGAAAGAGCGCCGGCTGACTGATGTCGAGACGCTCGGCGATCTGCCGGGTCGTCAAACTGGCAAGCGGTGTCTCGCCGAGCAACTCGAGCGTCACCTCGATGATCTCCGATTGTCGTTCTGAGCTCTTGGCTCTTGACGTCATCCTTGCTAAGTTATCATTTGATAACTCCGAGATGCAAGCCAGGAGGTCCACCTGTGACTGACGTAAACATACGACTTTCAACGTTTTTTTCTCAGGAGCACCGCCTTTGTGATGAGCTCTGGGCCAAGGTTGAGGCTGCCAACGAGGGTGGCAAGGCTGACGAAACGCGCGCGGCTTGGGAGGCGTTCGACAAGGCGACCCGGACCCACTTTGCGATGGAGGAGGAGGTCCTCTTCCCAGCGTTTGAGGAGGCCAGCGGCATGCGCGGAGGCCCGACCGAAATGATGCGAATCGAGCATCGTCAGATGCGCGCCCTCCTCGATGAAATGGGCGCCGCGGCCGGCAAGGGCGACTTCGAGAACGTACTCGATCACGGCGACACGCTGCTGATGGTGATCCAGCAACACAACAGCAAAGAGGAAGGCGTTCTCTACCCAATGGCCGAGCAGCACCTCGCCGCAAACTGGCCGGAGATCGCGAAGCAACTCGAAGCCTACGGCGAGAAAAAATAGCCAGCGGACCGCTTCAAACGCGGCGGGTCCCTCGGCCCGGGGACGGCTTGACCCGCCTCGTGCACGGTCCTAGAACCGCGACATGTCTCTTGCGTCGTGGAATCCCATGAAGACCTCAATCACCTCGTCGGCACTCGCGGCCGCGCTGCTTCTCGCCTGCGGCGGCGAAGATACGATGGACTCGGGCTCAACCGCCGGCGAACTCCTGATGGGCGAGCTCAACGGGGGCGTGTTCCTGCTGGAGAGCGCCGAAGGGTACACACCCGTCGAAGGCACCACGATCCGCGTATCCTTCGACGAGGGCGGATTCGGTTTTTCGGGCGGGTGCAACTCTCATGGTGGGGACTACTCGGTGGAGGACGGCTCGACCCTCATAGTCACCCGGCTGGGGTCGACCGCAATGGGCTGCGACGCTCCGCTGCACGACCAAGATACCTGGCTGGCGGGTTTCTTCACGGAGAGACCGACGCTGGATCTGGAAGGCGCTCAACTGACGGTTTCGGGCGCAGAGGCCACGCTGATCTTCTTGGACCAGGAGATCGCCGATCCGGACCGCGCACTCGCGGGTACGCTTTGGACCATCGACACCGTTTACGCGGCGGGGACTGCGTCGGGCGGCTGGAATCCGGACCCGGCTCCCACGGTGACTTTCGGCAGCGATGGAAACGTCAGTGCGCAAACGCCGTGCGGTCGCGGCAGCGGCACGTACACCATCGACGGCGACGCGATCACGCTCGCGAATATCGCCTATGTCGAGGAAACCTGCTCCGCTCCGGAACATCAGGACTTGGATACGTCGATCCGCGATGTGCTGACAGATGGCCAGCTCACCTACGAGATCGAAGCCGCGTCTCTGACGTTGATGCGAGGCGACATCGGCCTCGGCGCCCGCGCCGAGTAGCCAACCGCCCGCGCCGAGTAGCCAACCGCCCGCGCCGAGTAACCAACCGCCCGCGCCGAGTGATAACGCCGTCGAATCGAGAACCCCACCGGCCGCGCGCATCTTGGGGTATGACGGGCGACCATGAGTATCAAGACGCCCCTCTGTGAACTCCTAGGTATTGAGCATCCGATCATTCTCGGCGGAATGATGGGCATTAGCGACGGCCGCCTTTCGGCAGCCGTCTCGGAAGCTGGTGGCCTCGGCACGCTCTCCAGCGCGACCTTCGGTGAAGGCGGAACGCGGTCAGAGATCGAGAAGATCCATTCGCTGACCAAGAAGCCCTTCTCCGTGAATCTGCCGCTCTTTCACCCGATGGTTCCGGATCTGATCAAGCACCTCATCGAATTCAAGGTGCCCGTCGTCACGACCTCGGCGGGGCGACCTGACATTTATACGAAGCAACTACAGGACGCGGGGATCGTCGTGATGCACGTCGTGTCGTCAGTCCGAACCGCAATGAAAGCAGCGGACGCCGGAGTCGATGTGATCGTCGCCGAAGGCGTAGAGTCGGGCGGCAAGGTCAGTCCGGAAGAAGTGCCCGCGATCTCGCTCGTTCCCCAAGTCGTGGATCGCGTCGACATTCCAGTGGTGGGTGCCGGCGGCCTCGCGGACGGTCGCGGACTGCTCGCCATGTTGGCTCTCGGCGCTCAGGGCGCGCAGCTCGGAAGCGTGTTCGTCGCCACCGACGAAGCGCCGGTCCACGAGAACTGGAAGCAGGCGTTCGTGCGCGCCGGAGACAACGCGACGGGCGTCGCGTGCAAGCGCTCGTCGCCAACGCGCCTCATCAAGAACGACTTCTTCTACGAACTCGACGCAATGGACGAGCCGGGCAAGAAGGCGATGCACTACATGCCCTTCCAGGGCGAAGGCATGGGACGCATCGCGGAAGACGCAGACGGCAAACGCGGGAACTACGTCGGCGGAACAGGCGTCGGCCTTATCCGCGAGGTGCAGCCAGCAGGCGACGTGGTGCGGAGTCTGGCTGCGGAAGCGGCTAAACAGCTGCAAGCCTTGAGCGGGGCCAGGCCGGCAGCGTCGTGAAAATTCAACAGTTACGCAACGCGACGGCCATCCTGAGCCTCGCCGAGCATCGCCTGCTCGTCGACCCAATGCTCTCCGAAGTCGGCGCTATGCCGGGCTTCAAGGTCTTTGGAGGCGGGCGCCAGCGGAACCCCCTCGTGCCCTTGCCTGCTGAAGCAGAAGATCAACTCGAGACGATCACAGGTGTGGTGATCACCCACGAGCACCCAGATCATTTCGACCCGCCTGGTCTGAACTGGGCCAAGGAGCGCGGGCTGCTGGTGTGGGCGAACCACATGGACGCGGCAAACCTCAGACGCAAAGGGCTCGACGTGCACGAGCTCGAGGAGGGCGCGCTCGGCATGAATGTGGAGGTCGTACCGTCACGGCACGGTCGCGGACTGCTCGGGTGGTTGATGGGACCGGTAGCAGGCTACTACCTCGCGCACCCCGATGAGCCGAGCGTCTACGTCACAGGCGATAGCATCCTGACGGAGAACGTGCTTGAGGCTGTGAATCGACTGCAACCGGACGTCATCGTCGCGCCAGCGGGTTCCGCCAATATGGGTTTGGGTGGGAACATTCTTTTTTCCGTCGATGAACTCGTCCAGCTGGTCAAGGCAGCGCCCGGAGACGTGGTCCTGAACCACCTCGAGGCTCTCGACCATTGCGCGACGACGCGTGTCGGTTTGCGTGAACGGCTCGAGCGCGAAGGCCTCTCCGCCCGCGTCTACATTCCCGAAGACGGCGAGATCCTAAGCTTCGAACGCGGGGCGGCTACGGAGCGCGCGCAAACACGGCCGACCGCTATCGCGCCCGGATTCCAGAAGTGGGTCACCGCGAAAATGTCGGGGACTTAGCGAGACTGCGGCGCGCACGGTTGCGGCCGGAGTTTGGAGGGCGGACGTTGCAATTCAGTCGCAACATGATCGTTGTCCGAGATGGCGAGGCGCTGACTCTAGTCAACACCGCCAAGCCTGAGGCAGCGAGTTTTACCCGGGTAAAACCCCTACAATTTCAGCATGTGCCGGACGCTGTCGTTTTCGGCTCGGAAGTTGAGCGACGGGGGCGGGCGCGAACCCGCCCGTCGCGGTGCAAGGGGTCAACGTTGGTCGGGTCGCTGATCGCCGGGTCGTTAGAATCAGCTTAGGCTTGCTTCAGAACCCGCAAGCAACACGCCGATTCCCGCCACGACCCTAACGGGTATCGCCCATCTTCCCCGGTAATATCCGGCGGTCGCCAGAAGACAGATTGCGGGTACGACCAGTATCGTGACAACTCGGGCCAGGTACCCTAGGAACGAATCCGGACGCCACTGGAAAAGGATTAGCCCGAGGACAATGCTCGCTCCTCCAGTACCCCACCAAACCAACCAGCGGTCGCGCAGCCGAGGCTTCCGTGGCGTTTGGCTGATCGCCAGCATCACGGCCAGACCTCCGGATACCAGACTACCGATGAATGCATAGAAGTAGGCCACGTAGAACTTCAACAACTCGGAAACCGAATCACCTTGTGCAACGACCACGAGCGCCACAACGCCTAGGGCAGCAGCGGCGGTTAACGCCGCGAGGGGGCTACTCAGTCGTCTCGCATATAGGCACCAAGTTATTAGCGAAGTAACGCCTAGGAAATAGGCCGAGAAGATCACGTTGTGAGTCGCAAGGCCGCCGTGAACGCAAACCGAACAATTTGTCCCGACGATGATCCGGGCACACAACTGCACCGCCAAGAAGAACACGCAGACCCCAAGCAGGCAGGACGCTATCGACGTGCGCGCGGACACTCGACCGTTTGGGAGCAGTTCACCCGTCTCCAGCAGTCGCACGCTTCGCACCATTCCCATGCTCCTCTTGCTCATTCTGCGACGACCAACGTCCCAAACTTCTGGATCTCACTGCTGCTTACCAAGAACTGATACCAGGGGGGGCGCAGCCCATCTGTTACCATCGTAGTACGCGTACTTTCGATCAGACTCTGAGCTATATCCCACTCTCCCTTATCCAACGCGGCAGCACGCAGAAGGCGCCGCGCTGACGCTAGTCAACACACTACGCCTGGACGACGCCGGGCTGGCTCAACGACGCCAAGCCTGAGGCAGCGAGTTTCCCCGGGTAAAACTCCTACAATTTCGGCATGTGCGGGACGCTGTCGTTTTCGGCTCGGAAGTTGAGCGACGTGGGCGGGCGCGGACCCGCCCGTCGCGGTGCAAGGGAGAGGACTCGCCCTGCGGAGTACGCGTAGGGCGCGGACCAGCGAGGATCCCGGAGCACGAAAAAAGGCGCCTCACTTCTGTGGGCGCCTTTTACTGAGTGCGAAGGAGAGGACTCGAACCTCCACGGGAGTTACCCCACTGCCACCTCAACGCGTAGCGAGCACCCAAGATCATCGGGGAATCAGCGGGTTAGAGGGGAACAAGAAGGAACAAGAGGCGCCCGTGAGGATGCCTACGGGGGGCGGCCCCCCGGCCCCCCAAGCTGACCATCTAAGTCCACCGGCTCAGGCTCACGCGTTTCTGGACGCGGCCCGACGACCTGCATCGTGCTAAATCATGCCTCATCTTGCTTGGGCGCTGCGATTCGCGCTAGCTGGACCTCGTCGTCCTGGATCACGTAGCCATCGTCGGTGACCAAGCACGAACGCCAGCCCTGCAACTCCTTTTCAACAGACGCGTGCTCCGCGCGCGCCCACGGCTCGGCCCAGCCGGGAGCGCTACCGACCACGACCTCCAGCGGCAAGCCACGCTTCATGGCTCGATCCTTGAGGTCGTGCAGCATCACCTCGTCGCGATGCACCCACGGGGCTGCGATGTGCTCGTCGAGAAATCCCCAACGCAACCTCACCGATCCATGCAAACGCCCGTACTGATAGAGGGCGTAAAGCGATTTGGCATCCGCTTCGAGACGCCGTCGCAGCTTCGTCAGCTCGCCACGCTTCGAATATTCGCGCATCTTCGCCGCGTCGCCGAAAGGTCTACTGATGCCACACGACCCCTGAACAAGAAGCGTCGGCGTGATCTTGAGCGTCCGGCCGCGCTTGTTGAGCGTCATGGTTTTCTGTGATGGGCCCAGCTCGCCGATCCGGCGTTCACCCGGCTCAAAACTCAACTCCCGCAAAAGCGCCCGCACGTCGATCCCAGCGATGATGTCGTACGCGGCGAGCTCTTGCCGAGCCCTCTCGATTTCGTCACCAACGAAGGTGGTCAACGCACGTTGCGCGACATCAACGAGGACCAGCACCTCGGGCTTCTTCGGATACCCGTGGATCAACACGCGGCGCATGCAAGCGAGCTCCCGAGCGTGGACCTCGCGCTTTCGTTCGAAGCGTTTTCGATGCGCTTCGACCACCGCGGGATCCGTTCGAAACTGGTCCGCGCGACGTATGGTTTCGATCTGCGCGCGGAGCGCCTGCCTAGCCGAGCGCAGCGCTTCATGCCCGGTATTGACTTCCCATAACCCGTCATCTCTCACGCGGACTGCGGCCCCGCGCTTCCAGTACCGCGCTGACTCGGGAGACAGTCGATGCCACTCGCCCCGGGCAGAGACGAAAGCGACCACCTCGTCGGGGTTCATCGGAAGGCGATGGGCGTCCAAGACGCAGAGCGCAATCCGCTGCGCCGACCAGTTGTTCGAAACGCCCTTTGGCCACGCCTCGTCGAGCTGCGCCTTGGTCAGCGGAACATCAACCGACGGCAGAGGCGCTGGTTCCGGACGAACCACGCGCAACGAGGGCGGGCTGGGCTTTCTCAAACCCAGACGAAACGCCCACAAGTCGGTCTCGTCGTCGTGAGGGTCCAGTGCATAGAGTTCACCGTCCCGATAGATGGGTGAGCGCCCTGGCCTGCAGCGCTTAAGCGACGCGAGGGCCCGCCGTGCCGGCGCTACGCCGACCTCCTCGAAGCGCTGCGCGGCCTCCTGCAAAGTGACCGGCCCTCCGCGCTCTAACAGAAACGCGACTAAGAGCGCGTAGTGGCTGGCGGCTCGGCTCCGCGCGGCGTGCTCGAGGTCGGGAACTTCGATCCCAAGAGCTTCGCAGTAGGGGTTTGTTGGGCTCGTCATCTCCCGCTCCGAGCGTTTCAATCGGCCCGCCCACACGGCTGTTGCACGGTTCGGTGGGCATCGCAAGACACGCTGGGTATCGCCTACGGCGTGAGCCAAAATAAGGCTCATCGCTGACTGGAACTGCGTGTGTCGCGCCCGAATCGAACACCAACAACGCACACTGACCCACCATCGCCTCTGTCTGCTTGCGCTCCGTGATGTCGTCGGCCGCTCCTCGAGGCTTTCAACCGATTGTGCAATTCCATGCCCAGGGGCGAACATGGAGTCTATGCGCCGCTGCCCCAAACCGTTCAGCCCTACATCCTGCGCCGGCTGAAGACCGACAAGAGCTTCATCGCCGATCCTCCCGACAACACCAAGGTCACTGCTCACTGCTTTCTGCGCAAGCGCCAGGCCGCGCTCTACAAGCAGTCCGTCGACGAGACGATCACCCGAACAATTTAGGGCAACGGGGTTTCGCCACTTGCAAGGAGTGCAACAGCGTCCTCCAGCGCTTCGATCGCAGCCCTGTCTTTGGCGCGTCCGGCGGCTCGCTTGCTGACGAGGATCCGGCGAAGGTCCAGCACGGGCAGTCGCAAGCCTTCAATGTCGTACTCGATGGTGTGTGCTGACTCTTTGTCGAAGCTCTCCAGGCCACTCATCTGGGTCACAACATCGAATCGCTCGCCGAGCTCGCGACCACCAATCCTCGGCGGACCCATCCCGAAGCTCCCGGATACCCAAATGCCCCCAGCCGCCGCCACGCATTCGGCAATGCGGGCGTCAGCGGGATCCGCAAACCAAAGGTCGATGTCCTCCGTCGCTCCCCGAGCTCCCTGCATGAGAGCAGCGCTCATGCCAACGAGCATGAAACGCACGCCTCTCCGTGCGAACTCGCTAAGCAGCTTACGCTCTGCGGGCGAGAGTGCGGAGTCGTCCATGTCTCAGACCAAGGGCCAACCGCTCCGAAGCGGAGCGGCGGAAGTTGAGTAGCGTCTTGTAGAGCGACTCTCGGTCACGGCCAAGGTCGCGGGCCAATTCATCGGCGCGACGCCTCAACGCCGTATCGCGTTCGAACCAGGCGCGCTGCTCGTCGGATAGAGTTTCCAGCCACGCGCGCCCGGCGGAATTCATGTGCGCAGATCCCTTGGTCACCACGAGGACGATAGCAGACCGGCGCTCGACCCGCACCCGTCTGCCGTCTGTGCTAGCCACATTCGCTTCACCCCTAAGCCTTCTTGGTCACACGCTTTGCGGCGGCTCGCCGGGCCAGCGGCCTGATCGATGCGTAGGCCGATGACGTCATGCGAGGTCGTGCTGGCTTCGGTGAAGCGCACCTTTCAGTCAAGCAAATCCCGAAAGCGAAAGAAGCCCCAGCCAAAGATATCCGAAGAGACGATCGCGCTAATCAAGCAAATAGCCCTGACGAACCAAACCTGGGGAGCCGAACGAGTCCGAGGTGAGCTGAAGAAACTCGGCATCAACGTGGCAAAGCGGACGATCCAACGTCACATGAAGGACGTACGACCGAAGGG
>PVBE010441803.1_pt1 | contig 13977 bp, 12 predicted proteins | sample 1631181 | NCBI WGS metagenome assembly PVBE01 (sample SAMN08397723, study PRJNA350692) | Marine metagenome, whole genome shotgun sequencing project. | isolation source: water | place: Pacific Ocean | collected 2012-04 | reverse complement strand
TTCCCGGATCTGAATACCGAGGCGCGCCAGCCCGCCCGACTTGCCGATGCCCAGCGTTCCTACGGGAACGCCACCCGGCATCTGTGCCGTCGAGAGCAGCGCGTCCATTCCACCGAGGCTGCCCCCCTGCACCGGGACACCCAGCACCGGCAAGGTGGTGTGGGCCGCCAGCACACCGGCCAGGTGAGCCGCCTTGCCAGCGACCGCGATGATCACCTTGACCCCCTGCTTGGCGGCGTTGAGCGCAAACTCGCGCACCCTCTCCGGCGACCGATGCGCCGAAAGCACACGGATCGAATACTGGATGCCGAATGCGTCGAGCAGCCGCAGCCCTCCGGTCATGGTGTCGAAGTCCGAGTCGCTGCCCATCACGATTGCGACGGCACGTTCACGCATGAGGGTCTTCTCCTGTCAGCATCTTCAATACACGGATATAGAGAGATAGCGTCTTGTGGACGATCTCCTCGGGGAGTTCGGGTGCGGGTGGCGTCTTGTTCCAGTTCTGCGCTTCGAGCCAGTCGCGCACATACTGCTTGTCGAAGCTCTCTGCAGACTCGCCTTCCCGGTAGGTTTCGGCAGGCCAGAAGCGGGACGAATCGGGCGTCAGCACCTCGTCCACCAGCATCAGACAACCATCCGCCAGACCCCACTCGAACTTGGTGTCCGCGATGAGGACACCCCGCTCGCGTGCATAGTCGCTGGCTCGCTCGTATGCCGCCAGGCTAGTCGAACGAAGCTCGGACGCCCAGTCCACACCAATCAGCTGTTCCATCTCGGCGTAAGAGATGTTCTCGTCGTGGGAACCTCTCTCCGCTTTGGTCGATGGGGTGAAGATCGGCTGGGGAAGGCGGCTGAACTTCTTCAGCCCCCCTGGCAGAGAGATCCCACAGACAGAGCCTTGGGCCTGATACTCTTTCCAGCCAGATCCAGCGAGGTAACCGCGGACAATGCACTCCACGGGAAACACATCGCATCTCTTGACGAGCATCGTGCGCCGTCCCAGCAGCTCTGGATGATCGCACAGCGGCTCCGGCATGCTCGTCACATCTACCGAAGTCAGGTGGTTCTCGCAGGTCTCCCGCAGCAGGTCGAACCAGAACTGCGACATCTGGGTCAGGATTCTGCCCTTACCCGGTATCGCAGTCGGAAGGACCACATCAAAGCAGGAGATACGATCCGTTGCGACCACGGCAAGACTCTGGCCCAGATCGTAAAGATCACGAACCTTACCCCGATTGAGCAGCTTGGCGCCGGGGATCTGGGTGTCGTAGACCGTTTCCATGGCTCGATTTCCCCAGTAAGGAGGTGGAAAACGGAAACGATACCTGCCAGTCCTCCGACGGTCAATCTTGAATGCGTTTTAGCGCTTCAGCAAGTTGACCAGGCCGTACGTCACCAGATCGGGATTCTCGATCAGCCGACGGCGACAGTAAGCCGTCCCATCCGCAGCGGAGAGCGCGAACGGCAGGTAAAGGCGCACCGTCACCGGCTCACCGACATCACAAAATGTCCCCTGCTTGAGCTGGTTGATCACATTTTCACGCGGGACGCCCAGCAGCATCTGGACCTCGTACCGGTCGGCCGGGATCTGCCGGGGCAACACGATGTCCTTGAAGAAACGCTCCAGCACCTCTTCATCGTGGGTGGCCAGCTCGACAAAACACCCCTTCTCGAACAGCCGCGCACACTGCTCGAGAAGTTCGTGCTTCATCTTTCGCTTGTCCGTCAGGGCAATCCCGGCCGGCTCCAGATAGACTCCGATGACCATCCGGATTCGAGCACCGTCCGGCAGGGCCTCGATGTCTTCGGGCGTTCGGAACAGCCGCGACTGCAGTACTGTCCCCACATTCTTCGCCCCTCGATCGAGGAGCACCTTGAACAGCTCCAGCGTGGTGCTGGTCCAGCGGTGGTCCTCCATGTCCACCGTCAAGCGCACCCCCTGAGCGGCAGCCGATCGCGCGATCTGATCGATCGTGTTGGTCAGCGCGATCTGATCGAGCGCAATCGAACCGGTGCTGTCCTCATTGCTGACCGCAAACGCCGAGGGCTTGAGCGAAATCGACGGACGCGCCAGGGCATCAGGATACGTCTCATCCACAGCCAGCTGCTCGGCAACTTTGAGATAGGTCGAAGTGGCGGTTGCGACCATCGAGCCATCACTGGCTGCCTCGCCCAACAGGTCGATCGTCGAGAGTACACCTTGCTCGGCGTAGAGTTCTCGGGCCAGCGTCAGAGCAGACTCGAGGCCAAACCCGGAGAGATAGCGGCGGGCAAAGAAGCGGATCATCACGCTGGGACTCACCTTCAGTCCCAATTGCTTCAGCGCATTGAACATAAGGACGCACTATACCACTCCAGACCACTCTCGAAAACTCCATGGCGAACCATCCTTCGCAGGACCAGGAAGCAGCCTTTGGCGATCCAGTGAGGTCAGTCCAGCCGACGGTCACGAAGGACGGAGCGCAATGGCCAGCCCGCCGAAGGGCACCTCCGGAGCCCCCCCGACCAGCTCACGATCGAGATCGAGCCCATCCATCCTCTAGATACGTACCCAGAGCCCACCCGCGCTGCGGCAAAATAGGCACCAGATAGCAGAGCAAACCAACCACGAAAAGCGGGGTCAGCAGCAGCGCCATCAGCACACAGAGCAATCATCTGATCGCGCACCAGCGGGATGCGGAGGACCGCATCCCGCGCGGCAGTTGGACCGCTCTATTTCGCCGGCTGTTGCTCGACCGGTTCGACTACCGGATTGTCGACCTGCAGCTCTGCCGGGCGAATGCGGGAGATCACCTCGTTTTCCAGATCGAGCAGGATGTCGCGGTTCTCCTCCAGAAAAGCGATCGCGTTCTCCCGACCCTGCCCCAGCCGCGTATTGCCGAACGAGAACCAGGCGCCACGCTTCTGCACCAGTCCCTCTTCGATACCGACGTCGATCACTTCTCCGACCCAGCAGATACCCTTGTTGTAGATGATGTCGAACTCGGCCTGCCGGAACGGCGCAGCCACCTTGTTCTTGACCACCTTGGCCCGGGTCCGATTGCCGACCACCTCATTGCCGGACTTGACCTGGCCGATTCGACGGATGTCGACCCGAGACGAGGCGTAGTATTTCAGTGCCCGCCCACCCGGCGTAGTCTCGGGACTACCGAACATCACGCCGATCTTCATCCGGATCTGGTTGATGAAGATCGCACAGCAGTTGTTCCGCGATATCACGGCGGAGAGCTTGCGCATCGACTGAGACATCAGCCGCGCCTGCAGCCCGACGTGCACGTCACCCATCTCGCCCTCCAGCTCTGCCTTGGGCACCAGGGCGGCGACCGAGTCGATCACCACCACATCGACCGATCCCGAAGAGACCAGCGCTTCGGTGATCTCGAGCGCCTGCTCTCCATTGTCCGGCTGAGAGATCAGTAGCGTGTCCAGGTTGACGCCGAGTCTCTTGGCATAGGACGGGTCGAGTGCATGCTCTGCGTCGATGAAAGCCGCCACGCCGTGATTCTTCTGCGCGTTGGCGATGACTTGCAGCGCCAACGTCGTCTTACCGGAGGACTCCGGCCCGAAGATCTCGGTGACCCCGCCACCCGGAAGCCCGCCGACGCCGAGAGCGCGATCCAGTCCCAGCGAGCCGGTGCTGATCGATTCTATCTGCGTCCGCCGCTTGCTGCCCAGACGCATGATCGACCCCTCGCCAAACCGCCGTTGGATATGCTCCAGCGCACTATCCAAAGCTTTCTGCTTGCCCATTTCCGCCGTGTCCTTCTTCGCGGCCATCCTTGTGCTCTCCCTATCAGATTTCAGTCGGCATCTCTGGCTCTGCCAGACGACCCCACCATCGGGGGCCACCTGACTAGTCTAGCGTGACCCTGGGACATGCAACTCTTTTCCCAGAACGCTATCTGGAGCCCCAACCACTACAAATTGCCTATCTAGCTCGTCATCACACTATATCTGCCGCAAAAAGAGTGGTCAAATGTAATCCCTTGCTCCAACGGGCATGTGAACCCTCACTTGTCACAAAACTTCAAGGGCGCTAGAATATCAGCCAAAATCATGCAGCACGATCATCATGGGCTCCCTCTTTAACTTTAGCGTGGGACCGGTGTATGCGAGATGACGGGCATCTGGTCAGCCTGGCGCTCAAAGATCCGGCCCAGTACGGGAAACTGATCGAAAGGCACTGGCAGACTCTGATTGGCTTGGCCTTCCAGAAACTCGGCAACGTCGTCGACGCGGAGGAAACCGTCCAGAGAGGGTTCGTCCAGGCCTACAAGTCGCTTCCCTCGCTCAGAGAACAGAATCGGTTCCTGCCGTGGATCGCTCGGATCGTTTCTCGCCTGGCCGGCGAAGAGTTGATCCGCCGCAAACGCAGCGGAACGCTCAGCCTCCAGGAGGAGATCACCGAGACGGCAGCGCCGGCACTCACGGAAAAGGACCAGCGGATGCTCGCAGCGGTCGCCGAGCTCCCGGACCCATATCGGATTACAATGACCTTGAGGTTCCAGGAGAATCTCACCGGAATCGAGATCGCCCGCCTGCTGGGTGAGCCAGCGGGCACGATCAGAAGCCGGATCACACGGGGGATCCGGTTGTTGAGAGACACACTCGAACATGAAGTGCGATCAGGCTGAAAAACTGATTGAGCTTCACCTCTCAGGTGAAGCCAGCAGCCAGCGGCTCGATGGGCTGCGGCAACACGCTGCGACCTGTCAGCGGTGCGGCCCGGCCTTTGTCGAAGCGGATCAGACCGCCCGCTTGCTGCGAGGCAGCTTGCTCGCTGTCGCGGCCATCACACCAAGCCCCAAGCCGTTCATTCAGAGCTGGGTTGCAACCAGCAAGCTCGTTTCCAGCCCGGCGCCGTCCAAACCGATCAGCCGCCGCATCGCTCAGCCGACCTCCTTCGCCCGCTACTGCATGGCCACCGCCATGCTGCTGTGCCCGGTGATGCTGCTGGTGACGCTGGGCATCATCTTCAAGCCGGTCCAGGGTGCGACCAAGAAGAACTACGCCATCGCCACGATCGCCAACCTGCAGGTCGCGATCATGGCGTACGAGACCGACTGGGGGGAGTATCCCCCCACCGGAGACGACAGCCTGGTGCGTTACCTGGACGGGGACCCCGAAAACGGCGGTCCAGCCAGGACCTACTTCCACTTCATCAGCAGCCAGATCAGCCCCGACGGCGAGTATTTCGACCCGTGGGGCAGGCCCTACCATTACCGCGTCGCCCAGACAGGCATGCAGTCGATGAACGCGCGTACCTTCGATCTGTGGTCTCAGGGCCACCTGGGCAACGACCCGGAGAAATACGTCACCAACTGGCGCGACATCCCCAGTCCTCGCTAGGGGGCGCCCGAAAAGTGCTCCTCCATTCGACTGGACCCAGCCGCGACGCCATGCTTTTCGAGGTCAGGAGGCTTGTCCCTCGGCCTTGACCAAGAGCCGGAACGCCTTTCACGGGGTATGATACCCGTCATGTCACCGACGACGTTCCGCCTGCTCTTGCTGCTGTCCCTGTCGATTGCCGCACCGGTCGCCGCCGACCAAAAATTCGATCAGCTGCGTGCCCAGCTCCCCGGAACGGGCGCGAAACAGGAGCAGGCGCGCCGGCTGTTCACCCATCTGCAGCGCCCATTCCAGGACCGTGAACAGTCCTTGTTGCCGTTGTTGCGCAAACTGGCCCGGCACGACCCGCGCAGCGTGGCGCTGGGCTTGATTCATTCGAGTCCGGATGTGCGGCGGATGACCGTCGCGGTGCTCGACTACGACTGGGTCCGCCGGATGGGGCTGCGCGACGCCGACCCACTCGTCCGCTGGACCGCCGCCCGGCACACGACCGACCCCGAGACGGCGATCCTCGAGTTGTTGGATAGCGACGCGGTCCGGGGCGCGCGCCAGGTCCTGCTGATGTTACCCCGCAGCACCCGCTATCGCACCCTGCTGCGGCTGCTCGCCCGACACACCGATACCCACCTCGTTCGCTGGCTAGCCGAGTTGCCCGGTCCAGCGGCACGCCAGACACTCCGTGTGCTCGCGCACACCGGCCACCCGGGCGCCGTGCGCGCCATGCTCGAGCGAGGCGCGCTGGAGGCTGCCTGGCAGCGGCTCGAGCAGCCACTGGAGTCGAAAACCGAGCTGAGCGCTCTGGAGGCGGCACGAGCGCTCGGCGCACGCCTCGCCCCCGACTCGATCGAACGACTCGATCGACTGATCTCCGGCTGGGAGAAAGCGAAGGACCCACGGCTCTCGCCACTCATCGATCAACTCTCCCCGCTGTATGACCACCTGCGGGTGACCGCTCGTGACCCGGACCCGGCGCTTGAGCGAAAGCGGCTGATCAGACTGCTGCAGGCTGGACAGGGCCTGAGCTGGATGACCGACCGGCATGCCTGGCTGGCCGACCGCCTGGGCCGGCCCATCGCCGGTCCCGAGCTGCTGCGCCTCGAGCTGCCCCGGCCCGGCCAGCTCGGCTTGACGCTGCTCGATCTACTGCAGCCGGCGAGTCATAGCGTCCGAGGGATCCCGCTCGGATACGACGCCTTTCAGCGAACCAGCGGACTGGATCTCGAGGCCGCTGCGGTGGCCAGTATCTGGCGAGCACACCCCGACCGGCCAGCGGCTGCGCTCACCTCCCGGTTTCCCCTGCCGGGGATCCTCTCCCTGGGAGTGCGTAACCGCGATCGAGTGATCGCCTTCTTGGCCCGCGCCACCGGCGCCGAGGAGATCGAGTCGACCGGCAATGAGCGCTATCGGATCGGCCGCTGGGCCCTGCGCTTCACCCGAAAGCGGTGCCTGGTCGGCCCGCACCAGTTCGCGATCGACGACTACCTGGCCGCCCCGCGCCCCGAGCCGTCGGCGGGTCCGCGGCTCACGCTGCCGATCCACCGCTGGATCGCGCAGGCGGAGGTGCCGACCCTGCTCGGCGCGATGGCCGAGGAATTCATCGAGGCCCGCTGCGCGCTGGAGGTCAGTGGCACGCTCTCGGGTCGCAACATGACCGTCACTGGCAGTGTCAGCGGCCTACCGAAGAGGATCGCGCGGTTGGTCCGGGACAAGCCGGCCAAGCTGCTCGCTGCTCCGGCTCGACTGTTGCCACGAGACACGCAGGGCGTGCTGCTGCTGTCCATTGCCCCGGAAGCCCTCGTCGACCTGGTCCGCAACTGGCCGCTCAAGTGGTATCAGAAACCAGTCGGCTTTCTCGGCGGGGCTCAAAAGGAGAAGCTGATCGCGACCTTGACCGCGCTGGGCACCGAGGCCGGGGCCGCACTACTGGCGGACGGCTCGCCGGTCGGGTTCATCCAGGTCGACCCGAGCAGGGCGCTGGGAATCCTCCAGCGATATTTCCCGGCCAAGCAAACCCTCCGGGGCAAGACCGTGTTCCGACGCGGGACCCGACATGCTCGGCTGGTGGGAGAGTTCCTGGTCTTCGCCGATGCCCCCGGCGCCCTGCTGACCCTGGGCCAGGGCCCGTTCCTGACGGCTCACCCAAAATGGCGGCCGGGCGACGCCGGCGTCGCCCATCTATTCGCCGATGACCCGAGGCTCGGCCAGTTGAGCCCCCTCCACGGTCACCTGGGCCGGCGTGGCACCACGCTGGCGGGGCGGATGACACACGCTCCCTTGATCGGCAGCGGTGTGAACCGGAGGCTGCCGGAGGTCACCCTCCGGCTGATCGGCGCACCCACCAGGCCATCCGCCGTGACACTACAGGCCCGCTTGCTCGGGCCCTGGCCCGGCGGACCCACCCCGAAAACCGGTCGGCTGCGGCTGACGCTGAAGCGGCATGAAAAACCCGGGTTGGGACTGGTCCTCGCCGAAACGACTCTTCGAGCCGGGCACGCCCGTCTGCGGATCGACCTGACGCGCGCGCAGCTCGAGGCGGCGCTGTTCCGCAGCCACGGCTGGCGGGTCGTCAAGTAGCCCAGGTCAGCTGTCGGACCAAAACCGACTGGGGGCTACTTCAGGAACTTGATCGTCAGCGGGTACTCCCAGACCTCCCCATTGTTGGCCTTGATGCCGGCAATAATGGGAAAGACGACGGCACACACGGCAACCGCGAGGACGACCAGAATGCCGACGAAGACCAGCATCAGAATACCCCCGACAACGAAGTAGATAACTGAGGAGATGATCCAGTTCGTCGCGTTCTTGCCGTGTATGTCGATTTCCGGGAGCTCTTCTTTCTTGAGCTGCCAGATGAGGATCGGTGCGATCAAACCCGCGAAGGGGATCACGAACCCGCTCAGCATCGAAAGATGCAGGATCATCGCCCATTGCCGGGCCTCCGGGTTCGTCGTCACGCCTGCATCGCCGTCTGGCGCAACACCTGCATCGCCGTCTGTCGCCACCCCTGCATTTCCGTCTGTCGTCACGCCTCTATCTCCAGGTTCAACGGTTCTATCGAGTGCTCTCGGCCCAGCGGTCAGCCGCCATTGACACCTTGCAGATGGCGGTCAGCAGCCGTCTTCGGCGGACCCGAGCCCGATATTAAGTCCTCTGCCTGGCTTCTACAACTGCCTGAAAAAGAAAACGTCAGCGGCGACCCCGCCAAGAGAAGCTCGATGGAAGGCACAGCGCTACTTGAGAGCCTTGAGGACCTGCTCGATCCGCTGCTTCTGCTCGACCGACAGTTCACCGGCCGCAAGCTGCTTCTCGAGGTATGGCTTGACCACCACGCCCATTCGCTGCAGTGACTTCTGAGCCTGTTCCCGCATCTTGAACGAAGGGGCGTCGAGCGCCTTGACCAGATCGAGGACCTTCTTGCGCAGACCGGCGGTCAGGCCCTGCTTGGGTTGCGTGACCCGGCTTAGCAGATCGAGCGGAAGTGTCAGGCCATACTCTCCTGACGTGACCTTGATCCGCTTCTCGCTCAGCAGACCCTGCAGCGTATTACCATCGAACAACTCGATGGTCGCTTCTCGCTGGATCCCACGAACACTGAGTAACTTGACCTGACGCCAGGCGAGCTTCAGCGCCCCGAATTCGCTGTTGAGCGTCAAGCGAGCCGAGACCACACGTCCGACCAGCACATCGCCGTTGCGCATCTCGAACCGGAAATCTCCCGGCTCCACGAGTACTGCCTGCTCCGGCTTGACCGAGCTGAATGACCGCACACTATCGAGCGAGCAGGTGACCGTCTCACCGGAGATCAGCACCAGCTCGAGCTTCTTGTTGGTCAGCAAGCAACCCAGCTTGCTACCGTTGACCAGCCGCAGGCGGTGCCCCCAGTTGTTCTCCTCCAGCAGTATGATCTTTCGGATCACACCCACATCGAGAGTGAGAGGCCCCAGCCGCGTCTGAGCCTGGAGTGGCTTGCTCAGGGACTTGACGATCAGCCGGTCGCCCTGCATCAGAGTGACGATGAAGCCACTGCTCGGCGGCTTGGCCATCCGGGCTCCGTGGAAAGCGGCCGACTTTACGCGATCCCAGGGGATCTTGAGCGTCTGCCCGCCAGCCAGCTGGAGCGCCAGGTTGCGTGTGGCAATCTCGCCGACCAGGATCTGACCATTGCAAAACCCGAAGCGATAGTAGCCTGGGATCTCAGAGCGGCCGACACCCCAGAGATCGACCCTGGCGACCTTCACGATCCGGCCAGCGGTATGTACCGCGAGCTGGCCGATGCTGAGGCTGCCACGCAGGCTGCGCCCGTTGTCGAGTACGACGAGGTCGGCGTCGGGAGCGGTCGGGATCTCCAGACCGCGGATGGCACCCCCAGCCTTGAAGTTGGTCAGCGCCTCGCGAACCTCGCGCGGAAGCCCCTGGAGCGCGCTGTTCTTCCTGAAGGACTTCAGCTTGGCCGACGCTTCACTCGCCTTGCGGATCTGGAGCACGAAGCAGACCACGGCCTTCTTCTTGCCGGCCGGGATCTTGATCGAGGCCCAGTTGACGCGCGCATAACTCGAAGACTGCCGCTCGATCTTGATGCTCGTCTTGGGAAGCGACGAGATCACCTGCAGCAGGCTGACGCGCTGGTGCAGCTGCGGTACGCAGTAGGCGATGACGCCTTGCCCCAAGCTGCTCTTCTGCTGATACCGGACAGGAACGCTGACGTTCGTCTGAAAACGGTGATGGGTGTAGAAAGAGACCGTCGCGTCCCCGGCGTTCTGGTTGTGGAAGATGGTCGTGAAGCGCATCCAACCGCCTTTGGTCTTCTCGATCCGACGCGTGACCCAGATGCCTTGCGGCATCTTGATCGGCCCGATCTCGATGCCGTTGGTGCCGAGCTTGTGGTGCGTCGGCTTGCCGCCGCGTCGTGACTCGTAGTACGCCCGTTGCGCGTAGGAACGGAAGTTCTGGTTGTTGACGTAGAGACTGAACGCGGTGCTGAACGTCCGGTTGTCCGAACCGTAAGCGACCTCCCCGCCCAGCTGCAGATCCCAGCGCCCCCCCGCACTGTCAGTGAAGTTGACGCCTCGGTTCGGATCGTACGGTATCCTCTCCTGGTCTGCGCAGAGCCCCCACGGCAGACTACACACCAGGCCCAAAAAGACCACCCGACTGATCGTGCTCACATGAGTCTCCGCCATTGAGGGGTGCCGCCCTTGGCCTCGAGCACCGCTGCCCGACCGGGCTCGCCAGCCCCCCGATATGCCTGAGCCAACAAGCCAAGCGCCTCGGACGGCAGGCCATCGGTCAGATCTTCCAGTAACTCCACGCATTCCTCACTGCGACCCAGCTTCACCAGCAGGTCCGCTGCGAGAATCAGCGCCTCCCCATCCTCCACCTGTAGATCAGCCAGCGCCTGATCCAGGTAGCCGCCAGCACCCGGTTCGTTTCCCTGCTCCAGCTCGTGCCCGGCCAGGAACAGACGTGGCCCCGCAGCCCTCAGGTCGTTACCGAAACGCTCCAGTGCACTTCGGGCCTGGTCTCGATCACCCCGCCTGAGAAGCTGGTTGTGGAGCAGGGTCAGCGCCTGCTGGTTCGAGGGAGCGATGGTAATGGACTTGAGCAGGTTGTCGATCATCTCCTCTTCTCGGTCCAGCTCACACAGACTGCAGGCCAGCTGGAAATACCCCACCGCCGAGTTCGGAAAGCGCTGGAGATGCGAAACCAGATGCTGCCGAGCCAGCTCGTATTCCGACTCCTGCATCAAGCACGCCCCGACTCCCAGGTCGAACTCGGGCTGTTCCGCGGCCACCCGGCGCCCAATCTCGAAGACCTCTCGAGCTTCCGGGGAATGACGCGCCGTCAGCAGACGCAGTCCGATCTCGAGCAGAGCGCCCGGCTCGTCAACCCGGTTGTGCGCCTTGCGCAGCAAGATCTCGGGTGCTTCGTTGAGGCCATTGGTCGGCATTGGAGTATTCTACAATATCACGAGCCAGTTACCGAGCGCAGCCGCAGATTCGTGGCCGGGTCTCAACCGACAGGTGGCCACTTTTTTCTGGGTGGGGCATCGGGGCTGCTGGACAATGACACGAAGGCCAGGACGCGAAACAGCTCCTGCCCGGAGGACCTTTGGGCCCGGCGTCAGCCATCCGCCGATAGTGATGGACCTGACGGCCGCCTCAACAGGATTCCTGCAAGTCCTAGATCGCGATCCGCGCCCGATGCACGTGGCAAATCGCCACGGCCAAGGCATCGCTCACGTCGAGCGGTCCGGGTGCTGAACTGAGCGACAGGATTCTGCAGACCAACAGCTGGACCTGCTGCTTGTGAGCCCGCCCATTTCCTACGACAGCCAGCTTGACCTTGGTCGGGCTGTAGGTAGTCACCGGCAGTCCAGCGGCCCCCGCAACGACCAGCGCGAGCGCCTGCGCCTGAGCCAGCCTCACCGCCGACTTGACATTGCGGTGGAAGTAGACCTCCTCGACCGCGACCGCGTCGGGCTGCAGCTGCTCGAACATGTCCGTCAGGCCAGCGTGAAGTGAATGGAGCCGCTGCTCGATCGTCCGGCCCTTCCCGCGCAGCGCGCCCGAAGCGAGATGAACGATCTTGGACCCTTCCCGCTGGACCAAGCCGTAGCCCATCACCTTCGTGCCGGGATCGATGCCCAGAACTCGCATCAGTCGAGTAGCAGCAGGGTCGAAACCCTGGCGTTCTCCTTGATTCGAATGCCTCGCTCAGAGACGGAAAATCCGACGATGGGCATCGGATCCTTCTCTACCAGAACCAGCGCGGTGTGCTCCAACCCGTTGACGGTCGCCCGACAGTGTGGCGTGATCAACGCGATGCAGCCCGAGGGGACGGCAACGGTCTCGTTGAACGCCATCAGGTAATGTCCTTCGTCCAGCGCCCACCAGCCGTGGCTGTCATTCGGGTCCTGCTTCTCGGTGGCGATCTCGGTCCGCTCGCTCTCGGCATACTCGCTGCCACCAAAATCCAGCGCCCCCGGCCCTTCCTGTTTATAGACCTGCTTCACGGTCAGATCGACACGCCGATCGGACAGCTGGGTCTGACCGTGGACCAGACCCTCGAGGTGCTTCAGTATGTCGCTTGCCGCGACGACTTTTACGCCCATTCCACACGTCCATCCCGTCTCTGGGGAGATGTCCTGCCTCTGCGGGATTGTACCCTCCCAGATCGTGTGGTCAAATCCGCCCATGTCGTTACTGGCATATGAAATCCTGAGCAGCACACCGATTGGGCCGGTACTGGTGGCGGTCGGCGCCGACGGCCTGACAGCCGTCGGATTCGGTCCGCGTTCTGTCGAGGGCCTGCTCGCGAAGGCCGCACGGAGGCTTCCCGGACGGCGGTTCGCGAAAGGCCAGGCTGCGAGAACAGCCGCGCACGCACTTCGGGAGTACTTCGAGGAGCGAAGCACGCTTTTCGACCTGCCGCTCGACCTGTCAGTCGGGACCCCCTTCCAGCAGGCGGTCTGGCGAGCGACCGCAGAGGTTCCCTGGGGCCAGCCAGCGACCTACGGCGAGATCGCGATCAGTATCGGCAATCCCGGGGCAAGCCGGGCCGTGGGCAACGCGCTAGGCCGCAATCCAATCCCGATCATCGTCCCCTGCCATCGGGTCCTGGCCGCCGGGGCCCGACTGGGAGGCTTCAGCGGCGGCCTGTGGTTCAAACGCAAACTGCTCGCCCTGGAGGGATTTAACGTTATCCGCAGTTGACCGGTCCACCGGGCACTGGTTTGATTATCGTCGCAAATTCACTGCTCGTTTCACGTTCTATGAGTATCTAGATGACCATTCAGCAGGCTCTGGCAGAGATCGGCATCCTGGCCCAAACCGTCTACCACAACCCCTCACCGGCGCAGCTCTACGAGCTGGCGTTGAGCGAGGGGGGGTCCGCCATCGCTTCGACGGGCGCCCTGATCGCCGACAGCGGCACCTATACCGGACGCAGCCCGAAGGCCAAGCGAGTGGTGGTGGAGCCAGGCAGCAAGGACGACATCTGGTGGGGCGAGGTCAACATCCCGCTGAGCGAAACCAGCTATCAGGCCAACCGCCAGCGAGCGACCGCATTCCTCAGCGATCGACCTCACCTGTACGTCATCGATGCCTTCATTTGCTGGGAGCCGAGCTGGCGCAGGAAGGTTCGCATCATCTGCGCTCGGGCCTATCACGCCCTGTTCATGTGGAACATGCTGATCCGCCCGACAGCCGAGGAGTTGGCGGAGTTCGGCGATCCGCAGTGGGTCGTGGTGAATGCCGGACAGACCCCAGCTGACCCCGCCGTGGACGGAGTCGACGGAGAGGTCAGCGTCAACCTCCACATCGGCCGGCAGGAGTTCATCATCCTGGGCACACAGTACGCGGGAGAGATGAAGAAGGGCATGTTCACCGTCCTCAACTACCTGCTGCCGACACAAGACGACTTCCCGATGCACTGCTCGGCCAACATGGGTCGGGATGGAGACACCGCGCTGTTCTTCGGCCTGTCCGGCACCGGTAAGACAACTCTCTCGGCCGACCCGAACCGCCAGCTGATCGGCGACGACGAACACGGCTGGTGGAGCGGCGGCATCTTCAACTTCGAAGGCGGCTGCTACGCCAAGATGATCAAGCTCTCGGCCACCGGAGAGCC
>PVBE010065215.1_pt1 | contig 13977 bp, 9 predicted proteins | sample 1631181 | NCBI WGS metagenome assembly PVBE01 (sample SAMN08397723, study PRJNA350692) | Marine metagenome, whole genome shotgun sequencing project. | isolation source: water | place: Pacific Ocean | collected 2012-04 | reverse complement strand
TGCTCGAGCGGCTGGACCGGCGGCGCCAGGAGATGGGCCGCGTGGCAGAGCGCACCCGTGACCTGAGCGACACCGCCCGGACCCTGGAGGCCGAGCTGGAGCAGCTGCGGGCCAGCGTCGACAGCCTCGACCAGCGGCGTAACGACATCAAGGTGCGCATCGGCGAGGCGAGCATGGACGCCCAGCGCGGCGAGGCCGAGCTCGAGGTGCTGCGCGACGAGCTCCACCGACGCAACGCCAAGCTGGAGTCGCTCAAGGAGTTCGAGCGCAAGTACGAGGGCTTCTCCCGCGGCACCAAGGCGGTGATGAAGCGCCTCAACGGCGACGCCCAGCAGGAAGGCGTCCAGGGGCTGGTGGCGGACAAGGTGGAGGAGGCGGGCATGTACGAGACGGCCCTCGAGGCGGTGCTCGGCCAGCGCCTGGGGACCATCATCGTGGACAACGACCGCGTGGGGCTGGAGGCCATCGAGTTCCTCAAGTCCAACGCCGAGGGGCGCTCCACCTTCATCAACCGCTGGTCCCGGCACACCAGCGCCTTCGAGCGCGCGCCCGTGGGCTTCATCTGGGAGCCGGGCGTGTCGGGCGGCGACTGCGTCTCCTCCGACGGCGCGGTGATGCAGTGCGAGGGCGTGCACGGGTCCATGACCAAGCTCATCGCCTTCGACCTGGAGTACCGCCAGGTGGCCGAGAGCCTGCTGGGCGACGTGGTGGTGGTGGAGGACCTCAAGTCCGCCCTCGGCCTGTGGGAAGACGTGGAGGACAAGACCCTGGTCACCCTCGACGGTGAGATCCTCGGCCCCGACGGTACGCTCACCGGCGGCTCCATCGACGCCGAGCTGGCCGGCGTGCTGCGCAAGAAGCGCGAGATCAAGGAGCAGACCTCCATCATCGCCGAGATGGAGGCCCAGTTCAAAACGGCCCTGGACCGCCACCTGTCGCTGAAGACCGAGCTGGCCGGCCTGGAGCAGGCCCTGGAGAAGGCGACCCACGAGGCGCACCAGGAGGACAAGGAGATCCTCACCCGGGACAAGGATCTCGGCCGCATCACCTCCGAGATGGAGACCCTCGCCGCGCGCCAGAGCGAGCTGGTCCACGAGAAGGGCAAGATGCGTCAGGTGGTGGAGGAGATGGACGAGCAGGAGTCCACGCTCACCATCGAGACCGACGACTGCCTCGAGCGAATGGAGCTGGCCGGCGACATGGTCTACCTGCTGGACCGCGAGAACCGGCGCCTGGCCACGCTGGTGGACGAGGCCACGGCCGAGGTGACCAACGCCCGGGTGAACGTGGCCCAGGTCGAGGCCCAGTGCTGGTCCCAGGAAGAAAACGTCCGGCGCATCGACGAGGTCATCGGCGAGCGAGGCGACCGCATCACCCGGCTGGAGGAGAGCGCGGCCACCGACGAGGGGCGCGCCGTGGAGGCCCGGGACCAGGCAAAGACGCTGCAGGCCGAGCTGCAGGACCTGGTGACCCAGCGGGCGGCCAAGAAGGACGAGCTGGAGGCGCGGCGCACGGCGTACGACGCCATGCAGTCCGAGCTGGGCGAGCAGGACATGGCGCTCAAGTCGGTGCGCAGCGAGCTCGGCTCCCTGGAGAAGGAGATCGGCTCGCTCAAGATTCGGCTCAGCGAGCTGGCCCTGGGGCGGCGTCACCTGGAGGAGCAGGTGCGGGAGCGCCCCGACAGCGCCAACGTCGAGCTGAGCTCGGTGCTGGTGGATTACCACCTGCGGCCGCCGGTGACCGACGAGCAGATGGAGCGGCTGGCCAAGCTGCGTCACCTGCTGGACCGCATGGGCCCGGTGAACCTGACCGCCATCGACGAGTTCGAGGAGCTGTCCGAGCGCTACGAGTTCCTCTCCACCCAGCGGGACGACCTCGAGGGCGCGCTGTCCCAGCTGCAGCGGGCGATCCAGAAGATCAACCACACCTCGCGGCGGCGGTTCAAGGAGACCTTCGACCTGGTCAACAACATGTTCCAGACCATCTTCCCGCGGCTGTTCAAGGGCGGCCGAGCGCGCCTGACGCTCACCGACCCGGAGAACATGCTGGAGACCGGGGTGGAGATCGTGGCGCAGCCGCCGGGCAAGAAGCTGCAGTCCATCGAGCTGCTCAGCGGTGGCGAGAAGGCGCTGACCGCGGTGAGCCTCATCTTCTCCATGTTCATGGTCAAGCCGACGCCGTTCTGCCTGCTCGACGAGGTGGACGCGCCCCTGGACGAGGCCAACGTGGTGCGCTTCGGCGACATCATCAAAGAGATGTCGTCCAACTCGCAGTTCATCATCATCACCCACAACCGGCGCACCATGGAGATCGCGGACCGCCTCTACGGCGTGACCATGGAGGAGCCGGGCATCTCCAAGCTGGTGTCGGTGAATCTTGACGAGGGCCAGTCCTTCGTCGACGAGTAGGCCACGCTCCTGACGCCGATCTCTTCGTCGCTCCTCCTTGACGTACCGCGAGTACGACTGCGTCGTCGCTCCTCGACCTCGGCGCCAGGTGCTCGGCACCACTTACCGAGACGCCGGTTGAATGTAGAGGCGGTGGCGTCGGGCCGCGAGTCGGTCATGCTTTGTCGAAGTGGAGGAGAAGCCATGAGCGACACCGAAAACACCAACCTGTGGTCGGCGGCGCCGGAGGAGGCCCGAGAGGTGCTGGACTTCTGGTTCGGCGAGCTGGACGCCCAGGGGCGAGCCACCGAGGAGCGGTCCGCGCGCTGGTTCAAGAAGGACCCCGCCTTCGACGAGGAGCTGCGCCGACGGTTCGGCGCGCTGTACGAGGCCATCTCCGGCGAGGCGCGGCAGGACTGGCTGGAAGAGCCGTGGAGCCGGCTGGCCTACGTCATCGTTTTGGACCAGTTCTCGCGCAACATGTTTCGCGACACGTCAGAGATGTTCGCCCGGGACCCCCAGGCCCTGGCGGCGGCCCGCGGCGGCGTCAAGGCAGGGCAGGACCGCCAGCTACCCCGTGATCCGCGGACCTTCATCTACATGCCGTTGATGCACGCCGAGGACGTGGCGGCGCAGGACCGCTGCGTGGAGCTGTTCGCGGCCATGGCCAACGAGTACGAGGGCGAGGCCCAAAAGGCCCTGCGCCGCACGCTGAAGTACGCCGTGATGCACAGGGACATCGTGGCCCGCTTCGGCCGCTTCCCCCACCGCAACGCCGTGCTCGATCGGGAGTCCACCGCCGAGGAGTTGGCGTTCCTCGAGCAGCCGAACTCGTCTTTTTAGCCAGCCCGCTCAAGTGGGTGGCACCCGGGCCGCTTGTTCCCTAGACTAGGCCACCATGGACCATCCTCTGATCGTGATCATCGGCCCCACGGCCGCGGGCAAGAGCGACGTGGCCGTGCGCCTGGCGCTGGAGCTGGACGCCGAGGTGGTCAGCGCCGACTCCGTGCAGGTCTACCGGGGCTTCGACGTCGGCACGGGCAAGATCTCCGCCGGGGAGCAGCAGGGTGTACCCCACCACTTGCTGGACGTGGTGGACCCCGATGAGCCGTTCTCCGCCGCGCGCTTCGTGGAGCTGGCCGACGCGGTGGTGGCCGACGTCGTCGCCCGAGGCCGCAGGGTGGTGGTGGCCGGCGGCACGGGGCTCTACGTGCGCGCCCTGCTGCGCGGGCTGTTCCAGGCGCCTCCCAACGACGAGGACCTGCGCCAGGAGCACCGGCGCCAGGCCGCCGAGCTCGGCACACCGGCTTTGCACAGTCGCCTGGCCGAGGTGGACCCCGAGGCGGCGGCCCGCATCAACGAAAACGACCTGATCCGCATCAGCCGCGCCCTCGAGGTCTACCAGCAGACGGGCCGCCCCATCTCTCAGCTCCAGCGGGAACACCGCCAGGCCCCACCGCGCTATCCCTCGCTGATGCTCGGCGTCTCGCCGCCCCGCGAGGAGCTGCGCCAGCGCATCGAGGCCCGCGTGCAGGTGATGATGGAGCTCGGCTGGCTCGACGAGGTGCGCCGCCTGGTCGACGCCGGCTACGGCCGCAGCCACCCCATGGGAGCCCTGGGCTACAAGCAGCTGTCGGCCCACCTGCGCGGAGAGCTTGACTTGGAGGAGGCGGTGCGTCTAACAGTGCGTGATACGCGGCGGTTCGCCCGCCGCCAAATGACCTGGTTCTCCGCCGAGCCCGACGTGAGGTGGTTCGAGCGGGGAGCCGACGTGGTCCCGGGAGAGTGACGTGCAGCTGACACTTGAATTCGAGCGCCCCCTGGTGGAGCTGGAGCGGAAGATCGAGGACCTGCGCCAGCTGGAGCCCGACGAGGGGGACTTCTCCGAGGAGATCGAGCAGCTAGAGGCCAAGGCGGCCAGGCTGCTGGACGAGATCTTCGCCAACCTCGATCCCTGGCAGGTGGTTCAGCTCTCCCGTCACGCGGCGCGGCCGTACTTTCTGGACTACGTCGACGAGCTGATCTCCGACTTCACCGAGCTCCACGGCGACCGGCTCTACCGGGACGATCCGGCCATCATCGGTGGCATGGGCTACTTCGACCACAAGCCGGTGATGCTCATCGGGCACCAGAAAGGCCGCAACACAAAGGAGAACATGCGGCGTAACTTTGGCATGGCTCGCCCCGAGGGCTACCGCAAGGCCAAGCGCCTCATGGAGCTGGCCGGGCGCTTCAACCTGCCGATCATCACGCTCATCGACACCCCGGGGGCTTACCCCGGCATCGGCGCCGAGGAGCGCGGCCAGGCCGAGGCCATCGCCCGCAACCTCGAGGTCATGGCCGGGCTGCCGGTGCCGATGATCTCGGTGGTCATCGGCGAGGGCGGCTCCGGCGGCGCGCTGGCGCTGGGGGTGACCAACCGCATCCTGATGATGCAGTACGCCATCTACTCGGTCATCTCGCCCGAGGGCTGCGCCTCCATCCTCTGGCGTGACGGCGCCAAGGGCGACCTGGCGGCCGAGGCCATGCGGCTCAGCGCCCGGCAGATCCACGACATCGGCGTGGCCGACGAGGTCATCGCCGAGCCCCCCGGCGGCGCCCACCGCGATCCTGTGGCCGCGGCTCGGCAGCTGGGCAAGGCGCTCAAGCGGCACCTGGCAGAGCTGAGCTCCATGTCGACCGAGGAGCTGCTCCAGCATCGGTACGACAAGTTCCGCGCCATCGGAGAGTTTTTGGAACGGTAGAGTTGGTGCTGTCCCTCCACTTCATCGCGCTCTCCGTAATCGTCGCCGCCGTGGCGTTGTCGCTGCTGGGGCACCTGTCCCGCCGAGGCCGCGCCGCCATGGGCTACTGCCTGCTGCTGGCGCTCTGCCTCGCGCTGTCTCTCTGGGCGCTGCTGGATCCGGACTGGACCGTGTTGACCTACGCCGCCGCCGCGGCCTTCAGCGCCCTGGTGGTGGCGCCCTACGTCTTGACGGTGCTCATGCGCCGCGCCCTGCGCCGCTCGGACTGGACCCGGGCGCTGCGCCTGCTGTCGGCGCGCATGATGCTGCAGCCCGGGGCCGGCCTGCAGAGCGATCGCGAGATCCTCCGCGGCCTGGTGATGATGGACGACGTGGGTCTGGACCAGGCCATGGAGCAGCGCCGCGCCCAGCTGGAGCGCGGCGGCATGGACCGCGTGCTGCGCCTTTCGGTCATCGAGCAGCTGATGGTCTTCATGCTGCTCAAGCGGCAGTGGGAGGAGGCCGTGGCGCTCTACGAGCAGGAGGGCGGCGTGGGCCTGGCCACGGCCTCGCCGGCGGTCGCCAGCTACATGGTGCGCGCTTTCACCGAGCTGGACCGCCTGGATCAGGCGGCGGTCTGCCACGCCGAGCTGGAGCATGGCAGCGCCGCGGCGGACCCCGAGGTGGCCGCCCTGGTCAATCAGGCCCGCCTTGTCTTCCTCGCCAACCTCGGCCTGGCAACGGAGCTGGAGCACCTGCAGGAGTCGGAGATCGGCTTCCCCCCCGGCATGTCGGCCGAGGGACGAATGATCTGGCTCGGCGTCGCCCTGGCCCGCAGCGGCCGCCTCGACGACGCGCGCAAGCTCTGGCATGCGGTGGCCCTGCAGCAGGAGGAGCTGCCCCAGGAGGCGGCCGGCGCCATGCACCGCCTGGAGCGCAGCCCGCTTCCCCTGGAGGAGCACCAGCTGACGGACGAGCTGGCGGCCCTGGCCCGTCGCGTGCTGCACAACGCGGCGGCCTACGGCTCGGTGCCTCGTCTGCGCGGCTCACCCGTGCGCCTGGCGCCGGTGACTCTGATCCTGATGGCCTGCCTGGCGCTGATCCACCTCTGGGTGGAGCTGTCCGGCGGCAGCACCAACGGCTGGACCCTGCAGCGCTTCGGCGGCAACCTCGTGGCGGCGACCCTGGGCGGCGAGCCGTGGCGGCTGATCACCTCCATGTTCCTCCACGCCGGCGTGTTGCACCTGGCGGTCAACGGCTACGCCCTCTACATGCTGGGCCGCTTCGGCGAGCAACTCTTCGGCCCGGCCCGCCTCTGGATCATCTACCTGCTGGCCGGCGTGGGCGGCTCGGCCACCAGCGCCATGTTCGGCGACGCCTCCCGCCTGTCGGTGGGGGCATCGGGCGCCATCTTCGGCCTGCTCGGCGCGGTCATCGTCGGCATGGCGCGCATGCGCGGCTTCGTACCGGAGCACTGGCGCAAGCAGGTCTTCTACAACCTGCTGGTGATCCTCGGCCTCAACCTCTTCATCGGCTTCAAGCTGGAGATGGTGGACAACTCGGCCCACATGGGCGGCCTGGTCGGCGGCGCCCTCGTCACCCTGTTGCTGCTGCTGCCGGGCAACCGGCGACAGTCCACGGCGACCCGCCGGATCTTCGGCGCGGTGGCCGTGGCGTTGGCCGTGCTCACCCTGGCTTGCGGCGTGGCCCAGGTCCTGACCCCGGTCTCCGAGACCCTGGGCCGCTTCCCCCGGGGGACCATGCGCCGGGGAGGCATGTCCGTGCGCGTGCCGTCCCACTGGACCCCCAGGGACGACAAGTCGATGGTGCTCCAGGATCCGGCCCTGGGGGTAGGGCCGACCCTGCAGTTCGAGGTCGTCTCCGGGCGGAGGACCGGCCTCGCGGCCCACGCCCGCCGACGCGGCCGCGAGCTGGCCCAGGAGCTGGTCGCCATGGAGGACGTGGGGCAGGCCGAGGTGGTCACCGCGCCGGTGGACGGCCTCGCCGCGCCGGGCGTGGAGGCGGTGGTCATTCGCATCCGCTCTCGCGACACCCTGGCCTACCAGGTGAACCTCTTTCGCGCCCAGGATGACCTGGTGGTGCTGGCCCTGGTGCGGCTGCCCGGCCAGGCGCTGCGCGCATACCGAGACGTCGTGCGGGACATCGGCGGGAGCATGCGGTACGCCGAGCGTCGCCGCGGCGCTGGCCGTCCGGCGCAGTAGGCGAATCACTCCGGGAGCGGTTACTGCTCCAGGGTCATCAGCCCCGGTACGTACACGTCCCTGGGCCCCCAGGCGCGGACGCCCAGGGGCGACCGTGCGTAGACGCGGTAGTATCCGGCGGGCAGGCCGGTGAAGCTCATCTCGCCGCCCGGCGCCACCCAGCCGAGCAGCGCCCCGTCCACGTGAAGGTAGGCGGTCGACGAGCTGCGGTTGGTCACCCTCAGCGGGCCCGCGGCCCTGCCAGCTCGCAGCCCTGCCAGCTCCGTCGCCCTGAACCGCTGCAGCCCCTGCCCCTGAGGATGGAGCAGGGTGCGGGCGTCGCGGTAGTCCTTGCGGTGCTCGGCCAGTTCGCAGCGCGGCACCCGCACGTGTCCCTGATCGAAGACCCGGGTGATCACCGTGGGCCGCGCGTCCCGGGGGCGCGCCTGGTTCGCCGTGGTGATGGACCACGACAGGGGAGGGCGCCCCATGGCGAAGGCCAGGCTCTCCAGCGCGGGCAGCCCCGCCGGGCTCTGCAGCAGGGGCAAGGCCAGCAGCAGCGTGGGCGGATACCACGGCAGGCGCCGGGCCTGGTCGGGCAGCGCGACGGAGATGGTCTGCACCATCGGCACCGGCCGGTGCGCCTTGCGGTGGGGGAAGTAGTTCAGCGACAGGCGGGCCGAGAAGGTGGATCTGGCCAGCCCTGCCGGCACGGGTAGCCGCGCCACCGGGCTCGCCGGGGACGCGTCCAGGGTCAGCTTGACCGCCTCACGCCGGGAGCGAGCCGCGCCGTCGAGTACGTCGGGCAGCCGGCTCAGCGGCAGGGCGAAGCGCAGCTTGCGCTGGGGAGAGAACAGCACCAGGCGGTCCAGGTCCTCGGCCAGCAGCAGCTCCAGCGGCCGCGTGCGCGGAGGCGACAGGGTACGCGGCATAGTCACCAGGACCCGGCCGTCGGCCACCTTGAGCGTGTGCCGCACCTCCGAGCGCCTGACCAGCCGGTCGAGCGCCTTGCGCTGGGACTGCGTCAGCCGGGCGAAGCTGGCCGACGGCTCGAGGGCCAGGCGGCTCACCAGCGAGTAGCTGCGAGCCCAGAAGAACTCCTTGCAGGTGAAGTCCGGATCGGTGGGCGTCTTCTTCGGCTTCGCCCGCTGGTCGCGGCTCGGCGGCTTGAACCCGCGCAGCGCGTCGGGATCGCAGCCGGCCAGCAGCGTCAGCGCGACGAGCGCATGTGTCAGCTTACCCACGGCCCAAGCATCCCACCGAGCTTTTGGAATTTCCAGTCCTCCGTGTAGGCCGACGTGCTGCGGTGGGGGGCGCGGAGATTACTTCCGGTCCTTGTACGGAATGTGTTCCCGGGAGAAGTATTCCCGGGTGAGCCGTACCACGGTCCCCGACAGCAGGATGATGGTCACGAGGTTCGGAAAGGACATCAGCCCCAGGGCGGCGTCGCCGAAGCCCCATATGCCTTCCAGCGAGGCCACGGCCCCGCCGACGAAGTGCATCACCACGAAGAGCAGCCGGTAGGGGATGATCACCTTTTCACCCAGCAGGTACTGGGCGCTGCGATCTCCGTAGTAGGACCAGCCGATGGCCGTGGAGAGGGCGAAGAGGAACACCGCGAAGGTGACGAAGAAGTTGCCGTAGGGAAAGCCGATGGGATCGAGGCCGCGCTTGAGGGCCCAGGCGGTCAACGGCGACCCGTTCTGCAGCACGCTGCCCACGACCTTGGCGCCCTTGATCGCCTGGCCGTTGGCGTCCAGCACCCGGGGGGACTTGCCGATGGTGGGGCCCTTGCCCCTGGGGGCGGGCTTGAGCTCGAGCACCAGGGTGCCGTTCACCGGCTGGCCGTCCTTTTTGATCACGGCGTCGGTGACGACGGTCTGGGTGATGACCGGCACGCCGCCCACGATGCGCCCGTCCTGGATCGGCAGGCGCGCCTTGCCGAGGGTACACTTGAGCGGGACCTTGCCGTCGGGGTCCAGGGCGGCGCAGCTGCCGGCCACCACGGTGATGGCGCTCTGGGACTTGACCTCGAACTCCGAGGTGCGGGTCTCCTTCCAGACGCCGGTGGTCACGATCATCAGGCCGGTGAGGGTGCAGATGAGCATGGTGTCGACGAAGGGCTCCAGCAGGGCCACGGCCCCCTCGCGCACCGGCTCGTCGGTCTTGGCCGCGGCGTGGGCGATGGGGGCGCTGCCCTGGCCCGCCTCGTTGGAGAAGAGTCCGCGCTTGACGCCCCAGCGCAGAGTGAGGGCGAAGGTGGCGCCAGAGAAGCCGGCCACCGCGGCGGCCGGGGTGAAGGCGCTGCTGATGATTGTGACGATGGCGTCGGGGATATCGGCGACCCGCATGGCCAGCACCACCACGGCCGCGATGAAGTAGAGCACCGCCATGGTCGGCATCACCTTGGAGGCGAAGCTGCCGATGCGCTTGATGCCGCCGATGATCACGAGCCCGACGATGACGGCGGAGATGCCGGCAGTCAGCGCGGTGGGCAGGCCGAAGTCCGAGCGGAAGGAGTCGGCCATGGAGAAGGCCTGCACGCCGTTGCCCGAGCCGAAGGACGAGGTCACGGCGCAGGCGGCGAAGAAGAGGGCGGCCACCTTGGCCAGCTGCGCGCCCAGGGGACCGAGGTGCCGCTCCAGCATCGGCCCCAGCCCTTTCTCGATGTAGTACATCGGCCCGCCGGACACCGACCCGTCGGGGTTTTCCTTGCGGTAGTGGGTGGCGAGGGTGCACTCGGTGTACTTGGTGGTCATGCCGAAGAAGGCCGTGACCCACATCCAGAACAGGGCCCCGGGGCCGCCGTAGTGGATCGCCGTGGCCACACCGGCGATGTTGCCGATGCCGACGGTGGCCGACAGGGCTGTGGTCAGCGCCTGGAAATGGCTGATGTCACCCGGATCGTTCGGATCGTCGTAATCTCCGCGCACCACCCTCACGGCGTGGCGGAATCCCCGAAGGTTGATGAAGCCGAGCCTCAGCGTGAGGAAGATCCCGGCCCCGAGCAGGGTGACCACCATGATGGGCGAGGCAGAGGGCCAGCCCCAGATGACACTGTTGATTGCGTCAATGACGATTTTTGCAGTTTCCACGGTGATCCCTGGATACCGTCGTGGGCTCCAACCTGTCAAGGATCTCGCGGAAATCAAGCCGAGTTGCGCTGATTTGCATTTTGCCCGGCCCGCCGCTACCGTCCATTTCATGGAGCGCGGATCCATACTGAGCGGGCTTCGATGGATCGGGCTGGCCCTGGCGGCCCTGGTGATCATGGCGGCCCTGCGCCTGCTGCGGGCCACGTGGCGGGTGCGCCAGGCGACCCCGCCGGGGCCGGGACGGAGCCTGATCTGCTTCTGGCACGGGGACATGGTGGCGCTGACCACCGCGGCGGCGCGGCCGGTGGTGCTGGTGAGCCGCAGCCGCGACGGCGAGATCGGCGCCCTGGCGGCGCGTTGGCTCGGGTTCGGCGTGGCGCGGGGCAGCTCCAGCAGCGGCGCCGCGGCCGGAGCCCTGGGCCTGGCGCGGGCTCTGCGCGCCGGCGACAAGGCGGCCCTGGCGGTGGACGGCCCCCGGGGCCCACGGCATCAGGCAGCCGCCCCCGCAGGTCGCCTGGCGGCCATGGGCGGCGCCGAGCTGGTGCCGGTGGGCGTGGCCGTTAGCCGGAGCTGGCGGCTGGCGTCCTGGGATCGTATGACCATCCCTGGCCCCTTCGCCACCGTCTGCGTGGCCTGGGGAGACGCGGTCTCTGGAGAGGGGCTCCAGCAGGGCATGGAGCGCGCCCGCCTCCAGGCAGCGCAGATGCTCGGCCCCGCCTCCGCCGCCGGCGCCGAGGTGGCCCGGTGAGGCGCGCTGTCCTTGTTTTGTGCTGCGCCCTGGCGGCGTGCAACCTGGAGCAGGAGCGGGCGCGCGAGGCCCTCTCCAGCGCCGAGCCGGTGATGCGCGCCGAGGCGGTCTCCGTGCTCGGTCGCTCGGGCGATGTCAAAAACGCCGCGCTGATCGTGCCCCTGTTGAGGGATCCCTCGGCCAGGGTCCGGCGCAACGCCGTTGCCGCCCTCGGCGCCCTGGGGCCTGACAGTTACATCGGCAAGCTGGGGGGCCGCCTGCGGGACGGCGACCTGGAGGTGCGCCTGGCCGCTGTGCGGGTGCTGGGGGACACCAAGAACAAACGCGCGGTGAAGCTGTTGGTGCCGAGGCTCGAGGATCCGAGCCTGCTCATCCGCCGGGCCGCGGCCCGGGCCCTGGAGCGGCTGGGCCTGACGCCGCGCCAGCAGCGCGAGCGGATGGCCCGGGCCGAGCTGGCGCGCCAGCTGGAGCGGCTGAAGCTGACCGACGCCCAGCTGCGGGCATCGGCCGCCCGGCAGATCGGCCTGGCCGGACGCGCCGACCACGTACCTGCCCTGATCAAGCTGTTGGCCGACCGCTCACCCCTCGTGGTGACCGAGGCGGCCCGGGCCCTGGGTCTGATGGGCGGCAAGAAGGCCACTACAGCGCTGGTGAAGCTGGCCGCTTCCAAACGATCTGTGGATCGCGTCGCGGCGGTGGGCGGCCTGGCCGCCATGGGAGCGCTGAAACGACTGGCCGGGTTCACCACCGATCCCTCGCCCGATGTACGGCTGTCCGCCCTCGTGGGCCTGGTCGCCGCCCGGCAGCGCCCGCCCGCCCTGACCGCCACGGTGTGTGTTGGGCTCCTGGATCCCGATCCAGGGGTGGCGATACAAGCGGCCCGGGCCGTGGCCGCGTGGACGGCTGACCGGAAAAAGAGCGTGGGAATCCTCTGCCCCCAGCTCATGCGCCTGATCAAGGAGAGAGGCGCCATCACCCCCCAAAGCGTGGCCAGGAAAGATCCGGCCAGCCTGCGGCGTCTGGTGGGAATGCTCAGCGCCATCCCGGGCAACAACACCACGGCGGCCTTGCTGCTCCTGGGCCCGATGCTCCACCGGGCGTGGCAGAAGCAGGCCGCTCCATGGATCAAGCCGGCTCAGTGGCGGACCCTGGCTGGCAGACAGGCCGCGCCGCCGGCGAAACCGGCAAAGCCCGGAAAGCGAAAGAACATCAGTCATTTGTTGGCGCGGTTTCCCGAGCGCCCGGCCGCCGATCTGTCCGAGGCTCCGCTGATGCCCCCGGACATCTCTCGTGAGCTGGTCAAGGCCAGCATCCTGGCGATGAAGGGCAGGCCCGACGCAGGGATATGGTTGGCTGACGTGGCCAGAGAGGGGGATCCGGTGCTCCGGGCGGCCGCCATCGACACCCTCGCGACCACAGGCATCGCGGCGCCTGCCCTGGTGTCTGCCGCGCTCAAATCCCACAACGCCGGGATCCGCCAGGCCGGCGCCCGGGCCTGCGCGCTCCTGGGTCGGGGCGCCCCGGCTGCCGCCCTGAAGATGCTGAAGAGCAAGGACTTCGACGTCCGCGCCGCCGGCGCCCGCTGTCTGGGCACGTTGCGTCACGTCCCCGCCGTGGCGCCGCTGCTGAGGTCCCTGGCCCGGGAGAAGCAGGTGGCCGTGATCCGGGCCCTGGCCAGCATCGGCGACCGGCGCGCCACCACGCACCTCGCGGCGCTGCTCCAGCAGGACCACCACGCCGATCGCCTGGGCGAGCGCAGGGTGGTCGTCGACGCCCTGGGCAAGCTGGGGGATCCCGCCGCAGCGCCCACCCTGGAGCGAGAGCTGAGCCACCCGCACCCGGAGGTGAGGATCGCCGCCGCCAGGGCCCTGGCCCGCGCCGGGCGTCCTGCCTCGGTGGCCCCGCTGACTGTCTGTCAGGCCGATTATCACGCGAGGATCCGCCGGACCTGCGCCGCGACGATCAAGGCCCTGAAGCAGTAGCCTGCCTCAGGTTGTCTCGGTTACCTGTCTCAAGAGACAACCAGTGAGAGCATCTGCGTCGCGCGGGAAATACAGCAAAATCTAAGAAATACAGAAGCTTGAGAAAATACACCAAATTGGTGGGGGTGCTTTTCGTTTGGGCACGTGCTTTGCATTTATTGCCGTGAAACACGCAAATGTGACAGCCAGAAACCGGAGCGGAAAATGTCCACTGCACAGACTGCCATGATTTCGCAGCCCATCAACGATAACCAGTTCCCCGAAGCCAAGCCCAAGCGCAAATTCACGCCGCGGCCCACGCTCGAGAACTTCATGAACACCTAATTACCGCGACCTGGCCGGACTGGACGTCCTCGGCCCGGAGGAGGAGTTCGAGGCGGCGCGGAAGCTCGAGGAGCAGGAGATGCTGCTCTGGACGCACCTGCTGAGCTACACGCCGTTGAGCGAGCTGCTCGTGGAGACAGCCGAGCGACACCTGGACCAGCAGGTGCAGTTCAACAACCTCCTTCGCCTGACCCGCCAGCTGCGCAAGCGCAGCACGGCGGCCGACAGGAAGAGACACTGCGCGGCCTGCGAGAAGATTTCGGTGCAGGCCCACGAGGCCGACCTGGACCGCAAGGCGCTCACCGAGGTCATGGACCAGGTGAACAAGGTGGCCCGGGGTGACAAGACCTTCTTCGGCGGTTCCCGTATCGGCGTCAAGCCGTCGAGCAAGGCGTTCTCCGACTATCACCGCAAGGCGCGCACGCTGTATCGGCGCTCCCAGTGCATGCGCAACGAGTTCATCCAGGCTAACCTCCGCCTGGTGGTGAGCATCGCTCGCCGCTTCCATCACGGCTCC
>PVBE012443269.1_pt1 | contig 13978 bp, 13 predicted proteins | sample 1631181 | NCBI WGS metagenome assembly PVBE01 (sample SAMN08397723, study PRJNA350692) | Marine metagenome, whole genome shotgun sequencing project. | isolation source: water | place: Pacific Ocean | collected 2012-04 | reverse complement strand
GATTCGACGATGACGACCAAAGTACCCGGTGACAGTATCTGCCAGCGCTGAAAGGGGGCTGACTAAATGACGACTCGCCAAAAAAAGGTGGCGTTGTCCGTCGTTTTGCCGCTAGCCACGCTCGCCGTTCTCGTTCTCGCCGCCAGCTGGTATCTGTCGGGCCTCATCGGATGCCGCGGATTCAAGCCGCCCGAAGCGGCTACCCCTCCCGATGTGGAGGTCGTTTCTCAGGAATCGAGCGTGATTACGCTGCGCACCACCGGGGCCGCTGATGGATGTGGAGCGATTAAAGATGTCGCGCAAAAACCGGGCATCTGGGGGTTGACCTGGCAGGGCGGATATGCACATGTTGGACCTGTGCGATCGGTCGATGACGAGCGCGGCGAAGTGGTTCGGGATTTCACGCCTCTCGGCGGCATGCCGCCCCCGGGCGCGCTTGCATCGTTGACATACCCGTACCCGGTCGATCCGATGCAAGCCCATGGGATTCCGTTTACAGAAGTCTCATATCGATCTCCCGTCGGCCAAACTCCTGCATGGTTCATCGAAGGTGAGCGCGACACCTGGGTAATCTTCGTGCATGGAAAAGGGAGTACACGGGCTGAGGCCATGCGCGTGCTCAAAACCGTCAGTGATCTTGAGTTCCCGGGTCTGGTCATCACATATCGCAACGATTCCGCAGCTCCAAAGGCGCCGAGCGGAGCGTATCAATATGGAAGAACGGAGTGGGAAGACCTTGAGGCGGCTGTTCAATTCGCGTTGGACGCCGGTGCTCGTGACGTGATACTCGTTGGGTACAGCATGGGGGGCGGGATCGTAGTAAGTTTCTTGTATCAGTCGAATCTCACGGAGACTGTCCGCGGTGTGATTCTCGACGCCCCGATGCTCGACTTTGGGGCGACCGTGGACCTCGGAATCGAGGAGTTCGGTCTTCCGGGGTTTGCCGCGGGACCGCCAAAGTGGATGGCGAGATGGCGTTACGACATCGACTGGGCCGCCATGGACTATGTCTCGCGGGCGAGCGAGCTACGGACACCGGTGCTCCTGCTCCACGGGGCCGACGACGACATCGTGCCCGTTTCGATCGGCGACGATTTCGCCGCCGCCCGGCCCGACTTGATTACGTACGAGCGGTTTGAAACCGCGCATCACGTTACGTCGTGGAATGTCGATCCTCAGCGGTACGAGCGCGCCGTGCGAGATTTCTTGACGTTCCTCGCGTCATAATCACGCTTCGAGCCGGAATCGGGGAGGCCTTCAGTACCGCGCATGGACACCTGTTCGGTCGAACGACATGATCGCTAGCATCTGATCGAATGTCCGAACGTGTTGCAGTCATTGGGTCGGGGTCGTGGGGCACCACGCTGGCCATTTTCCTTGCCGAGCGCGGAACAGGCTGCAGCCTGTGGGTGCATCGCGATGCCGATGCGCAACGCATGCTTGCGGATCGTGAAAACGTCAGATTCCTACCCGATTTCATGCTTCCGGAAAACTTGCTCATTACATCCAACGTCACAAAAGCGGTTTCGGGGGCCGAAATAGTTCTCGTTGTGGCGCCCATGCGGAGCCTGGCTGAGAATCTTGCACAGATTAAGGATTTGCTTCCGGATCGAGCGGTCTTGGTCAGCGGCGTGAAGGGGCTCGACATTCGCACCGGCAAAAGGGTCTCACAGATCGTTGAGGAAGCGCTAGGGGAGCGAGCGGGGGGCGGATTTGCGACGATTTCGGGACCGAATCTCGCACTTGAAGTGGCTGCCAGGGAACCCACTACGACTGTCGTTGCCTCATCTGACCGGCACGTCGCTGAGCGCGTGCAGCGGGTATTTACCGCGCCCTGGTTTCGGTCCTACACAAGCGGCGACGTTGTTGGTGTCGAACTCGCAGGCGCGCTCAAAAACATCGTGGCGCTGGGGGCCGGCATGTCCGATGGACTCGGCTTCGGGAGTAATGCCAGAGCGTCCCTCATGACCCGCGGGTTGGCCGAGATTACACGCCTCGGTGTGGTCGCTGGCGCGGACCCTCTCACATTTGGCGGGCTGGCGGGAGTAGGTGACCTCGTCGCGACATGCAGCAGCGCTCGTTCGCGAAACCATCACGTCGGACACGAGCTGGCGTTGGGTCGCCCGCTTGACGAAATCACCGCCGAAATGAGCATGGTGGCCGAAGGTGTCGACACCACGCGGGGAGCTCTGGCATTGGCCGAGCGGCTTGGTGTAGAGATGCCCATCACCGAGGGTATCAACGAAGTGCTTCGCGGGGTGCTTTCGGCCGAGGACGGGGTAACGCAGCTTATGTCGCGACCGGCGGGTCATGAACTTCAGGGAATTAGCCTCCCCTAATTCGAACTTCTAGCCCCGGTCATATTTGACACACTCAGAATCACCCTGAGCCGATGGTCGTCCCGCTGCCTTGGCCCGAAATCGCACATCTACGAGGCGATTACTGCCTGCAGGGAAGCGTTTGGCAGTCATTTGGCACCATTCGGCCAGTCTTACCGCCTGTAATTGGCAGTTGATCAGTCGGACTATTACCTCGTGGTCGTGACAGCCGCCGGGCCTGTGAGTGCCCGGCGGCCATTGAACAGGAGGTATGGAGATGGGACTCTGGTCCCGATTTCGAATGTTATTTCGGATGAGGGCTAACGCCGCCCTCGACAGGGTGGAGCGCCGGGGCAGGTGGTCGACTATGCCTACGGTCAGCAGCAGGAGCTTCTCCGGCAAGTGAAGCAGGGCCTAATCGAGGTGGCCACGGCCAGACGGCGCTTGGACCGCCAGTCTCAAAAGCTCAGCGGACGAGTGCCCGTTCTCGAGGATCGAGCCAGGAGAGCGCTGGAGGCCGGCCGCGAAGATCTTGCCCGACTCGCTGTTCAGCGCAAGCAGGCTGTTTCGGCCGAGCTCGAAGGGTTGGAGCCCAGCTCGCTGAGATGGCCGAGGAGGAGTCAAAGCTGACCATGGCCGAGCAACAGCTCGCGGCCCGAGTCGAGGATTTCGGACTCGCCGCGATGCCATGTCTGCTAGGTACACCGCCGCCCAGGCCCAGGTCAAGGCTGGCGAGGCGATCACCGGAGTCTCCAGCGAACTCTCCGAACTGACGAGAGCGCTGGGCCGGGCCGAAGAAAAGACGGACCGGATGCAGGCTCGCGCTTACGCCATCGACGAGCTGATCGACAGCGGGGCTTTAGCGCTTCCGGGCGGTGACGCAGACGTCGTCGAACGCGAGCTCCGAGACATCACCGTAGAAGAGGAGCTGGCTTCATTCAAGGAGAAACTGATCCAGGGCAAGCAGGCTCCCGCGCTTCCCGACGGCAACGGGCAAGGAGAGCAACGTGAACGCTAGCCGAATTTTCAATTTCGACACAGCCGACGATGCGCTGCACGGTCAGAAAGCGCTGGTGGCGGCCCGCTGGATACTCATTCTTGGTGGACTGGTTCTATCGATGTGGGCGCCTGGTCCGGTATATGTGTTGCGGATTCAGAGGCTCTTCATACTGGGCCTGGCGGTGATGAACTTCTACCTGCACGCACAATTGCTCCGCCGCAGGCCGGTTATCGATACGGTGGCCTACGCGGCAAGCATGGGAGATATAGCCGTGATCTCGGGAATCATCATCGCGCAGGGTGGCGTGGGGTCCAGCACATTCAATTTTTGCTTTCCTGCTTTGCTGGTGATATCGGTCGCGTTCCCAACCGCCGTAGCGTTCACCTTCGCCGGCAGCGCGCTAGCGGCATACGCCCTGATCGCCTTTGTTTCCGCGCCCGGAGTAACGCCATATGGCGAAACCGCGACAGTGATTTTCACACGGCTGGTAATGCTGGCCGCTGTGGTTGCCTGCGGAAATCTGTACTGGCGCATCGAGCGCCGCCGCCGTCGCGAGGCCGACGAGGCGCAGGACGAGCTGATGACGCAGATCGCCGAAAAGGACGAGGCCTTTCGTCAGGCCGTGGAGATAGTTCCGCTGATTCAGGAAAGGAGCTGACAGATGCGAGGTATACGAAACGCCGCACAAGAGGCCGGAGAGGACCTCTTCTTCGGCCAAGAGGTACTGATTTGGGCTCGCTGGTTTGTCATAGCCACCGGGGCGGTCCTCGTGCTGTTTACGTCAACGGGCGGCACGCAACTCTCGCTCGCCATCCTGCCGGTGCTGGTTCTGATGGGCATCAACTTCTACCTGCATGGGCAGTTTTTCGTTGAGCGGCCGGTCAACAGGCGAGTTATCGCGATCGCGGCGCTCATCGACGTGGCCGTCGTTACGATATTGGTCCTTTTTTGGTCCGATGTGCGGGGATTGCAAAGTCCGTTTTTCGTTCTTTACTATCCGGTGTTGCTGGCGTTCGCGTTTGTAATGCCACGAAAACTGACCGTCGCCTACACCGCGGTGGTACTTTTCGCGTACGTCGGAGCAGTCCTGACCGTTGACGTCCAATCGTCGGCCGTCGGCGATCATTTCGTCTTCAACACCGGTGAATTGAAGCTAATGCTTCTGCGCGCGATTACGCTCACGTCGATGGGCGGTTTGGGAACGTATTTCTGGCGAATGCAGCGCGCGAGCCGCCGCTCGGCCGCGGCGCTGAGCCCAGTGGTCGAAGCTCGCAATGCCGGGTCGGAAGCGGTCACAGGCGTGGCTGATAGGTAACGTACAAACGTGGGCATTTTTTGGCCGGTTAGGTCTGCTGGTGAAGGCGTGGCTCAACGCGCTCTTTGAACCGGCCGAGGATCCGCGAAAGACGTTCGCACCCGCGTACCAGAGTCAGCGGGAACTGCTGGCGCGGGTGCGGAACGCCCTCGACGCGATAGCAGCCTCGAGGGCCCGCCTCGAAAGTCGGAGCGCCGAGGTTGGAGCCAACTTGGAGCTGTTGGAGGAACGGGCGAGGCAGGCGCTTGTCGCCGGAAGGGACGATCTTGCCCGCCTTGCCCTCCGGCGGCGACAGGTCGGAGTGGCTGAAATCAAATCCCTACAAGGTCATCTTCGCGAAGTCCAGGCGGAAGAGAGGCGTCTTTCGGTGGCCGAACAACGGCTTGTAAATCAGATCGAAGTTTTCCGTGCCCGACTGGAAGTCATCGCCGCCCGATATTCGACGGCCGAGGCGCAGGTTCAGATAAGCGAAGCTATCGCCGGCATCTCGGACGAACTTTCCGACCTTGGCGCGGTGTTGGAAAGCGCTGAACTCAAGTCTGAGGACATGGAGGCGCGAGCCTTGGCCCTCGATGAGCTCATCGAAGACGGCGTCTTGGGCACTTCATCCGCTGCGTCGTCGACCGCCGAGAATCTCTCGGTCGACGGCTTCGACGATTCATTCGAGGTGGAGGAGCAGTTGGGCGCGCTGAGGCGCGAGATCGAACTCGCGGATCGCCGCTGAGCCGCGATCCTGCGCGGCCCGTCCCCGCTACGTCCGATCTCGACAGAGCTAGTCGCCGCGAGCGGTCTCCGCGGATACGGTCGCGGCCTTCGGAGCCGCGGGCGGCTCTTGGTCAATACGGGAGTCTTCCTGCTCGCTCTCCGGTTCGGATGAGCGGTCTTCAAATTCCGTCGCCAGAGTCGCAGCTCGATCCTTATCTCCCTGGTCAAGCTCCCCGTCAAGAACCAACTCCAAAAGGTAGTTCTTCACGGGTTTGATCCAGGGCCCTGGCGAGCGCCCGAACAGCTCAACAAGCTCATTCCCGTCAAGTGGACTGTCCATGCGCTCAACGTCTGCCTCGCCCGCGAGTTGTTCGCATCGGGCTTCCAGCTCGGCGACGCGCACCAATCCCGCTTCAATCCTCCTTGGCCGGTAACTCGTGATGTCCGCCCTCGATAGCGTAAGGAGCCGCTCGCGACTGTCCCCGACCTCCCGTATGAACCGCCGCACGGCACCGTCGGTCCAGTCGGATGTGTACAAATTCGATCGCATATGCAGCGCGATCAATTTCGTAACTTCGCTGACCGTTGCGCTGTCGACTCGAAGCCGCTGAAGGATATCGCGCGTCATTCGAGCCCCAACGTCCTCGTGCCGGTAGAAATGAATCTTGCCGTCCTTGATCGATTTGGTCTTGGGTTTTCCTACGTCGTGGAGCAACGCCGCGATTCGAATGGTCGGTTCGGTCGGCACACCGGCAAGCACCTGGAGCGTGTGAGCGAGGACATCCTTGTGTTTGTGACCCGTGTCCTGGACCGTAGCCGGCATGTCCGAAAGCTCAGGTACCACGAATCGCATAAGACCGAGCTCGAATAATGCGGCGATCCCCATGTCAGGGTGCTGCGAAACGAGGATTTTCACGAGCTCGTCGCGTATTCGTTCAGCGCTTATGTACTGCAACCGCCCGGCGTTGCCGCGAATCGTCTGGGCCGTTTTCCCTTCCAGGTCGAAATCAAGCTGAACGGCCAGCCGCACCGCCCTGAGCATTCTGAGCGGGTCTTCGGTAAAGCGCTCGGCCGGTTCGCCCACAGCTTTGATCGTGCGGCGAGCCACGTCGGCGACACCCCGAAACAGGTCGATGATCGCGCCGGTCGATATATTTTGTGCGATGGCGTTGACCGTGAAGTCTCGGCGCGCAAGATCCTCCCGCAGGTCGTCACCGAACTCCACCTCCGGCTGGCGCGAGTCGGTTGGATACCACTCTCTTCGGTACGTCGTGACTTCGACGCCCGTGTCGCCAAAGACCGCCCCAATAGTCCCGAATTTCGCGCCGACCTCATAGATACTGTCGGGTTTGGCCTGCTTGAGAAGACGCTTGATGTCTGGCGGCCTGGCGTTCGTCGTAAGGTCGAGATCTTCGAATGGCCTCCCAAGCAAGCGGTCGCGCACCGATCCGCCTACGAGAAATATCTCGAATCCGGCGCGATCGAATACGGTTGCAATCGATCCGAGTAGGTCCATGAGGGTTACCGGGAGAAGGGGAGGGTTCGGCGCAGATTCGACATCCCGGAAATCAGCAGCTTCCGTGGGGTGTGATCTTCAAGCCATTGTAGGACATCGCGGTATTGAGTCCTTATCTCCGCTCTCCCACTGCGCACTCTGCGGACCGCAACGTCGAAGAGAAACAAGAACATTCCGGTGGTTATCAATATCGGCGCCAGCGCCTCGGCCCGGCCCAGAGGAAATCGAGGAATCGCATCCGAAGGATTGTCGATTACGCCGCCGCCCGTGGAATTCGCGATGTAGTTGAGGACGCTCGAGCCGGAGTTGCGGAGCCGAAGCTCGGGCGAGTAGCGGACTACGATTCCGGCGATTTCAGGACCGATGGTTGATTGGCCATCCTCTTGCACGACGACCATGCGGTACAGCCCCGGTCCGGATGTTGGAAATGAGCCTTCGTACTTGCCGGGCTCCGTCTGCCGTAGGTCGATGTCGATCTGCGAGCCCGACGGTGGAGAGACGACTGCTCGCATGGGAATCAGATTGCGAAAAACTCCATCGCCGTCGGTGGAATCGACGACGAGCTGAACGTTCTGACCACTTTGGACCGCGTTGATCGAAAGTCCCGACTCCGAACGGGCCGATCCCGACGATGCCCAGAAGACCATTCCCGTCAACACGTTCGGAAACTCGGCCCAACTCGACCACTCCGTGCTCCACGGGCCGCCCGTGTCGGAGGTCCAGGCCACGACTCTTCCGAGGCCAAGTTGCCAGGTTGCGAGTATCGGATCGTTGCTGTCCGAGGCCAGGACGATCTCTGCGGTCGGCTTCGCTTTGGTACGCACAAATCCGTCGAGAAATGGCAGGGTCGCATCGGACGAAGCCGACTGGAATATGGGGCTTGGCGATAGCAGGCGGGGCTGATGCCGCCTGTTGACCACATAGAAGCTTTGGGCGAGTTCGGTGTCCTTCGTCAGGACAGCCGGGATCGTCGATGGATCGGCGGCGTAGTAATGCCGACCCTCCCCGTCGCGGGCGATTTTCTCCAACAGTTCAAGATCGGCATCGAATCCGATACCGATGGTTGAGACCGATATTGCGTCGCGCCGAACTTGCTGGCCAAAAAGGTCGAAGTCTCCATAGGTCGCCTGGCCATCAGTGATCAGGATCACATGCTTGACTCCAGCGTCGAGACTTCGAAGCCTTCGGTGTGCGGTCTGGAGAGCCGTGTAGATGTCCGTACCTCCCCCGATTTCCATGGATCTGATCCGTGAAACCAGCGAGCGCAGGTCGGCGGCCGTGGTCACAGGCTTGGGCACCGAAATCCACTCCGTGTTGTCGTCGAACGCGATGATGCCAATGCGGTCACCCTCCTTCAGCAGGTCGACCGCCTGGACCGCCGCCTCCTTTGCCATGTCGAGTTTTGTCGCGCCCTCGCTGTCGTAGACCATGCTCGTTGATCGGTCGATGGCCAACACGATCGCAATGCCCTTGTCCTCCTCCTCGGGCGGGTTCGACCGGACGGGCAAGATCTCATCCATCAGTTGCTCGGAGTAGTCGCCCGCTCCAAAGGATTTATCTCCTCCGGTAACAATCAGACCTCTGCCCCCGACTGTGACGTGGTCCTGCAGCGCGCGCTGTTGCTCTTCGGTGAGCGCTCCCGCGGGAACGTTGGCTAGAAAGACCGTCTCAAATCGAGAAAGGTTTCTGTAATCTGTGGGCAGTGATGAAGCTGGGCTCGTCGAAACGGCCAGACCTGCGCGCCTCATCACTCCGGCTGGCCCATTTGTTGCGTCCTGGTCTCCGATAATAAGCACTCTCGGCGGCGGTAGAACTTGGGTGAACGTTTCCAGAACGTTGTTGCCGAGTTCCCTGTCGGAGTCGTCCAGCAGTTCGACGCGCATACTCTGCAGTCCGACGCCTCGCGCCGGAACCCGAACCGAAAACGGATTCGAGCCGACGGTCAGCTCGATAAGGTCGTCCGCGACGAGGTCGCTTTCTGTCCACAGACGGAGGCGCGCCTCGGTCCGGCGACGCGACACCGCCACGACCTGGACCTCAAACGACTGTCCTTGTCGGACGGTCGGCGGGCCGGACGCCGATTCCAGCGCTACATCGGCATTGCCGAGATCCGCAACTGGCCGTATGTAAACTGGAACGCGTTCTGCCTTCAGCCGGTCAAGGGCTTGTTCTAAATTGCCTGCGTTCGGCTTGCCGTCCGAGAGCAGAATCAACCGTCCGGCGTTCCCTGGTCCGACCAGAGCGAGCCCCGTCAGAAGCGCGTTCGCATAGTCGGTTCTGTCGCCCGAGACATCCGGACCAAGACCAATGAACGTCGCAAGATCGGAATCCGTTCGGTCTGGCAGCGCGGCAACACGTGCCCGGCTCGAGAATTGAACCACGGCCGATCGGGAGTCTGGACCCGCGTCTTCGATGGCTGAGCGTACCCATTCGGCCTGCTCTACTTGCTGTGCCAGCAGAATGCTGTCGGAGGCGTCCAGCAAAAACACGGTCGAACGGTCTCGTGACGAACCAAGCGCAACGCCGGCTAATCCTGCGGTGAGCGCCAAGATCGACGTCACACGGAGTGCCAGCGAAAAGATCCGCCTCCTGATCCCGATTCGGGAACGGCTGCGTACGGTCAGATAGATCGCCACCGGAATCAGCGCTAGCAGCAGCAGAAACCCTGGCCGCTCGAAGCTCATTCAGGCAGCCGCCCGGACCCTGTGAAACCAGAGCCATTCCGCGCCCATAATGACGAGCGCGGCAAGAGCGAGCCACATCCAGAGCTCTGAAGTGAGAGCGCGTGATTCGAGGCTCGCTGATGGGAGCGCTGGCGGAGGTCCAAGTTCAATCATTGAATTCAGCGGAGAATCGCCAAACGATGGCGAGTGGACGGTGAATTCCTCAATGCTGAGCGTTCGCCCGTTTGCAGTCTGCCGTAACTGGTACAGCCCGGTTTCCTGAAATGGGCCGATGGCGGTGACACCGGTCGCGTCGAACTTGCTCGGCGACCCGCCGTTGGGACTCGTAACCTCGATCTCAGTCGATTGTGGATGAGGCTGAATGTGCAACTTTTGCCCCGTCGACACTCGATTCGCATCAGAAAGAGCTCGAAGTGGATTCGCCCACTCGACGGCGTTGATCATGAAGATCGGAAACGCCGCGGTATCGGTCATCCCGGCGTCGACCGGATCGAATGAGGCGACAACCGTGCGCCGCCCGTCGAAGACTCCGTGAATAATCGCTGCTCCAACGTCAAGAATCAGGTCGGGCTGGGACCATTCGGGTATCGATATCGAACTGCTTTCGCCCGGTTCAAGAAAGCTCAGATCGACAAATTGAAGAAGTCGCGAATCATGCGCCTCAATCGGCAGCGAGCCTGAGATCTCGGCGGAAGTCTCAAACACGCGATTGTCCGCAGGGGGGTTGAAAAAAATCATGCTTGCTCGGGGAAGCGTCTCGGGTACGAATCGGTCAAATACGTAAAGATCGAACCGGGTCTCGGGATCGTACGAGAGGGGGTCCACGCGCTGCACGATGATGTTGGGGAGCACGTCCAGGGCGCGGATATACGACGTAGGCTCGTTGCTGACTACGGCAGCACGTAGTTCTGTTACGGGAGACAGTCGCGGGGAGGTTGTACCGGAACCACTTGCCGGCTCGCCGCCGAGCGCCGCGGTGATATCGGCGATCGCGGTCGCGCTGACATCGTCGAAAATGGCCCCAGCCCAGCCGTTTGCGGGAACCTCAATCGTTTGGGAGGCAATCTCGTTACCACCTACGTAGAGCTTTACATCGACGTCTCTGGATTCCGCGAACGTGCTGGTAACCCCAACCAATGCTTGCATCCCGCCCGCTGGTTTTCGCCTCGCGGCGACCCGATCGACGCGCAACTCGGCGGGGCCCGAGATGACCTCTATCAAGCCCACGTTCGTTAGCAGCTCGGTGTCATCGATTCGAAAGCGTCCGTCCGAGACGATCCCGATCGAGCCTCCGGGGCCGTCCCGGAGTATCGACTGACCTATCTCCAGAGCCGCTTGAATGTCGGCTGGACCGTACCCGGGTTCCAATTCGCGCAACGCCTTTCGAACGGAGTCGGCGTTGGATTCGCGGACCGCGACGATCTGCGGAAGATTCGCGGCAAGAATGATGGACACCGCCGCCGGGCCATCGATTCCCTCTACATAATCGCGTGCCGCGACCTTGGAACTCTCAAAACGAGTGCCAGTCTCGGTTGGCGCCGTGAACCTGCCGGAACCGTCAACGATTACAACCAGATCTTGCGCGATCCGCCCTAATTGCAGCCGCTCGGGTCGAGCGAGCGAAAATATCAACGCCGCCAAAACGAGAGCTTGGAGGACCAGGAGCAGGTGACGTCGGAGCCAGCGCCAGAATGTGCTGCCCGTAACTTCCCTATCGTCCTGAAGCCAAAGCATCAGGCTCGGAACGATGACCCGCTGCCTTTTTGGTCGCAGCAGATACATGACGATGAGAATCCCCAGCAGCGCGAACCAGCCAAATGCGGCGGGCGCAAGCCAGTTCAGGAGACGACCCCCTTCGTCCGAAGGCGGTTTAGCACAACTTCTTCAATAGGCCAGTCGGTTTCAATGGCTTGGTAGCACACCCCCACTCGTCCGCAGAAAGCGACGACCTGCTCGAGCCAGCCATGAAGGTTGCTCATGTAGCGATCTACCGGAGCTTCATCTCCGTTCAGCGTGAGCTTTTCACCAGATTCGCAATCGACGAGCTCAACGTCTTCGGCCACGTCAGGGCTGAGAATCTCCTTGTCGAGAACGTGCAGAACCACCGTCTCGTAGCCCCTTTGACTGAGGATTCCAAGCCCTTGGTACCCGCCAGGGGAGAGAAGGTCGGAAATCATGAAGACCACTCCCGTTGGAATCCGGCAAGCCGCGTATTCTCGGAACGGGTTGACGAGGGAAGTCTCGCCTCCAGATCTCACGCCATCGAAAAACTCGAGCATTCGAGAAACGTCTTTGAGTCCCCTGAACGGTCCAGCTTGGTTCTGAATGCGGGTTGAGAAACATGCTCCCGACACGGTGTCCCCGCTGGATAGGGCTACATACGAAAGCGCCGCCGCGAGATTGACTGCGTAGTCCAGTTTGCTGTTCTTGCCCAGGTCCATCGAGGCGCTGCAGTCGATGAGAAAATGGACCGCGAGGAGCTCTTCGGCCTCGCGAACTTTTACGAATAGATCGTTGGATCGACCGTAGATATTCCAGTCGATCTGGCGGAAGTCGTCGCCCGGTGTGTAGCGACGGTAGTCGGCGAACTCGATCGATGTTCCCTTGCGGTGACTTCGTCTCGCGCCGATTTGCGGGTTGTCGTGCGGACGTCTGGACACGATGTCCAGACCAGCCAGCCTCCCTCGAAAGGTGGTGGGCAGGTCAATGGCACGTGATTCTGCAGACACCGATTGTGACTTCTAGGAGGTCAATCCCCCATGCCGCCCTCCGGGCGGGTTTTCATCGCGATTTCGCTCAGCACGTTGTCCGACGATATGCCTTCGGCCTCGGCTTCAAAGTTCAGCAGAAGCCGGTGTCTGATCGCCGGTGCAAGCGCTTCCCGAATATCGTCATAGGAGACGTTCAGCCGTCCATCCATCAAAGCCATCACCTTCCCTGCCATCACAAGCGCCTGGCCGCCCCGGGGCGACGCTCCGTAGCGCACGAACCTCTGGGTTATCGCGGGCGCGTCAGCTTCGTCTGGATGGGTCGCCTTTACCAATTCAACGGCATAGCGAGTCACGTGACCGGCGATAGGCACATCCCTCGCGAGACGTATCATCGACTCGATCTCCGTCCGCTTCGCCACCGTTTCTGCCTTAGCGACCTTTCCGATGGTCGTTCTGTCGAGGATCTGCTCCAGATCGTTCCGTCCGGGATAGCCGACCGCGATCTTGAAGAAAAACCTGTCCAGCTGAGCCTCCGGCAGGGGGTACGTGCCCTCCATCTCAATCGGATTCTGTGTGGCTATGACGAAGAACGGTCCTTCAATGGCATATGTCTGCTTGGCAATGGTCACTGTCTGCTCTTCCATGGCCTCCAACAATGCCGACTGCGTCTTGGGCGTCGCTCTGTTGATTTCGTCGGCCAAAACGATGTTGGCAAAAACGGGTCCCTTCTCAAATCGAAACGCCCGGTCTCCCGCCTCGGTTGCGTGGATGATCGTTGTTCCGGTTATGTCTGCCGGCATCAAGTCCGGTGTGAACTGGATCCTGGAGTATTCGAGATCAAGTGCGTCGGCGATCGTGCGAACCAACATTGTCTTACCCAGTCCCGGCACGCCTTCGATCAAGCAGTGACCGCCGGCCAACATCGCCACGACCACCTGACGGATTTGCTCTTCATAGCCCACGATGACTCGAGCGATGGATTCTTGGAGGTCTTGCGCAGTCCGCTGGAACCTCTGTGCGTCGATGTTCAGCGTCGCCAACTATTGACCTTCCGAAGGCGAAAAGTAGCGGCTCACCGCAGCTGCCACGTCCAGCGGGATTTGGTTGTTAGAGTCGCGCCTGGTCCTCACTGCGCCCAATTCTCCGGCCGATGGGTTCAAACTCACGTCCACGTCTCGACCAAGCTGGAGCTGCGGCCGTTCAAAGCTTTCGGTGGGTGCGTCTTGGTTCGCCTCCAATTCAACGATTTCAAGATTGCCGAGCGCATCGAGGCGAGTTTCCCTGCCCAAATCCTCGATATCACCGAGCTCCGAACCCCGTGCGTCCGAGGTCAAACCGGCGCCCTGACCGCCTTCGGCGGAACCATCTTCTGCGCCGTCTGAAGAGCCGATGGCCTGGCCGGTTTGGCCGTCGGAACCGGGTGCTTCCTGCCCGGCTCGATCCGCCTCGCCCAGCCCGAGAGAACGTTGCAACTCATCGATTCGCCTCTGCAATGCCAGCTCGGATTCAAGGATCGCCTCCGCCTCTTCAATTCCTTGTGCAATCTGCTGGATGGACTCGGCTGCGCTGCGGTCTTGGAAGCCTTCGAGAGCATCGGCGGCATCGGAGAATTGAGTTGAAAGAACCTGGTCGTCCGCCGTGGCGGCCGCTGCCTCGCGGAGGCCTTCAACAAGCTCCTGCCGCTCGCCTGAATTAAGTTTGTCGAGAGATTCTGAAAGCTGGCGAAGCG
>PVBE011659111.1_pt1 | contig 13978 bp, 11 predicted proteins | sample 1631181 | NCBI WGS metagenome assembly PVBE01 (sample SAMN08397723, study PRJNA350692) | Marine metagenome, whole genome shotgun sequencing project. | isolation source: water | place: Pacific Ocean | collected 2012-04 | reverse complement strand
GCTTTTTTTAGTCTTGCAACTTCTTTTGCTTTAGCTATCCTTTCTTGCTCTGCTTTTTTTAGTCTTGCAACTTCTTTTGCTTTAGCTAGCCTTTCTTGCTCTGCTTTTAACCTGACAGCTTCTTTTCTTGCAGCCATTTCTTTAGCTAATTTTACTTTTGCATGACATTCTTCAGCCTCAGAATCATCAATGATTTTAGCTTTCTTTGAGCTTTCAATTACATTTGAATCAGTTCCAGCAACCTTTAATACTGCTTTTATTCGCAATGGTTTGCTGCGTTCATTATTTGAGATAGCTCCGGATGTTACACCTTGCATAATATATGCCATATCTTCTTTGGATAATTCACTTGTTGAAGCCAAGTCAACGCCTGCATCCCCTTTGTCTTTGAATATATTATCCATTTCATAAGGAGAACTTCTTGCAGTTTCTATTAATTTTGCCATGCTAGTTGCAACCGGAACATTAGCTCTAACTTCATATTGTCCTGTTGGGCTAATGATAAGACCACCGATACCTTTGGTTGTCTTTGAAGCTAATAAAGTTTCTCTAACGTAATCCTCAGCTACAACAATATCTATATCTCGTACTGGTAATTGAGTCATTTTTCTTGTCAATCTTGTTTGTTTTAAGTTGGATGATTTTGAATCAAAATTCCAACTTAGATTTAAACCAGCGTAACTAGTGACGCCGCGAACTTTGTCTTTGTTAGCTTCTAATTCAACTGATAACCAGTTTGTAACTTTATAATTACTTCTAACTCTTACCCCTGTTACTGATTTAACTCCTTTAGATGAAAAATGATAAAAGGCTGCAAATCCACTTAATCTATTAATTTGAGGTATAGAGCCACCGGCTTCAACATCAAATCCAAGCATTCCCTTATCTATAGGTTGCTTTTTAAATTTTTTATAAGAGGTTTGAGTGATATTAGGATTATAATTTATTTCATGTACTTTAATATTATCGATAACATGCTCTTTGAAAGGCAAGTAAGCGTTAATTCTGGTTTCTAAGTTAGCCGTCATAAACTCAAAGCCAACTGTTGCTTGATGAAGTAAGTTATTGTGTTTAGTGCTTCTCAAATCATAAAAGGCATAGGTTCCAAGAATAAAATTGTTATTTATTAATTTTCTATAACCTAACCCAAAATTGCCTTCAAGACTCTTTTTAGTGTCTTTCATGCCAATCATGGCAATAAATCCAACGCTAGATTGGTCTTGCAAAACAGGTACAACAAAGCCTAAACGACCAATATCTCTTTTAAACGACTTCTTACCCGTAATACCTTTTTTTGCTGATAATTCAACGTGAGAGCTAAAGCGTTTAGTAGCTTTTTGTGAGCCGAGCCCAAAAGAAGACGAATATATCGCAAAAAGTGAGATAAGAATGGTTAGTTTGTTAGATGTCATTAAAGTCCTATTAGCATAATCAACTGCCATTGTACAATAATAGAGCATGCAAGTCAATCAAATATGTAAGATCTATTCTATTTTACGCATTTTACTGCGTTTTTTACTCAAAATCGCATATGCACTTAGTATTATAGCTCAAATGCTGACAGCTATGTTGTACCGGTATTAGGATAACTATATATAAAATAAAGAGAAATTTGATTGATTATTGTTAAGATTTTAGCTATATCGCGACGTTTATAATAATTTGGAAGAAATGTTTGTTAGCTTTAATGACAGCAACAATTAGTCACCAACGCATATCCACATATCTCGAGGAAAAAATAGAATTTGGATATCTAGACATTTTATGTTTAGTTTTGACCCAAAAATGCAGAACCAACTTTAGCCATATCAAATTTTATCTTATCAGTAGCTTTTAGTTTTAATCGTTCATTCGGGTTTTTAATCATCTCTCTTCCAGTATTATCTCGAAGCGCCATACCAACTATCTTTTTTTCTAAAACACACGCCCACTCAGGAAAAAGAGCCTTATCTTTGGATTGAGCGATTTCACCTGTTTGTGCAGGTGAGTCAGCAGTTCGTAATTCAATTCCTTTTGCTATTTTTAGTTTTTTGATTTTGTCTTGGATAAGCGTTTCAACTTCATCTTTAGGCAAATCTTTAAATTTCTTTAATTTATACGATGTCGTTTCTTCTTGCACAATAGCGTCTATTTTTGCCTTACTACCAGGAGGATCATCTGCAAGCATTTCCATATATAACTTAGCTTTAAATTTACCAATTTTATAACCCGCAGTTCTTTTTGACGCACATCCATCGGTTATTTCCGCAGCTTCTTCAGGTGTAATTTCTATTTTATTGATTATAGCTGCTTGAATATTATCAAGATCTGTTTCTGTCAATGTCATTGGCAAATCAGGGACAACACCTTTTTTCAAAGCAGAGTCATAATCTGCACGCACTTGTGCTTCAATATCATTGACAGCATCAGCTAAAAAAGCTTCTTGAATATGATAACGTGGCATTCTAGTTTTCATATTAGCTTCTTCAATTTGATCTATATATCGATCAAGACGTTTTTGCTGCTTTCGTTTCCTGCTTCTATAATATAGAAATGCCGCACCAGCAACCAATCCAATTGCAAGCCCCACAAATCCAGTACAAGCAAGAGCTATCCCTGCTGCTGTACCTGCAGTCAAAATAGCACCAATAGATGCACCTCCAAGCGCTGCTGCCCCGGCATTGGTCGATGCCAAAACAACCCCAAGTCCTACAGCTCCTCCAGCGGTAACGCCGCCATAACCTGCAACATATTTAGCAGATTTTCGACGAGATGACTCTCTTGCTTGGTGTGCAGAGATAACAGTTTTTTCTATAACCGTACCACGAAGACTTGTCACAAATGTATGCATATGATCAAGAAAAACATTCGGCAATAAAGGCGCTGCATCTTTATTAGGATCATCTGAAAATACTCTATCCCACACAGCAAAAGAATCTAAGTTTGCGTGTAAGTCGTTCATCATAGCGGCTCTAATTAAATCACTAGCATGCTGCTTTGTCACAGTTCTAAGAGATGTGCTATGCACTGCAAAAATATGTTTCTCAGGCTCTTGTAATAACTCAACTAATAAACTTTGGGCACTATCCGTCGACTCTTTTGGAAGCTTGTCTTTAATATGTAGTTTGTCATCAAAAAGCTCCGTTCTAAAAATAGAAAGAATTAACATTGCTTTTTTTAATTTAATCTCCTGTATAAGATTATCTGGTAATGTTATTACTTGGTCTTTAAGTAATGTATCACCTGACGAATATTTTGGATCAGTCTGTAAATGCTCCTCAATCATATTGGCTAATGGTGCGTGTAAAAGCTGATTTATTCTTGTGCATCCCTGTTCGTATGCGAAAATTTCTTCACGAGTATAGTCACCAGATATCAACATAAACTCTGGCATTTTTTCATCCATGTAAAACTTTTCTGCAAGCAGCTCAGCTTTTTTGCTTTTTTCTATTAAAGTCTCTGCCATAAAGTATCTGCCAATTTTTTAGTTTTAATCTTTTTTACCATATTAACGACTCTCTCAATAAGCGCCCTTAGTTAAATAAACTCTATATTATAAGTATAGACGCCTCATTACTACTGGAGCTTAGCAAAATTTAATCAACCTTGTTCACCTAGATAACCCATTGAATTTACTAGAAATTATATATTAAAATTGTGGGTGTTTTGTATTAATTTTAGAAATTGAGAATAGAGCTAAACATGTTTCTTCATAACTATCTGTTTCAAATGATATTTAGCTCAACTAACTTTGCTATTGTAGCTGAGCTATTTTTGCATAGAAAATAACGTAACTTACTGATAATAATCTTCATCCAAACAGTAATTACAATCTGCTCCATATGGTTATGCTAAAAAAACACAACAAATGTTTCTAGCTGAATGCAATGATTGTAGATAATACGTTAACAATTTTAATAACTAACAATACGTTGATGAATCATGAAACCTTTGTTTTTTTTGATAGCTAGAGGAAGTAATAGCCATCAAACCTGTCAAGATTAAAAAGGCAGCACACCACATTTATCTTTTGAAGATCTTGTGTTTATTGAGCCCGCAAAGCTCAATCATTGATTTGGAAATAACGATACTAGAGCCAATCATCTCAGAATATTTCAAAAATCATGGCTATCTATAAAATGAATGGCAATTATCAAATCCCAGAGCAAGTCAATTTGCAATTATCTAATTACAAAAATAATCCTCTCTTTTCTTTTATTATGTCATTTTTTGTACAAAATTGAACGGCATGTTGCAAGAAAAGTATTTCATAGCTATCCTTAATATTAGGAAGGTTAGATAGGAAAACTGAATACTTGAGTACCAAAAGCAACTCTATTCAATTGGTCTTAGAGCCATTTGATAACAAGCGTCTAAATGAACTTTGTGGTCAACTAGATACGCACCTAGAACAAATAGAAAATCATTTAACTGTCTCCATATCAAGAAGAGGAAACTCCTTCCTCATTAGAGGCAATCAACCTGATACCCTTTGTGCCAAAAAATTATTAGAGCAAATTTATGCTGTTACCAAAAATAATAAACCACTTTCACCACAATCAATTCACTTAATGTTAAAAGATGAATCTACTAAATCGACTAAAAGCACATCTTCAATTGTGACCATTCGAACAAAAAAGAAAAACATTAAATCGCGTAGTCCAAACCAAGCCAATTACATGCAAAACATCAGAGAATTTGATATTAATTTTTCAATTGGTCCTGCTGGAACGGGCAAAACTTATTTAGCCGTAGCAACTGCTTTGGAAGCATTAGATCTTGGAAGTATCAAAAGATTAGTGTTTATTAGACCTGCTGTTGAAGCTGGTGAAAAATTAGGTTTTTTACCTGGAGATTTAGAGGAAAAAGTTAATCCATATCTTAGGCCTTTATATGATGCTCTATATGATATGCTCGGAGTAGAAATTGTCGAAAAAATGCTTCATCAAAATACGATTGAGATTGCTCCCCTTGCATTCATGCGTGGTCGAACTTTAAGCGATGCATTTGTCATACTAGATGAGGCGCAAAATACTACAACAGAACAAATGAAAATGTTTTTAACAAGGATGGGGTTTGGTACAAAAATGGTGATAACTGGTGATATTACTCAGATAGACTTACCATATAATGTAACCTCTGGCCTTATCCATGCAAGAGATCATTTACAAAATATTGCTGGGTTGCGTTTTAACACTTTAACAGGCAAAGACATAGTCAGGCATCCGTTAGTTAAAAATATTTTAGAAGCTTATGATAACCAACATGATTGAGCACAATATAAATATAATGTCTCCTTTTCTTAAGCATGCAGATTTAAAACCCGCAACAATAAAAAAATGGGTTATTGAAACTTTAGCAGAATGCAAACAAAAATGTTCTGTGGGAATATCTAACATTTCAATTAATGAAATGCAAGAACTTAACAAAAAATTTCGTAAAATGGATAAACCAACCAACATCTTAGCTTTTCCTTTTGCCGGATCTGATTTTTCAGAAAATGATGAGAAACAACTTGGTGAATTAGTTATATGCGAAAGAATAATATTAGAAGAAGCTAAATCTCAAGCAAAATCCATAACAGACCATTTTGCTCACATTATTATTCATGGGACATTGCATTTACTTGGATACATACATGAATCAGATGACAATGCCACTATGATGGAAAATAAAGAAATAGAAATCTTAAAAAAATTCAACATCGACAACCCATATGATCAAAGGAATATATGAAAGAAATAACTGACATTGACAATCAATCCTGGTTAGATAAAATCAGTGAATTATTAATGCGAGAACCAAAAGATAAATCTCAGTTAATGAAACTGCTTCGAGACGCAGAGCAACGTAAAATTTTTAATAAAGACGCCTTATCAATGCTAGAAGGAGTTTTATCAGTTTCAGAGGTTACTGTAAAAAAAATCATGATAAAAAGAAAAGAAATGGTTTCAATTAGTCTTGACGAAAGCAATGATTCTGTATTGACAAAACTTGTGGATTCAAAACATTCTCGTATTCCTTGCTTTAACACAAATTTTGAAGATATTGCTGGTATTTTACACGCCAAAGACGTCCTGCCATTCTTAATTGGTAATGATAAAACTTTCAATATTAAAGATATTCTAAGACCGGTATCATTCGTGCCTGAGAATAAACGTTTAGATGTACTATTAAAAGATTTTAGAAACAGCCGCAACCATATGGCCATCATCCTTGATGAGTATGCCTCAGTCATTGGTTTGGTTACAATCGAAGACGTTTTAGAGCAAATTGTTGGTGATATTATAGACGAATTTGAGAGCGCTTAATCTTAGACTTTATCTTTATGATTTTTGCTTTATAATGTTTTTTTTAGCAAGGATCTTCCACTTGAAAAAATTTATTTGCAATAATCATATTCTATTATTATCACCAATATTTGGTGGGATCTTACCCCTTAGCTTTGCGCCATATGATTTGCATATAGCATTACTGTTTAGTATTGGATTTTTATTTTTAGCGTATTACAAATACCCTGAACGTGCTTTCTTACATGGGTTCCTATTTGGGATAGGCATGTTTGGAATTGGGACATCGTGGATTTTTATCAGCATTCATGAGTTTGGCAATGCCTCCTTTGCATTAGCTGTATTTATAACCCTCTTATTTATCATTTATCTATCATTATTCATTGGTCTGCAAGGATATATATTTAAAAAAACTAATTGTAAAAGCATGGCTCTCGCTTGCATTATATTTGCTTTAAGCTGGACTGTTATCGAATACTTTCGAGGCTGGATGTTTACTGGATTCCCGTGGTTATTAATAGGCTATAGCCAAACTGAAACTATTGTTAGATCTTATTTACCAATCATTGGAGTCTATGGGACCTCTTTTATTTGTGTGTATACTTTTTGCTTATTTGCTAAAGTATTTTATAATATTAAACAACTCTCAAGAGAGCGAAATACTGTATTGATTATCCTTAGCATTATGGTGTGCGGATACTTATTCAATAACTTTGCATGGACAAGACAAGGTACCACTCCGATTAAAGTGAGTGTTATTCAAGCTAATATCCCTCAAGATCTAAAGTGGGAACATGATCATTTGATTAATACATTAAATACCTATGCAAAATTTACGGAAAATAACTTATCAAGTGAGTTAATAATTTGGCCAGAAGCTGCCATTCCTATTGAAAAATCCAAGGCAAAATATTTCTTGGCTGAAATAGAAACAATGTTAAATGCCAACAATTCAAGTTTAATATCAGGTGTGCCTATTAAAATAAAGGGACAATACTATAATGGAGCCTTTGGGCTTGGCAAAGCAGAAGGTTCATATCTTAAGCAATATTTAGTACCATTTGGGGAATTTATTCCCTTTAAATTCATATTTGAAGAGTTTATGTTGTCATTAAATATTCCTATGGGTGATTTTGGTAGAGGCCGCCAAAACCAACATAACCTTAAATTTAATAATATATTAATCGCCCCATTTATTTGCTATGAAATTGCCTATGCTAGTGCCCTACTAGATTTTAGAAAGCACGCCAATATTATGCTAACAATGAGTAATGATGCCTGGTTTGGTGAATCGAAAGCTTTGGCTCAGCATTTGCAAATTGCAAAAGCAAGATCCGCTCAAGCAGGCAGAATGCAAATTGTCTCAACCAATACTGGATTGACAGCTATTATCGACAGATTTGGCAACACTCAATCCCAAATAGAGCCATTTACCGAAGACGTTTTAACGGATGTTGTATATCCTTGTTACGGTTTAACTCCATGGTCGAGTATTGGTTCTATCTCAATATTATTTGGAATACTATTGTGCTACTTACTCGTGATTATTTATCTTAAAAAATGGTATATCAAAAGTGAATGATGACTTTTTGAAATTACAAGAACAAGTTTACCAACATTCATTAGTCTCCTCTTCTATTCATGACATTAATCATTGGAAACGCGTTGCTAAGATTGGGTTGATGCTATGCAAAGAAGTAAAATCTGCTGATTACGATGTCGTATTTTTGTTCTCATTTTTTCATGATTCTTTAATTATTTTTGATAATAACAACCAAGATCCACACCATGGAATCAGAGCGGCAAATTATGTAATAAAAATGATCCAACAATTATATAAACTAGGACTTACAAAGCAACAAATTAATATTCTTGTTGATGCATGCAAGTATCACGTAGATGGCAAAACATCTTCTGCTCCAACTATTGGCGTTTGCTGGGATGCCGATCGCATTGATTTATTTGGAGAAGAATTAGAGCAAGAATTTTTATCTACTGGATATGCAAAACATCTTCTAACAAACATCCAGGATGATAACCTTTTTTAAGTCGATCTAGTAAAAGTTATATTGCTACAAGCAGAACATTTTGGCAATTCATCGATATGATACATTTCAATTGATTTTTCACATTTAGAGCATGTGAATTTTCCAATGAGAACTAAATCTCCAGTATGATATTCTGTATTAAAAACCTTTTCTCTTTCTAGCTGAGCTTGTTCCAGTGTAGTCTGATCTGCGATACGATATAATAGATCCAAAGTGGGCTTTTCAAAATATTTAGCATCCAATCTCAGCCAATCTACTAATAATGCCCCAGCATGCTGCATAAAGCTGGATAAGTGATAAATATCTTGTTTTAAGCTTTTGACTATATCTTGACCTTCTTCGTAGGTTATTTCTCCTAATTTATTAGCCGTTTCCATGGCTTCTGTTAGAGCCCTATGTAGAGATTTTTCATCAACATGTTGTAAATTTTTGTACAAATCCTGGATAACACTTTGAAATTTAACACCTTTATTGGATGGCTTCTTAGCTAGATTTGGTTTCATCACTACCTCTTTCTGATCAAATAACACTATATTGTATAATAATAGTATAAAATAAAAATTTGACCAGACATATTGCCGCTTTTTGTAAACAAGCGTATCCTTGTGCCATTAACGATCACTATGAATCGACTGAATGGATAACCAATATAATCCTTTAGAAATTGAAAAAAATATCCACCAGCTTTGGGAAAGTTCTCAAGCATTTTCTGTTGCTGAAGATTTAAGTAAAGAGAAATTCTATTGCTTATCTATGTTTCCATACCCTAGTGGCACATTGCATATGGGTCATGTTCGAAATTACACTCTAAGTGACGTTATAGCAAGATATCAAAGAGCACTAGGTAAAAACGTTTTAAATCCCATTGGCTGGGATGCATTTGGATTGCCAGCTGAAAATGCTGCAATAGAGCACAAGGTTTCACCTGATGTATGGACTAAAAAAAATATCACCTCAATGCAACAACAATTTAAGAGTTTGGGCTATGCTTACGATTGGAAAAGGGAAATTGCAACATCTGATCCGAACTATTACCGATGGGAACAATGGCTGTTTACCAAGCTACTTGAAAAAGGTTTGGTATATAAAAAAAATGCCAAAGTAAATTGGGATCCTGTTGATCAGACAGTACTCGCTAATGAGCAAGTAGTAGATGGCAAGGGATGGCGTTCAGGTGCAGTTGTAGAGCAAAAAGAAATTTCTTCCTGGTTCCTAAAAATAACAGCATATGCCGATCAATTATTAGAAGATCTTGATCAATTATCAGAATGGCCAAAGCAAGTTCTTACAATGCAAGAAAATTGGATTGGGCGTTCTCACGGAATTAATACACTTTTTCCATTAGAGAATAGCAAACACTCTTTAAAAGTTTTTACTACAAGAATAGATACTATTTTTGGAGTTACTCATTTATTTATTGCACCAGATCATCCTATGGCAAAAGACTTGGCCCAAAAAGATGAAGCAATTGCCAAATTCATCAAAGAGACAAAACAAGTCAAAATATCGGAAGTAGAACTTGAAACCCTAGAGAAAAAAGGCATCGATACCAAAGTTTTTGCCTTCCATCCAATATCTAAAGAAAAAATACCTGTCTGGATAGCTAATTATGTCATTATGGAATATGGAACTGGTGTCATCATGTCTGTTCCTGGACATTGCAAGCGCGACTGGGAAATGGCAAAACAATACAACTTACCAGTGAAACAAGTCATCACTCCTTTAACTGGCTCTAATAACGTCATAGAGCAGGCTGATGAGGAATATGGTAGATTAATTAACTCCGAGCAATTTGATAATTTAACTTCTAAAGAAGCCATTACAAAAATATCTGAATTTTTAGTCGAAAATAAACTTGGTGAAACCAAAACAAATTACCGCATTCGAGATTGGGGAATATCCAGACAACGCTATTGGGGCACGCCAATTCCAATTATTAATTGTGATCAATGCGGGGCCGTTGCCGTACCTGAAGAAAATTTACCTGTTGTATTACCACTAGATGTAAAATTTGATGGAGCAACATCTCCTTTAAAAGATATCCCAGAATTTTATGAAGCAAAGTGTCCTAAATGCGATGGAGATGCGACCCGTGAAACCGATACCTTTGATACATTCATCAATTCTTCTTGGTACTATGCAAGGTTTGCAAGTTATAACCAACATAATGCTATGCTAGATAATCGTGCCAAGTACTGGTCCCCTGTCGACCATTATATAGGCGGCATAGAACATGCTGTACTGCATTTGCTATATGCAAGATTTATTCATAAAATAATGCGAGATGTTGGTCTACTAAATTTTGATGAACCCTTTATAAAATTATTAACGCTTGGTATGGTGCACAATCAAGGCACGAAAATGTCTAAATCTAAAGGAAACAGTATTTCCCCTATTGAGCTCATCGAAAAATATGGCGCTGATACTGTAAGATTATATATGATTTTTGCCGCCCCTCCTGAACAAGCACTAGATTGGGTAGAAAGCGGAGTGGAAGGCTCATATAGATTTTTAAAGAAATTGTGGTTATTTTCCAAAGGAAATGATGCTTTAGAGATATATAATGAGACCAATGTCACTACAGTTAAAACCCATATATATTGGGAATCAGCAACCATTTCTCAAAAAGAAGCCCGTAGAGAGGTATATTGTATTTTTAAGCAAATAAATTATGATTTTAAAAGAACACAATTTAATACAGTTGTATCTGGCGCTATGAAATTATTAAATCTAATAACTAAACTTTACGCAGACAAAAGTGATTTAATAGATAAATTTATTGTTCATGAAGGTTACGTCTTGTTATTAAAATCACTAGCCCCTATATGTCCGCATATAACACAACAACTGTGGTCAGAATTAGGCAATGAAGATCTATTAATGAATGCACCATGGCCTCATATTCCAAAAGACGCTCTGAAATCCGAATCTATTGAATATGTTGTTCAAATCAATGGTAAATTAAGAGGCAAAATAACTGTTAATGTAAATGAATCTATACAATCTATAGAGCAAAAAGTCATCAAAGAAGAATTTGTTAAAAAAAGTATTAATGACCAGATGCTTAAAAAAGCAATTATTCTACCGGACAGAAAACTTATTAACCTCGTTTACATAGACAAATGAAACGTTGCCTAAAGTTATTTATAATATCGATATTCATACTCAACTCTGGATGCGGGTTTCACTTAAACTCTGCTAATACAGCAAGCCGTTTTGATTCTCTAAAATCCTTAGAACTAAAACAGCATACCCCATTTACCGCAGTGCTTTTTAACGAACTGGTTAAAGCTAATATTAAATTCATTCAACAATCACCATATTCTTTAGAAATCATGGATGAACAATATACAGAAAACATTTTAAGCACAAATGCCAGAAATATAGTTAGAGAAAAAATGATTACTTTAAATGTGCGTTATAAACTTTACAAAAACAACAAAGTCATTTTAAAACCAACTACCCTTACCAGTCAGAAAGTTATCTTTTTGAACAATGTTGATGTATACAATAGCCAAGCTGAAACAAAGCAATCACTTCAATCATTGCACCAACAAGTTGCTAAATTAATTTATCAAGATATATCTAATAAACTTACCCAAGATACAATGAAAAAATGAAAGTATATTACGACCAACTAAAGCAGCAACTTCAAAAACAATCCCCAAATTTTTATTTCATCTACGGCAGCCCTGAAATATTAAGCATTGATGCTCAAACAACAATTGAAAATAAAATAACTTCTGATGGATACACAATTGAAAAACACTTTATTGACAGTCAATTCGATCCCAACCAATTGTTAAATTCACTGCAAAACATTGGTCTATTCCATCAAAAAAAATTAATTGAACTGCATTGTTATGAGCCAAAAATACCAGCTAGCCTCAATGAATTTATAAGCTCTTACCTTGAGAACCCAGTAATTGACACCAAATGTCTTGTAAAGGTAGGTAAACTATCAAATAGAGATATCCCCGCAAAACTTACCAAATTAATGGACTCCTCTGGGATAATCATTCCTATATACCCACTTAAAGACTGGCAAATAGCTAATTGGGTGAAAGCTAGAGCTTTATCTTTGAAATTACAGTTATCCAATGAAAATATCACATTGATTTTAGAGTATATTCAAAATTCAGTTGACATGTGCAATCAAATTTTGACTAAACTTGCTCTCGAGTATGGCACAACTAAAATAGATAACAGTAAACTTAAACAAAAACTTTTTGAAACACAAGAATTTGAAACATTTGATCTAATGACTCATGCTCTATCTGGAAATAGTGAAAAAACCTTGCAAGTTATAGAGAAATTGCAAAACTCTAATGCCCCGTTGCCCATTTTATTATGGATGATTGCTAGCGATATTAGAGAATTAACATCTATGGCACACAAAATGGTTAATGGAGAACAGCTGCGTGATGTAGTTAGCAAGTCTATGCCAATGAAACGCCCTATTTATACCAAAGCTCTACAAAGATTAAAGTATCCTACTTTAACATCTATAATGCTTCGTCTTCCTCATATAGACAAATTAGTCAAAGGATTATCTCAAGGTAATCCTTGGGTTGAGCTGCAACAAATATTGCTAACCATAAGCGGCAAACCCATTTTGCCCGCTTTTATTGATTTAAAAAAATAACTACTTTTAATTTAGAGCAACAAATCCTCATAATGTGAATTTATCTACATTAATATAGCTAAACCTTGATTTTTCCTCCAGCAACTAACATATTATGTTAGTTACTGGAGGAAAAAAGCATGAATTCGTGAAACACTAGCTTTCCCCTCTTCATGACACTAGTTAATCATATATTAAGCAAATTTATAAGATGCATTTAATGCTAGCCCTTCCCCATCTGTAGTCGGTACTAAATCCATTTTTAAATTTTTATATGGCTTAACTATTAAAAATGACATCCCGATGGCAATAACTCCAGCTCCAATTACATCGATTGCCCAATGAGCTCTAGCTACAATTCTTGAATGACCAACAAAAATGGATGCCAAATAAGCTGGAGCTCCCATCATTATACCGTATCGTCGGTGCAAATAGGCAGCGCCAACAAATGCACCCGCTGAATGAGCTGATGGAAAGCTCCTACTGCCGCCATGAGGCCGTTTAGAGTTGACTATAAATTTCACCCCATGAGCCAAAGCAAGAGTCGCTGCTACATCAATTGAAAATTGCTTTGCTCCATCCCAGTCTTTTTTAAACAAAGTGATCCCACCAGCTAGAACAGGAATAGCAATTTGGCCAATATCTCCATACTTAGTGTATGCAGTGTCTGCATGAGTTTGAGTAATATTCAGGCTAATGACCAGAATGCATAGAATTTTGAGCTTGTTCATTGATATCCCGAGTAATTAAGCCAAAAAGTTACATCCAACTAGGCCGTTTGCAGGTATAATACCCTATTTAGGTAAAGTGGTCAAAATGAATACTCTTTTAACAGCACTCGAAACAGTCTTAGAGGACATCAAAGCCCAAGACATCACCATATTAGACGTCAGTGAATTAACAACAATCACAGACATGTTGGTTATTTGTACAGGACGTTCCAGAAGACATGTTTATTCTATTGCGGATCATGTTGTGCAAAAGTTAAAAAAAATTACCACCCAACCAAAGGTCCAAGGACTTGAAACCAGTGAATG
>PVBE011656755.1_pt1 | contig 13980 bp, 9 predicted proteins | sample 1631181 | NCBI WGS metagenome assembly PVBE01 (sample SAMN08397723, study PRJNA350692) | Marine metagenome, whole genome shotgun sequencing project. | isolation source: water | place: Pacific Ocean | collected 2012-04 | reverse complement strand
TGTGTCTGGCTGTGTCGTTTGTCGACGCTGGCTGGTGGCCAAATAGAGCTTCGCATCAATCAACTGTGGTCTGAGTTGATCGCCTGTTAAAGAACAAATTGTCGTATCTCCCAGGCGCACTTTCTAAAGTGCCAGTAGAACGCGAACAGAATAGGCCGCCGATTGGTCCAAGTATCACTGAAATTATTGCACATTAATGTGATTATTTTTGTCATTATTTACTGTCCTTTTGCTTTGAATGGATTGTCTTTTGATGAAGGTGCTTGCGATGATAACGACTAAGCGGTAATCATCTTAAAGGAATTCAGCTTTTCTGAATTGCGGAGAGATTCGCCTGCGTCTGCAATTGACAGCAGTTATGACTTGTCACTCTTGGCGATGCCAATAAACACTGCAAACCAGGTAAAAGCAATCAACAGGTAAAGCATGGATGCTTCTGAATTGAATAGAAAACAGGGCGAGAATCACCTCTCCCTAATCGTCATCACCACTGCTTAAGTGGCTAAATGAGTCTAACAATTGAGTTGGTTTGCCGTGACAGGGATAACCGCCAGAGCTTTGACGGGATAAGCGTCACCAAATGTGCTTTCACCCAATGACTCATAACGGATTCACTAACTACGAGTCTTCAGAGCTCTGCTCAGAATTGGCCTTGTTTAAAGCCACGTAAACCGCCAATCCCACAAACAAAGCAATAACAGCAAGAGGTACTGCTACAAACAGCCCTAATATTGATATGTAATCAGGCAGAGTTTCAGGCTGGAGAGCGATAGCACCATTTCGGGTCCATCTCAAAAGGAGTTGAACCCACAGCGACATGGCAATAATTAAACCAACCCAAAAGGATACGGTCTGGGTTGTTGTCAACAGCTTCGGCTTGCTGGACATCAGGTGAGTGTCTAACGAACACAATTTAGAAGCTTCTCACTCATCCGCCCCATGAATGCCACAAACCAATCTCGTGCTGCTGTGGTGGTGTGGTGATTCCCATTCGTGAGAGGCCTTTAACCAGTTGCCTGCAGTATCGGGTAGTCAAGACACTCCTGTTCGCTGGTCAGCGTCATATCGCCAGTGCTCTGCCAAAGGTGAAGGACCACTGTTGATCGCATCAATGGAGGTGCCCACATCCAATCTTACTTAAACATCGGCCTGAAAGGGGCACATCGGGTGATGTCTTCGACATGATGATGATGCCAGTGTTTGGTTATGACAACCCCGCTGACTTGGGCATTGTTTGGACTGTTCTAAGTCCTGGGTATGGGAGTGGCACTGGACAACAGCATTGACTTTCCGATCATCCTTGCGATGGTCTGAATGTGGGCTGAGGCGTGTAATATAAAAGGTTTGACTAGTTTTTGAATTGATCAATTTAAGTGAATGGTGGTGGAAATGTGGCTGCATCTATCGTTCAAGAACTGAAGCAGGCGTGGCTTGAAGGTCATCATAAAATGTTGCAGAATTATGGGGAGCGGTAGATCTGAAGAGCAACGAGGGATGATTTGACAATTTGAAATGCATAACAATCCTCGCGAAATCATTGGATTCTTCTCCGGTCTTTGATTGACCGGGAGAAATTGAAAATGACCCGAATGCACAAATGAAAAATGATAAGTCAGTCGGAATCGTAATTGGTATGGCGTGGAATATCGGCAATTCTGCAGGTAAAGAGAACTCAGGACATGGCGCTGGTTAAACAGCAAATTGCATGACATCAAACTCTGGCCATAAACCTATTGAGTCAGATTTTTTTACCCTGCAGACGCATTGTCGGTTTGTTTTTTTATTAAACAGCTCTCTCAAAGCCTGGATAGTTCCCTTCTGCGTAAACAGACTTTCTTTTAGATTCTCGGCATGCCCACCCTGCTCGAGCAACCGGATCGCCTGGAACGCCGGCTGAAAGAGATCCCGACAGAACCCGGTTGTTATCTGATGCGGGACGCTGAGGATCGGCTGCTCTACGTGGGTAAATCCAAGAGCCTGCGCAGCAGGGTGCGCAGTTATTTCCGCAGCCGCCACGATCTGAGCCCTCGCATCCGCTTGATGGTGCGACAGATCTGTGAAATCGAATTCATCGTGACCGACAGCGAGGCGGAAGCACTCGCTTTGGAGTCCAATCTGATCAAGAACCAGCAGCCCCACTTCAATGTGCTGCTGAAGGATGACAAGAAATATCCCTATCTCTGCATCACCTGGAGCGAGCCTTATCCCAGGATCTTCATTACCCGGCGTCGACGTTTTCGCAGTCCTTTGGATCGTTTCTACGGTCCTTATGTGGATGTGGGGTTGCTGAGAAGGACTCTGTTTCTGGTCAAGCGTGTGTTCCCGCTCAGACAGCGCCCAAGGCCACTCCATCAGGATCGCACCTGCCTGAACTACAACATCGGTCGCTGTCCAGGTGTGTGCCAGGAGCAGATCAGCTCAGAGGACTACCACCGCACTCTGCGCAAGGTGGCCATGGTCTTCCAGGGGCGCAGTGATGAGCTTCAGAAACTCCTTCTTGAGCAGATGGAGCGATATGCCGAACGACTGGATTTCGAAGCAGCCGCGAAAGTGCGTGATCAGCTCAAGGGTCTCGATCAGCTCACGGCGGATCAGAAGATGAGCCTGCCCGATGCTTCCGTCAGTCGTGATGTGATTGCCATGGCTGCCGATGATCGGCTGGCCGCCGTTCAGCTGTTTCAAATGCGTGCGGGCAAGCTCGTGGGTCGGCTCGGATACATGGCTGATGCCTGCAATCAGGATCCTGGACAGATCCTTCAGCGGGTGATCGAAGAGCACTACAGCCAGGTTGATTCCGTTGAGATTCCTCCTGAGCTTCTGGTTCAACATCCCCTGCTTCAGCAGTCGCTGCTTGAGGAGTGGCTGACGGAACAGCGCGAACGCAAGGTTCAGATTCACTGCCCGAAACAGCGTCAGAAAGCTGATCTGATCGAACTGGTGCAACGTAATGCCGACTACGAGTTGCAGCGGGCGAAACAAGGGCAGGAGCAGCAGGCTCTTGCCACCGAGGATCTGGCTCAGCTTCTGGAGCTGCCCTCTCCGCCACGACGGATCGAGGGTTATGACATCAGTCACATTCAGGGCAGCGATGCCGTTGCATCCCAGGTGGTGTTCATTGATGGGCTGCCCGCCAAACAGCATTACCGCAAATACAAGATCCGCAGCAGCAGCATCAGCTCTGGGCACAGCGATGACTTCATGGCCATGGCTGAAATCATGCGCCGCCGCTTCCGCCGTTGGGCACGTGCCAAGGCTGAAGGCGTCGATGTCGGAGCGCTGCGTCACCGGGGCGGAAGTGCTCTGCAGACCGATGGTCTCAACGACTGGCCGGATGTGGTGATGATTGACGGTGGCAAGGGCCAGCTCTCGGCTGTGATGGAAGCTTTGAGAGAACTCGACCTGCAGGAGGATCTCAACGTCTGCTCGCTTGCCAAGCAGAGGGAGGAGATTTTTCTGCCAGGTGAAAGTCGTCCGCTGGACAGTGAACCCGATCAGCTGGGTGTGGCTCTACTGCGACGTCTTCGTGATGAGGCTCATCGTTTTGCTGTGAGTTTCCATCGCCAGCAACGAGGTGAGCGCATGAAACGTTCGCGACTGTCGGATATTCCCGGCGTCGGTCCAAAACGGGTGAAGGATCTGCTGGCCCATTTCCATTCGATTGACGCCATTCAGATGGCACCGGTGGAGACCCTCGCTCAGGCGCCAGGTGTTGGTCTTGCACTGGCGAGAGATATCCATCGCTTTTTTCATCCTGATCCGGATGCCGAGCAGGATGGGCAGATTCAAGACCCAGGTTCCGCGACGCCATGATCCGTGCTTTCAAGAGGGCCGCAATGGTGATTGGTCTGATCGTCGCTCTGCTGATGTCCCCCTGTGTGGCCGAAGCCTCGCCTGGACTGTGCACCGGGCCCGTCTGTGCCGATGACATCACCCGCAGCGCCAAGAATCACTGGCAGCTTGTGTTGAAACTCAACGACCAGCTGGGCCACAGGGAAAAAGTTGTGATGAACTGCAGAGCAGGACAGCTCAGTCCCCTGGCGGGACCGGTGGACAGGGCTTATGCCACATCCATCGGACGTCGTGCCTGTCGTCTGGCCGGGGAGGGCTGAGGGTGGACGTCACCGTCGTTTATCCACATCAGCTGTTTGCCGAGCACCCGAGCCTCCAGACAGGCCGGCCGGTTGCCCTGATCGAGGATCCTCTTTTCTTCGGCACGGACCCTCAATGGCCGATGCAGGTGCACCGTCAACGCCTGCTGCTGCATCGATGTTCCATGTCTGTCTACGCAGAAGCTCTTCGTGGACGAGGGTTCTCCGTTCTGGAACAACGCCATCACCAGGCTTCAGACACGCAAGGGCATCTTCAGGCTCTTTTGAACATGGGTTACAAGCGCTTTCATCTGGCGGATCCAGTTGACGATGTGCTGAATAAGCGGCTGCATCGCTTTGCTGAGCGAAACGACTGCAGCCTTGAGATCAGCGCGACCCCGATGTTGCTGACGCCTGATTCCGTGATCAACGAGCACTTCTGCTCGGGACGCAAGCCGCTGATGGCCAAGTTCTACGAGATGCAGCGCAAACGGCTGAATGTTCTGCTTGAAGAGAATGGTGGCCCCTTGGGAGGTCGTTGGAGTTTTGATGCCGACAACCGCAAGAAGCTGCCCAAGGGAATTGTTGTTCCTGAGGAACCCAAAGCCAGCTCGTCTGCTGTTCAGGATCGATGGCGTCGGCAGCTGGAACAGGAGAATCTGCCGCTGATCGGTCGCTGGGAGCTGTTTGCCTATCCCCTGGATCACGATTCAGCGGATGCCTGGCTTCAGGACTTCCTCAGCCGGCGATTACGGGATTTCGGCTCCTATGAGGATGCCATCAGCACTCAGCATCGGGTGATGTGGCACAGCGTGCTCACACCGATGCTCAACATCGGTCTGTTGACACCTCAGCACGTTCTCGATCGCACGCTGGAACGAGCTGCTGAGGGGGATGTGCCGCTCAATTCACTGGAAGGTTTCATTCGCCAGATCATCGGCTGGCGAGAGTTCATGGCCGCGATGTACAAGCGTCACGGGGTGGAGATGCGCACCGGAAATTTCTGGGAATTCGACGACAGACCCATCCCCGAGGCCTTTTACCAGGGCACAACTGGCCTTCCCCCAATTGATGACGCCATCCACCACGCTCTGGACACCGGCTATTGCCATCACATCGAGCGTTTGATGCTGCTGGGCAATGTGATGCTGCTTTGCGGCTTTCATCCCAACCGTGTCTACCGCTGGTTCATGGAGCTGTTCGTCGATGCCTACGACTGGGTGATGGTCCCGAACGTGTACGGCATGAGTCAGTTTGCTGACGGAGGCCTGTTCTCCACCAAGCCTTATCTCTCCGGCTCGAATTACGTGCGCAAGATGTCGGACTACCGCAAAGGCGAGTGGTGCGAGATCTGGGATGGATTGTTCTGGAGTTTCATCAAGACACACGAGGACTTCTTCCGTGGTCAGTTCCGGCTGGCGATGATGGCGCGCAATCTGGACCGCATGGATCCGGAGGTGTTGGTGTCTCATCAACGACGGGCTGAGGCATTCCTTGACTCGATGACCTGAACCCTGCCTATGGTCAATTCATACCGTTCCTTGTGATGTCGCTTCCCCCTGAGGCCTATCTCTGGTTCAAAACACTGCACATCGTTGGTGTCGTGGTTTGGTTTGCAGGCCTCTTCTATCTGGTGAGGTTGTTCATCTATCACGTGGAAGCTGAAGAGCTGGAACCGGAACTGCGTGTTGCGTTCCAGCAGCAGTACAGCCTGATGGAAAAGCGCCTCGCCAACATCATCACGACTCCGGGGATGGTGGTTGCGGTCTCGATGGCGATTTGTTTGTTGATTGCCCAGCCTGCCTGGCTCCAACAGGGCTGGATGCACGCCAAGCTCGCCTTCGTGGCTGCTTTGCTGGCTTATCACGCCTTCTGCTACCGGGTGATGGCTCAGCTGCAGGCAGGCACCTTCAGCTGGAACGGAAAACAGCTGAGGGCACTGAATGAACTGCCGACATTGCTGCTGGTGATCGTGGTGATGCTGGTGGTGTTCAAGACCCAGTTCCCCACAAGCGCCGCCACCTGGTTCATCGTCGCGCTGGTGGTGTTCATGGCTGGCTCGATCCAGTTTTATGCCCGATGGCGCAGGCTTCGGGCTGAGGCTGCTGCGAATGAGGCTGCTGCCCTGGAAGCTGCTGCGATCAGCTCGGCAGGGATGGCTGCCGCTGAACATGAAGCCGCCTCCAAAAAGGCGTCCCATGCCAGTTGATCGCCATCCCCTGAGATCTGTTCTCGAGACGGTTGGTCCCGACAGCTGTCCGGGCCAGTTCAATTTCCACTGCCATACCCTCTGCAGCGACGGCAGCCTTGAACCGCTGGCGCTGATTCATCAGGCGTCCGCCAAGGGACTGACTCAACTGGCTGTGACGGATCACCATTCCAGTGCGTCCTTCCAACCCATGCAGGACTGGCTTGAGAAGCAGCGTGATCTTGGAGAGACGGTCCCTAACCTCTGGAGCGGCATGGAAATCAGTGCGATCCTGCGAGGCTGCCTGGTCCACGTGCTGGCACTCGGTTTCGAACCAGCTCACAGGTCACTCGCCGTCTACAACCGGGGTGATGCAGCTGTGGGAGAAGCTCTCAGAGCTGAGAGTGTCTGTCAGGCGATTCATGACGCCGGAGGGCTTGCGATTCTTGCCCATCCAGGGCGGTACAGAGTCGGCTTCGCTGATCTGATTGATGCGGCTGCAGAACTTGGATTTGACGGAGGTGAAGCCTGGTACGACTACGACATGCAAACCCGTTGGAGTTGGTCCCCCGTGGTCTGTGAAGCCATCGATCGCCGCTTGAAGAACCTTGGCCTTTTGCGTACGTGTGGAACAGACAGCCACGGCATGGACCTGGAAGGCCGCTAAGTTCTTCAGACTTCCCTGTCCTCGGGTATGGGCCTCTTCGATCGTCTGCTTAATTCCAGCTCGGATCAAAACGAGCCTCCAAAGGGTCCTAAGGCCAAAAAGCCAAAGCAGGAAGCTTTTTTCCTCGACAGCGACAGTGCTTCAACATTTGGCAACCGCGATTACATGCGCGAGTCCAAAACCATCCGCCACACGTTTCCTGGAACTCTCGACAGTCCTGGAATGAAGGAGATGATCACAGAGGTTGACGCCACCGATCTCAAAGTGGACAAACGCAGTGAAGGCCTTGGAGACCAGGTCGTCAAAAAGGAGGTTGTCAGCGTCAATACGGGGGTTCCCAAGGCTGTGAAGAAGACCTTCGCAGAAACGATGTCTCAATCGGAACTGGACGAACGTCTCAAGGGCAACGCCTTGAAGCAGGCAGGTGTGAATGCACTCGCTGCACCGGATGCGGCTCCGCTGGCCCGCAAAGAGGAGCTCAAGCCCAAGGAGGAGCCGAAAGCGTCTTCCTCAGGTTCGCAGAAGAGCGACAAACCAGGTTCGATCGATCCTTTCCTGTCCATGGTTCGGGACCTCAATAAATAAAACCTCAGAGGTCACCTCATCGGTTGAGTCCACTCCCTTCAACTGCGCCCTCCGATTCGAGCAACACGCGTCTGATCGCTTCCAGGAGTTCTGGTTCTGGGTCGGCCCACAGTTGTCTTGTGGCTGCCTCCAGACAGCGTTCAGCCATGTCTCTCAGGACCCATGGATTGCGTTCAAGTAGAAAGCTCTTAACGTCTTCCGCCAGCAGCCAGTTCTCGGCGATCCTGCTGTAACACCAGTCAGGCACAGCCCCCGTGGTGGCGTCATAGGCAAACAGGTAATCGAGGCTTGCGCCCATCTCGAAAGCACCCTTGTAGCCGTGCCGCTTCATTCCCTCGATCCAGCGGGGATTGAGCAGTCGACTGCGAACCACCTTGTCGATTTCCCGTGCCAGTGCATGAATCCTCAATCGCTCGCTGCGCGAGTGATCAGCAACGATCAGTTTGGGATCTCTGCCACTGACTTTCTGCACCGCAGCAGCCAGTCCCCCCTGGAACTGGTAATAGTCATCGGAATCGAGCAGGTCATGTTCTCGATTGTCCTGGTTGTGCAGCACAACCTGAACATTCTGAAGAGCCTGTTCAAGTCCGTTCCGGTCCTGATGAGCTGTCGCGTCGGCGTCATAACGCCAGGAACTCCAGGCCAGGTAAGCCTCTCCGAGCTCTTCCCGCTCTTCCCACTGACCTGAATCGATCAGAGCCTGAAGACCTGCTCCGTAGGAGCCTGGTGCGGATCCGAACAGCCTGGCCTGAGGGCCATCTCTGCGGGTCAGCGCTGCCAGTGGATTGTCGGTGTCGCTTTCATCAAGTTCAGCCACCATGGCCAGGGCTCGATCAACCCAGGCAAGCAACTGTGGAAAGGCATCCCGAAACAGGCCAGACATGCGCAGGGTGACGTCCACCCGCGGTCTCTCGAGCAGGCTCAGGGGTATCAGCTCGAGGTCCACCATGCGTCTGGTCGGACCATCCCAGACGGGCCTCACGCCAACCAGGGCAAACATCTGAGCAATGTCTTCACCACCATTGCGCATGGTGGCTGTTCCCCAGACGGACAGGGCCAGGCTCCGCATCGGTTCACCCTCCTCGAGTTCATAGAGATCCAGCAGCTGCTCTGCGCTGCGACGGCCCAGATCCCAGGCCGCCTCGGTTGGCAGACCCCGCAGATCCACCGAATAGAAGTTGCGACCCGTGGGCAGAACGTCGTCCCGTCCACGGGTTGGTGCTCCGGAGGGACCGCTGGCGATACGCCGTCCGGAAGCTGCAGCCAGCAGTGACTGACGCTCTTGAACCGCGGATTGCTGCAATCGAGGCCAGAGGTCAGTCTTGATGAACCGGAGTGGGCCGGGCAGGGGCTCTTGACGCAGCAGGACCTGAAAACAGTGGTCCAGTGCCTTGTCCATGTCGTGCTGCGGCGGTTCATCGCCGTCGATCATCAGCAACAGAAGCCGCGTGGCCTGTGCCTCGATCCACTCCACAGCATCACTGAGTCGCCGAGGTTGATGGCAGCCATGGCGTTCCAGGATGTGCCGATCCTGATCGGTTAGAAAATCGCCGTCCTCGTCCTTCCAGGGATCGCATTCCAGGCCGATGCAGTGACTCATCCACTGGGTGAGTCCGGGGCGATCAGATGCCGGCGAGCGGGCGATCGCCAACAGCAACTCAGCCAGCTGGGCTGGATGGGGCTGATCCCCGAGCCGATGCAGGCCAGTTCTGATCTGTGCCTCCTTGAGTTCGCACAGGTAGGTCTCGACCTGTTCGAACAAATCACTGATCTCTGCTGAAGAGCCTTGTTTCGCCACGGTCGTGTCGATCGAAGGCCAGTTCAGATCGTTCAGCAGCTGGAGCAGCTGTTGCTGAATCTGGTCACATCGGGAGGCACCGAGTTGTCTTGCTTCGATGTATTCATCCAGAAGCGACTCCAGAGACAGCATCGGTCCGTGCAGCCCTGCTCTGCCAAGGGGGGGGGTGAGGTGATCCAGAATCACGGCATGGCCACGACGTTTGGCCTGTGATCCTTCTCCCGGATCGTTGACGATGAAGGGATAGAGATGGGGGATGGCGCCCAGAGCGAGTGCAGGCGCACAGCACGAACTGAGCCCGACTGATTTCCCAGGCAGCCATTCCGCACTGCCGTGCTTTCCCACATGCAGCATCAGTTGACAGTGATGGATCTCCCTCAGCCAGAGGTACTGCGCCAGGTAGCGATGGGGAGGGGGGAGATCCGGAGAATGCAGATCACTCAGCCGATCAGCGTCATAACCACGACTGGGCTGCACCAGAACCACCACACGACCGAATTGCAATCCGTGGATGGCAAAGCCATGGGGTTCAAGATCGACCGCATTCTCCGGTTCACCCCAGCGTTCAAGAATCGGCAACCTGGCTGCTTCAGGCAGTGATGACCACCAGCTCTGATACTGAGAAAGCGGCAGATAGGTGAGCGGTGGTCGGTTTTGACTTTCCGGATCGTTGGTACGACCGTTGAGAACCTGTTGGATCAGCTGATCAGGATCCTCCGGCAGATGCTGTTCACCGAGATCGAATCCCTCTTCGCGAAGCCAGCACAGGATGTTGTGACAGCTGGCGGGCGTGTCGAGACCCACGCCATTCGCCAGGCGTCCGTTCCTGAGGGGGTAATTTGCCAGGATTAGTGCGACTGAACGCCGTTCGGCCTGTGTGGACCGAAGTTCGACCCAGGCCTTGGCATGTTCGGCAATCCAGATCAGGCCCGTGAGATCAGGTTCCAGCCGTTTGACGGCTGTGCACAAACGCTCATCCGCGTGGTCCACTTCCCGGAAGGCGCCGATGCGCGTGGTGATCCGTCCATCCAACTCGGGCAGCACGACCTGCAACGACAGATCGACGGGATCGAGACCCTGAAACGATTCGTGCCAGCGCTCACGGGATCGTCCGGAGCTCAGCATCTGCAGAACAGGACGATCCAGGTCATCCCAGAGCGGTGCCCCCAGACCTGCTTCCGAGAATTGAACCGAGGCAAATGACGTGGTGGTGATCACCAGCTCCACGGCCTGTTGCCGGTAAAGGTCCTTCACCGCCTTCTGCACGGCAACATCGCGCAGACTGCTCACCCAGAGCGCTTTTGGGACCAGTCCACGCGCCCGAAGCGATTCGAGCAGAACATCGCACCAGTGAACATCGGCTGATTGGCGATGGGCTCGGTAAAGAAGCACGCCGATTTTCGGCCCCTCCTCCTGCCGCCAGTCATAGGGATCGGGATCGGGGCTGGGCGTCAGCGTCAATGACGGTGCATCGATGCCAGACGACCCGGTTGAAGCCGTGGACAGGATCCATTCCAGACCATCAAGCCAACGCTGCAGATTGACTGCTCCTCCCTCTCGCAGCAGAAGCGCCATGGCATCACAGAAGGGCTCAGGCCGGCTGCTGAGCGGATGCAGTTCACGGTCCTGATCGGATGTGCCGGCCAGAACAAGCAGCTGCCGGCCTGATTGTTCCGAAAGCCAAGAGCAACATTGCTCAAGCCCATAGGACCAGTGCCCGCGGCCACCGAGCAGTCGGATCACGATCAGCTGCGTCGACTGCGTGCAGACGGCCAGGTAATGATCGATCTGGGCTGGATGAGAGAGCGCATCGAGCGGCAGTGCGCGAATCCCGTTCTGCCAGAACCCCGGCTCCTGTGTGTCCAGAACCCGTGCCAGTGCTGAGATGTCCGAGCTTGCACTGGTGAGAAACAACACCGGTGCGCTCGGTTGCTCCACGTAGGAGACCGGCCCGTCGATGTCGGCCCCCGGCAGGCTGCTTAGACGATGCATGGCTCCATTCTCCAGAGGACCAGTCGATCCGGAACTGACGGGTGAGAAAATCTGGTCAACGGATCCTCAGCGATGCATCAGTTCCTTCCCTACGCCTGGTTTCAGGGACGCTGCGTACTTTTCGAGGAAGCCAAGGTGTCGGTGGCGACCCATGCGTTGCACTACGGAACCGGAGCTTTTGGTGGAATGCGAGCCATCCCCGATCCCACGAAACCGGGAGGAATGCTCTTGTTTCGTGCTGACCGGCATGCGCGTCGGCTGTCCCAGAGCGCCCATCTGTTGATGGCTGAGCTCAGCGAAGAGACCGTGATGGAAGCGCTCAAGGCCATGCTCCTCGCCAACAAACCCACCACCCCGATTTATCTGCGACCGTTTGTCTACACCAGTGATCTCGGCATCGCGCCAAGACTGCACAACATCGAGACTGATTTTCTGATCTACGGGCTTGAGCTGGGTGATTACCTCTCTCCCGATGGCGTGAGTTGTCGCATCAGCAGCTGGACACGTCAGGAGGATCGTTCGCTGCCGTTGCGCGGCAAGATCAGCGGCGCCTACATCACCAGCTCGCTGGCCAAATCGGAAGCTGTTGCCAGCGGATTTGACGAGGCTTTGCTGATGAACACCCGCGGCAAGGTGAGTGAAGCCAGTGGGATGAATCTGTTCATCGTCCGTGACGGCAAGCTGATCACACCGGGGGTGGATCAGGACATCCTCGAGGGCATCACGCGGGCCAGTGTCATCGAATTGGCCAAGGGCATGGGCATTGACGTGATCGAGCGACCGGTCGACAAGACCGAACTGTTCATCGCTGATGAAGTCTTCCTCACAGGAACGGCGGCCAAGATCAGTCCGATCCGTCAGCTGGAATCGACACCTCTCTCGCAACAACGACCCTTGATGGAAGCCCTGCGCTCCAAACTGGTGGCCATCACCGAAGGTCGTGATGAGCAATATGCCCACTGGATCACCCGAATCGAGCTGGAGTGAGGACTTCCGCGGCGTTCGTGTCCTGCCAATCCGCAGCAGAGGTCTGACAGTCAGCATTTCCTAGACTGACCTCATCGATCCAGTGGTGATGCAGGCAGTTCAGACGAAATCCATCACTGAATCCTCCCGTTTCCTGAAGCGTCTGCACGATCCCAGTCGGCCTGTGCTGGTCTTCGACGGTGCCACAGGTACGTCGTTGCAGCAGATGGATCTTTCCGCTGATGATTTCGGTGGTGAAGTGCTTGAGGGTTGCAATGAAAACCTGGTTGTGACTCGTCCCGATGCGGTTCAGGCCGTGCATCGCCTGTTTCTTGAGGCGGGTTGCGACGTGATCGAGACGGACACCTTCGGTGCGGCGTCTGTGGTGCTGGCGGAATATGGCCTCGAGGATCAGGCTTTTGTTCTCAACAAACGTGCCGCGGAACTGGCACGTGAGATGGCAGACGAATACAGCACACCGGACAAGCCGCGCTTCGTCGCCGGTTCGATGGGGCCGACCACGAAACTTCCAACCCTTGGCCATATTGATTTCGACACCCTGCGGGAGTCATTCCGTGATCAGGCAGCAGGTCTGATTGCCGGTGATGTGGATCTCTTCATCATCGAGACCTGCCAGGACGTGCTCCAGATCAAGGCGGCGCTGCAGGGTGTTGAGGATGCCTTTGAAGCCAGCGGTCAACGCCGTCCACTGATGGTGTCCGTCACGATGGAAACCACGGGAACCATGTTGGTTGGCTCGGATATCGCAGCCGTGGTCTCGATTCTTGAACCGTTCCCGCTTGATGTGCTCGGGCTGAACTGTGCCACCGGTCCTGAACAGATGAAGGAGCACATCAAGTATCTGGCCGAGTACTCGCCCTTTGTGGTGAGCTGCATTCCCAATGCCGGGCTTCCGGAGAACATCGGAGGAGTTGCGCATTACCGGCTCACCCCCATCGAGCTGAAGATGCAGCTGATGCACTTTGTGGAGGATCTCGGTGTTCAGGTGATCGGTGGATGTTGCGGAACCACTCCGGCTCACATCAAAGCGCTGTCAGAAATCTCCGATGAACTGAAACCGGCCAAACGGGATGTGCGAACGCACCATCTTGAACGTCTGCAGCTGGGCTACGAACCTTCTGCTTCGTCGCTTTACGGCTCCACGCCCTATTTCCAGGACAACTCCTTCCTGATCATCGGCGAACGATTGAATGCGAGCGGGTCCAAAAAGGTCCGTGAACTGCTGAATGAAGAAGATTGGGATGGCCTTGTTGGTCTGGCACGTGGGCAGGTGAAGGAGAACGCTCATGTTCTCGATGTCAATGTCGACTATGTGGGACGCGATGGCGAGAAAGACATGCATGAACTGGTGACCCGTGTGGTCACCAATGTGAATCTGCCACTGATGCTCGACTCAACTGAGTGGCAGAAAATGGAAGCGGGGTTGAAAGTCGCCGGTGGCAAATGCATTCTCAATTCCACCAATTACGAGGATGGAGATGAACGCTTTTTCAAGGTGCTTGAACTGGCTCGACGCTACGGCGCTGCTGTGGTGATCGGCACCATTGATGAGGAAGGAATGGCGCGAACAGCTGACAAAAAAGTTGCAATCGCAAAGCGGGCTTACAGAGATGCTGTCGAGTTTGGTATTCCGGCGCGCGAGATTTTTTACGATCCACTTGCACTTCCGATTTCA
>PVBE012123562.1_pt1 | contig 13981 bp, 7 predicted proteins | sample 1631181 | NCBI WGS metagenome assembly PVBE01 (sample SAMN08397723, study PRJNA350692) | Marine metagenome, whole genome shotgun sequencing project. | isolation source: water | place: Pacific Ocean | collected 2012-04 | reverse complement strand
CCTGTTGTAGCATGAACATATTTACCTAAGTCCCAATCTGCTCCTACATGGAATCCATAATTAGAATTTGCATCATCTGCATCTAAATTAGGTTGATCACAGTTAATCATTTTAACTAATGCTTGTGCTTGATTAAATGCAGTTGTGCTAGCTTGGAAAAGTCCTACTCTAGATCCCGGAGATCCAGCTGCGGGATCTGTAGCACCTTGTAATGTATATGTTAAATCAGTTCCACCTACCGCTCCACCTGGTAAAAAGATTACCGCTTTATCATTGTTTGTTGAAACATCTGTAAGAACTATACCTCTACCTGCTAACATTGCGTCACCGCTTGCGTCATTACCAATAGATGAAGATAAGAATGCTGTTCCGTGCGCTCTATCAGATGGACTGGTTACATCACCATTTCCAACTAATGGATCATTAGGTCTTTTCATTGAAGTTGCTACTATATTATCTGTTCCTCTCATATCATATCCATGTCTAAATGTTTTTTGATATAGAGATGATGTTGTTGCGCCTGCATCTAATATAACATTTAAGTCAATTGCATGTACGTGATCAAATCCTGTAGATACTGTTGTAGAAGCTCCTTCATGGTATACTTTCGTCGGAACAGTTGCTCCTTGGGAAGCTGAGAACCAGAAGAAATGCGATTCGCTTTCTTGGTCATCACTACCTCCTGCACCTGTTGTTGAAACATCAGAGTCTTGCGATTGTAAAGAAGAGTGTAATACAAACCAACTACCACTAAATGATCCAGAGAAGTTAGAACCACCTATAGGGAAATGTTTTCTAGTAGCATCAGTGTCTAATGCAAATGTTGAAATTTGAGTTGATACGCCTGCTGAGCCTGACATAGATAATACTGTTGCTTCTTCAGTACCATCGCCTAATTTAGGTGTAAAGTATGCGTCATCATCTACTTGAGATGGATGGAATACTGCTGCTATATTGTTTCCACCAGCTAATGTAGATCCTCCAGATCCACTTACAACTAATTCTACTAAATATGGTGAATACCCACTAAGTCCTACAACTCTTACAATTGTTACTGTTCCTGCACTTTTCATATATTGTTCTACTGCATATGGAACATAACTGTCTTGTGTTTTTGGGCCAAATACTTGTTCAAATTCGCTGAATGATTCAACAACTGTTGGTTCAAATGCTGGTCCTTTTATTGTTGGTCCTATAATCGCTGCACCAATTTGTGAAATACCAGCTGGTAAGAACGAAAGATCACGTTCATTGGTAAATACGCCCGGGCTTACTATTTTCTCTGCCATGTTTTAACTCCTCTTTATTCTAATATAAATATCTTATTCTGGAAATGCTGCACCAGTTGGTAAGATGTTGAAATCTAAAATTATAAATTCTGCCGCTTTAGCTGGTTGTAAGAATAATTCACCTATCATTTGATTTCTATCAATTACGTCCGGTGTATTATTAGATTCATCCATTATTACCTTAAATGCGTACAAACCTTGTCTTTGTTGAATTGATTCTAAATAAGGATTAACAATATTTAAGAATCTATTTCTTGTTGCTGTTGTATTATTTTCAAATACTAAATACTTAGTAGCTGATGCAATAAATTTCTTAACAGCAATTAGTAATCTTCTTACATTAACTCTATCTAATGCAGATGGCTTAGCTTGTAGAGTTTTTTGACCCCATATACAAACACCTTGTCCAGGGAATGTAGCGATTGGGTTAACTCTACCTTCATATAAATCATCTCTTTCGTCATGAGTTAATCTACTCTTAACTTCAATTACCTCAGTAAGTGTTCCTCTGTTTAATCCTGCAGGAGCAAACCACTCAAAAGCAACTTTATCATTGTATGCTATTGCGCCAGGAACCACAACTGATGGTGGAACCCATACTGGTTTGTTAATATCCGTATCAAGGATTTTAACCCATGGATAGTAACAAGCAGAATAATTAGAATCAAATGCTTTAATTGTGTCAGTTACTGTTGTAATATTATCGCCGTATGATGCTGCATCCATTACGTAGAATGCATCTCCTCTATCTTCACAAGTATTTTTAGCATGTGTAGTAATACCTGAATGCAACCTGTGGTCTGCACCTGGTGTTACCATCATATTGATATCATACTCGTCTGGATTAGATACTGCGTTAATTGCTCTTTTATATGCTAGCGTTCCATCTTTTTGTGCTGTTGAACAATCATATCCAAATAAGTTAGCTGCTGAAATGTCTCCAGCTAATCCAACAAATCTTGATGCATTGAATCCATCAAATCCACCTTGGAATGGAATTGCAAATTTCTTAGTTGATAAATTGACTGCTGAACCACCTGGTGTTATATTTTCACCTCTGTTTGAAGTACTTCCATCTAATGATGCAGAAGGGTGTTGCCAACAATCACTTAAATTAAATGCCGCATTATTTCCGTTAGTTGTAGATGCATCAGGAAGTGGTGATAAATAATTTAAGTTATCTGTATTTGTAAAGTCAAATCCATAGAATACTGCTTTATTATAAACACCATCCATGATTTGTTTTTTGTTTCTTTCTTCGTTTCCATTTTCAGCTTCTCCATAATTACTGATCATAGATGCAGATGGACAACCTTTGAATGTTGAAGGCACTGGTTCTAATAAAGCTGCGAAGCCGAATGGAACTAATTCAGGTGAAGTACCTTGATCTTTTACTTCATCAGGAATTTCAATCCAAACGTAATTAGATTTATTTGCATAATCACCATATACAGTTACTTTACCCTCAACGTCTATAGATTGATATCTATCACCAACTACTCTACCGATAAAGTTTGGATTATTAGGATCTAATGTTAAATTATTCCATTGTTCTATTACTTCTGGAGCTCTGTCAGAATCATTTGATTTTGGGTATGGTGTTCTATTAGCCCAAACAGATCCATCAACCTTTACACGTCTTAATTGTAATGAGAATGAACCATATTCCGATCCTGCAACTGATCCAGCTGCTCTAACATTTAATATACAAGCTTTGATTTCATGACTTACTGCACTACCATGAGCTCTTGTGTGTATCTTAAATAAATTTACAGTTTTTCCACCAACTTTTTGAGAAGTAATCCATGGAGTTCTTCCTTCGTACCCATTTTTTGTAGAATATACTGTAGAATAATCAATTTCAGTTGCTGCTCTATTTGCTGTGGTGTTACCCATTACAACTGATGCTACTTCTTTGGATCCTACTGTTGAGTGTGCTGCATAAGATGCAGATGCTGCATTTTTGAACCAATATTTCAAATATACTGGTTTATATCTATCTTTTGGAGTTGTTCCAAATACTTTATCAAGTAAAAATTCACTAGATGGGTCTAATGATGCTGAATAAGCAGTATCACCTGTTTTTGCAGTTGTTGCGTGGTTGAATGATGTTCCTGCGGTTACAACTGAGTGCCCTGTTGCAAAGTTTGTTGTGGATGTGTATCCATAATTTTTTCCTGAAGTATCTAAACCACTTGCTTCAACTGTTGATGAGCTTAAAAATAATAGAAAGCCACTTGCATCACCAAAATCAGCTCTTTCCGTGTCCTTAACACCACATCTTGTAGTAGATGCTGAAAGTGCATACATTTTTGCATCTTGATCAACTTGTGATGATTCTAATACTGCAATTGTTCTACCTCCTACATCTGGAGATGCATCTAGATTGTAACTACCACTAATTGCAACATCAATACATTGTGCATAATATCCTGATAATCCTAATACTCTTACAATTGTTACCTTGCCAGCACTTTTTAGATATTGTTCTACAGTATATGGAACATATGATTCTTTAGATTTTGGTCCGAATACTTTTTCAAATTCCTTGAAAGATTCTACTATAGTAGGTTCAAATGCCGGGCCTTTTACTGTTGGTCCAATTACTGCAGCTCCGATTTCTCCGATTGCTTGCGGTAAAAAAGATAAGTCTCTTTCGTTGGTAAATACGCCGGGACTAACTATTTTTTCTGCCATGTTTTAACTCCTCTTAATTTTGGGCTGGTGTAAATGTTCCTGTTTGAGGATCTAATGTCCCAGCTCCATATTTCTGATTCAATTCTTTCACTAGTTCTCGTTCTGTCGTCTCTAGTTGTATAATTTCATTTCGGAGGTTTTCTTCAGCAGTTTCTATACTATCTAACTGCCTTGTAACCTGGAACTTCTGCAGACTTAATTGCCCAAATAGAGCGGTTTTTTGTTGATATCCTGTTTGGATTCCTTTAATTTTTTCCAACTCTTCGTCTGTAAATTTTTTTTCATTTGCCATAACTATCTCCTATAATTTTAATACATTATTTGTCTTAAATAAATATGTAAAAATAACTCCAAACACTCAATTAGACCGCAAATTTTTAATAGTTTTGCTATTATGGGAATAATGATGTTGCGCCTTGTTGAGTTGCGATACTCATATATTCTATATCTGCTGTCTTAGCTGCTGAGCCCACTCCATTTTCTATAAATAAGCCAAAATACATCGGTGCATCTGGTATTCCAGCTGATGTAGTATATGTGTGTATTAACTGCATAGGAGCGTTTATATTTCCTTTTGTACCTGAGTCAGCTTTTGCTGCATAAAATCTTATTGCACCTAGTCCATCCCAATGCATTCCATATTCTACAACTATATTATCAATATTATATGTTTGAGCGGTATCAAATGCAGTTGAAATTGTTCCACCTCCATTTTTAGAAGATGCAAGGCCTACATAATCTTCATCATGTATTGGCTTTACAAATCCTACTCTGTCAGCGCCGCCTGCAGCTGCATCAAGGTGGAAACTATCTGTATCGAATCTTGCCTCTGATACTCCCCAGAAAAATTCCATTCCATCATGATCTCTTAATGCAAATTTAATCTTAGCCCACCATGGTGCACCAGATCCTCCACCAATACAAGATACTGGTAAAGTAGCTGTCGATAGTGCTGTTTGATGGCCAGCAGATGCTCCTGTTGATAGTCCAACAGAACCATATGGGAAGACATTTTGTTTAGAAATTGCGATTGCTGCACTATTATCTTCATCCATCTCCCATATAGATGAACCTCCTCCTATATCATTTATATTATTTACTATATTTGCTAGATTATTAGGTTCTGCAGATAATACTTTAATATGCGGCTGTAACCCGAATACAAATGGGGGTGCTGTTGCATGGAATGGATCTTCTTTTGCAGATCCAGATGTAATAGCTATATTTGTTCCCAATGGATTATTTTGCTCTATTACAAGTGAACTTGAATTTGTTCCATGTAAGGTCCTAAATGATCCTGTTACTGCTTTAACTAAACTACCGCTAATAGTACCAGAAGCAGATATATGTCCTCTTTGTAAGTGGATAGATGACTGGTTACCAGAATTTAGTACATTTCCATATACTTCTATTGCTGATGCAGAAATCCATCCTGACATTGATATGTTACCATTTGATGCACTAATAAATGGGAATCCAACTGCACTTACATCACCTGCAGGACCTTGATCTTTTAATGCTGGATCTCCATGACCGATAAATACAGTTCGGCTACATGAAATGTGGCCATCAACTGTTAATCTTGATTTATTATCATAAATTTCATTTGTAATATTACCTAATGCTAAATTAGATCCAGAAAGTCTCATATAAGGACTTGCGTCTAATTTCCATAGATATTGTCCTTTAGATGTTGTTGATGATCCGGCATCTCCAATATCCATAGAGAATACAGGCCCGCCGTTAGTAATAGCCTCATCCGTTAGACTCATTGTTACCTGGCCTATGCCTTTATTCCACATTCTGAATAATGGATGTCCTGGAGATGTTCCACCATCTTTTATTAAAAGATTCATTCCACCACCACCTTTACTAGCGCTAATAAATCCACCATTATTTACATTCTGATCTCCTACTACTAAAGCTCCACTACCACTAATATCCCCAAGAACTTGTAATGCTTTTGTTGGTTTTGTTACAGTAGGATTTGTATTATGCCCTATTCCAACATATTGCATATCACCCGATCCTGTTGCCCATATTACGTTACCGATATTCAATTGATAACTTCCTGATGGGCTTGCCATAGAAATTCTATGTCCAATTCCTATATTGCCGAATGGATGGCGCTTAATGCTGCCAGCATGACCTGTACCAAGCATATTACCACCAGCGTGTGTTCCGATAAATACACTACCCGATATAGAAGATTCTAGATCCGATGAACTACCTGTTATACCACCTGCAAATGCTCCTATTATTACATTTTGTCCACTTGAAGATAAATTTTGTGCAGCGCTGTCTCCTACTATTACATTATGTTTTGGATTACACCAATGATTTACACCTGGTAGATTTACTGCAGAGCCTGATCCGTCTGAGATTGATCCAAATTTAGTTGCAGCATTTGCTCCAATTATAACATTACTAGATCCTGACCAGAAATTTGCTGCAGCCTCCTGCCCAATTACTATATTATTATCTTGTTCTCCAGCTCGCATTCCAACACCAGCACTATAACCTACTACGATATTACCAGATCCTGATATAGTTGGTCCAGCATCATATCCTAATGTTGTAGTTCTCATTGCCACTTGTTGTGTTGTTTTAATTCCAACAAATACAGAAGAATTTCCGGCCATTGAATCCTGAGCATGTTTAGTTTTATGTGTTCTTTTATGATATGGATCTATTTTCATCCATGATGTTTCATTTGGATTTTCATGGTAACCGAATCTAAAATTAGATGCAGATATCATACTTGCAGAGAAAACTGCTATTCTATCTATAGAATTGTCTCCATTTCCAGAACCTGATCCTATAAAGAATTTATCTACAAATAAATCTCCACTAGCACTTATTGAACCTTTAACTGTTAATGCTTTAGATGCAGATATAGTTCCTATACCTATTTTTGCACCTTTATTATAATCGTTTTTGAGATCAGCATGTGATCCGTATGTTGTTATACTAGCATTACTTCCTGATATTGTTAATGCTGGAACTGTATGTGTTAATTCATCTTCAACGCCATTAGTTTTTGATCCTGTAAAGAAATATGTTGGTGCATCATTATTATAGAATCTATGAGCGTTATTAGTATCTTTTCTAAATAAAATTTGTTGTTCGACTCCAACACCTCCAACCATTATAGATGCTGAATTATTAAATATCAAATTATGGCTCATCGATACAACACCGTTAAAGGATGCTGCAAATTCGCCACCAGCTGGTTTGAATACATCTAATGCTACATCAGCTTGACTGTTTACTTCCGGGCTAGTATGCCAATGAGCGTTTTGTCCAATTGTTAAAACTTCTTCGACCATTGCATTTTTGAATGATCCTGAATTTTGAACAAATATAGATCCTGTAACATCTACGTCACCATGATTGTATTGATTACCACTAATCATTAGTGCTGACATTGAAGGATTTGATATGCTTCCTTTTGCATCAGGATTTTCATTATTAGAACCACTAATACGCATAGTTCCATAATGGAATGATTTTCCATATACTCCTAAAGCGCCACCTCTTGATTTTGGATTGGCACTATATTTTTCTGTCCAACCTAATCCAGTATATCTTATAGAATCATAATGTGTTTGAATAAATACACCTGATCCGGATACTTTAAGTGATCCAGAGCGTTTATTATATTTTGCTGTTCCATGAGAACCAGATACCATTAACGATCCTGTAAAGTTTACAGTTCCTGATACCTCTAATGTTGCATTTGGCATAGTTATACCACCCATACCAATTCTAAATCTAGGTCTGTGTCCTCCATTAGTTAATGCAGAATCATGTGCAGGGCCGAATACCATTGAATCACTTTGACTTACTACTGCATTCTTACCAATAGCAGCGGCATTATAAATTACAGCATCATATTCATCTTTATAAGCAATGTGTGCATAATATCCAATAGCCATATTATAAGATTGTTGTTGATCTATTGAATTACCTCTACTATGAGTTCCATATCCTGCTCTAGCACCTAAAAATAAGTTATAGCTACCAGAATTAACTGTTCTACCTGCGTCTCTTCCTATTGCAATATTATCTTGACCATCTCTATTATTTTGTAATGTAGCATACCCCATACTAAGATTGTAATCACCTGTTGTAAGTCTGGATTGATTATTGATACCAACTGCAGTATTACCATCAGCTGCTAGTTCTGCCCATGCAAAGTTACCATATCCAACTCCAGTATTTAATGCTCCGAGGGTTGATGTATCGAATGCTGTATTACCTATTATAGTATTTCTATTACCTGTTGTTATTGCTTTACCAGCTTCCCAACCAATCAATATATTTGAGTATCCTGTTGTAAGAGATCCTCCTGCTCCATTACCACCATATATGTAATTTGTATGAGCTGAACTACCTGATAAGAATAGTGTTTTATCTTGATTAAAATATATTCCGTTTGTTCCATCAGCTAAGTGGTATGCTATATCATGCATTTTACCATCAGCATCTAATTTCCAACTTGATGCAGAATATCTACCTCTAATTATATTGATAGAACCACTAATATTAAATTCTTGTGAGAATGCATTGCCTGTAACTCCTAAACCTGATCCACTAGCTGGATTCATTCTTACGCCAATATGGCCTTTAGATCCTGATATAATAAATGAATGATTAGGATCATTTAATTGTAATCCCCTGCCCCCACCTTCTGATTTACTAACATGATGACCCATTATTAACTTGTCATCTTTCATTGCTATAAATTTTGAAGAGTAACCAGGTTTACCTGTTCCTGAATTAGTTTTTAATTCAATAGCAACTTGGTCATGAGATGATTCGAATGTTGCTAATGTACTATCTGAATGTGATACGTGTAATCTTGTAGATGGTTCTGTTCCTCCTACTTGATTATCAAATACATTTATACCTAATCCTACATCACCTGTATGACTTACTTTGATAAATTCTTTTCTTGCGTATGTATGTGGGCTTGTATATCCTCTAATTGATAATGATTCTGTATGTGTTGCTCTTCTAGGTCCCATTGTAGATGAACCGCTACCTGACATTGTTGATATTTCCCAATGAGATAATCCAGATTTTAATAAAAGTGATGCTGATGCATCAGACCCTGATGATTCAATTCTTGTTCTTGCATGTGCTGATGAACTTACGAATAAATTTGAATCACTTGGTAATGCTGATGATGATGGTGCGTTAATTGCAACTCTATATTGACCACCCTTGCCTTCATGTAATGTGCTACTTAAATCTGCTCTACTTCCTGTAGCTGATCCTAAGAATATATTAGCATATACTGCATTAACATTTAATACATCTTCACCTCTATTCTTATCATATATTCTAACTGCGTCATTAGCTAAATTACGATATGACCAATGAGCTATTTTTCCTGATTTATATCCTTCCACACCAGCATCGCCATCGCCATAGTTATGACCTGGATCTGCTATTGTTAAAAGGTGAGATAATTCGACAGGATTGTCTTGTCCTGGTTCTAGATATGAACCTGCCTTTAATGATCCTGTTGTTCCTATTCCTACAGCATTAAGAAAATAACTATCTGAGCCAGATTGGAACATACTACCAGTAATAGTCATTATATCATCTGATTCAGCTCCAAATTTTGTTGAACCACTAGTATATATAACAGATTGTGATACTACCTCTGAATGAAATTCTTGTGCCCAAATTGTATCTAAAACAATTAGAGAACCTGTAATTACTGCATTTCCATATACATCTAATGCTGCATCTTGTCCACCGAATCTTGGAACATTATATTGTCCTGTTCCTGTTCCTCTATTTACTACTGCTGGTTTTTGATCTTCTATTACAGGATTATCCAAGTATATAAATTTAGCTTGACCTATATTTCTAAAAGTGCATGAATGACTTACTGTTAATGATCCCGTAATCCAAGTGTGACCAGTAATATGAGTTGTATCTCCACAAACGGAAGATCCTAACCATGTTGATCCTGAATTTGATAATTCTTCTGAAATTCGAACACGTGATGCTGTTAAACTAGTAACATCTAATGTGCCGATTGACATATTACTACTGGTAATTGAATTTGGTATATTAAGGTCATTTACTCTTGACCCCGTACCATCATACATTTCAAAGTCAGCGCGCTCGTATTGAACAAGTCGCTGATAACTATTTTTTATCTTATTGCTTGATAAATCGCCTGGGTTTGCCATATTATTACTTTATCCTAAATCTTTATTATATAAATATTAACCAAAGATTTTTTTCATCTCTTCAGCCGTAGCAACTCTTGTGCCAAATCTTATATTAGTGGTTGATATTGTCTTTTTCATGTTTACTTCTTTTCCTACATCTTTTGGTATGAGACCTGCATTAACTGTTAATCCCATTGTACATCTTGTTACCCTTTCTCCATCATTTCCTACTGTTGTTTCAAAATCGTATGATTCACCTCTTGTATTAAATTTATACGTTTGACCCCATGATGTTCCTTGGTGATATGTAAACATTTCAACAAGTCCATTAAGTTGTTCTACAAAATCAGTCCATATTAACAGTTCATATGATATTGTTACAAAATCAGGAACAGCTATCGAATAATATTCGTGTCGTCTTTGTCTTGCTCCTTGGAGTATTGAAAATCTATCATATTTATTTTGTGTTGAATATCGTGGTGAATAATGATTTATAAGATTATCAGGGCCTTGCATTACTTTAAGTCTTGCTAGTTCATTATTATTAGACATAGAATTTCTTTTATATGCAATAATAGGTAAATTTTGTTTTCCTCTACCATCTCTTAATGCAGCAAGTTTTTGCATAGAGGTCCATTTTTCGGGTGATGCATAAACTACAGGCACCTTAACTTTTTTTCCAGCTTCTATAACATATGGATCTATTTCCTGTTCCATATATCTCTTTACATTAAAATCTACATCATATAATGTTAAACTTATATCCTTTACATTATCCTCATCTCGGCGAATTTGTGCTGACCTGTTTGGCTTTGTTGGCCTTTTTTCAGGGATAGTAAATCTCGGAGCATCAGGATTGGCCGGAGTTGCGCCAGGTTCTGATTCATTGTCAGGTCTAGCTACAACAATAGGATTCATCGCCGCTGGATGGAATCTATGTAATGTCGGTATTGGTCTTTTTCTTGCCATATGTTATATATTTTTTGGGTAATCGTATTTTGTTGTTTCAGAATTTCCATATCTCGGATCTTCTATTTGTATTCTACTCATTCGCGTCATATGACAATTGCATATGATACTATGTGAATTACCCCACTCCTTTCCTGCTCTAGAATAGTCAGGATCTTTACCTCCTACTATTTGATTTTCAACTAATGTATCTATTTCAAAATATGCCTTATCCCATTCAATAAGATCTCCTACTTCAGGAACAAAATCTTGTGCATGAGCTGGTAAATCTAAAAATTCATATCTAAGAAATGCAAATGTTGCTCTTTGTTGCAAATCAATTCCAAATGATTCTTCTGCATATTCCTGATCCTCTCTTGTTATTATACAAGGTATTTTTACACCTGCATAATATGTCTTATTGATTCCTTCTCCATATACATTAGTATCAGATTCATCCATTATAAGTTTATAAAACAATATTTCAGTTCTAATAATTTTATTTATTAGTTCCTGATTTAATTGCCTGAATAAACTAATATCTCTTTGTCCTGTAAATAATGGCATTCTTATCCTATATAAATTTTAAGCGGGACTCTTTGCATCGACTGTTGTAAATTTTCAGCTTCCTCCCTTTGTTTTTCTAATTGTGATCTACGACTTGTTGCTTCAAGATTCTCTCTTAATTCAGTTACAAGTTGTTCCTTCTCTTGTGTAGCTTCAGATCTTAGTGTATCACCATCTAAAGATACATCAGCATTCGGAATAGGTATTGATGCATATTTTCCTCTGACAATACCTAATAATTCCTTAGTTAATGCAAGTGTATATTTTCGTATCCATTGTTTACCTACAGAATTGATATTACGATATGGAATATTATCATATGGAATATTACTATAATCTGAAATTACTGCAGAACCAGATGCTGCCCAATCAGTATCTCGTAATGGGTTATCTTTATCTCTTGAAACAATATATTCAAAATATAATTTTGATCCAGCTGTTGGAATTGGAAATATCTTTAAGTTATTATTTCTTAATTGAAATGAATATGCTGATTTTCTTATTTGGTCATTAAATTCAATAGCTTGAATTCTTAAAACATCCGCATATGTTGGCATTAGTAGGAAACTAATTCCTGGAGAATAATTTCCCCATCCAAATCCATCTAACATACCCTGAGCTCCTGCTCCTGAACCAACATATGGATCAAAGAACCTACTAATCGCAGGTGTTGCATCATTAAATATTCTTCTCACTTCTATTTTATTTCCATTTTCATTTTCATCGCCCCATAAAGCTTGTAAATCATAATCCTGTTGACTTGATGATAACATTATAGAACCTGATTTGAATTCTACATTTCCACCTGTTTCAGCTTCTGTTCCATATTTTTTAGATAATCGAATTTGTGAACCGAATGATGGTGTAATATCCTTTCCTGTAAAATTACTTGCAGATGTAAATCCTTTTACATCTAGCATATTATCCCGAATATTAAATTGATTTACCTGTGCGCCATATTCGGCTACTGATTCTTCAAAACATGCATATATATTTGCATCTTGTAATTCAATATCAACAAGTGGATATCCTAATCTTCTTGCTACAAATTTTGCCACGTTAGGTCCATCAGTTTGATATATTGAATCCGCATCAAATAATGCCAATGGTGTATTACCACTGATAGCTGAACCGCTGCCTGGCCAAATTGGTATGTCTACTCCTTTGTGTGCCATAAATTTATCCCTTATTTAGTATAGTATTCGTCTATTATAAATATGAAGTTTTCTAGGAATGTGGGAAGTTATTATAAACTTCTAGCAAATCTTTTAGTATAGGGTGGCGATAATTCTCATGTAGTGCTACAGAATGCATTCCCTTTACTGTTTTTATGTTTGATAAGAAAGATAGACCACTATCTTTTTGCCTTCTCAAATCTACTTGACCGATGTCACCACAAAACATCATTCTACTACCTATACCAATTCTCTGTAATATCATTAGTGTTTGACTATTATCTAAATTTTGACATTCATCAACTATTACAGTTGAATTTGTAAATGTTCTTCCCCTCATATATGATACAGGAACTATTTCTATTTGTTCCTTTGCAATCATTTGATCAATACGTTCCTTACGTAAAAGTTGATACATATTTCCATATATTGGTGCTACCCATGGATCCATCTTCTCCTTTATATTACCTGGTAAAAATCCTAAATCTTCTTTTGATATTGTAGGTCTTGTTATAATAATTTTATTGACCCATTTATCTAATATAGATTGTAGTGCTATTTGGCAAGCCAGTAATGTTTTTCCGGATCCAGCTTTTCCAAGTAATACTGATACATCGTTTTCTAAAATTTGTGCTTTTGCTTTTTTTTGTTCTTCGGTAAGTGAAATCTTAAACCTGTAGCCCTTCTTGTTGTTCTTAGGCCGATCTTTTATCATTGCAGACATATTATTCTCCTAAAACTATTGATTTATTATAAATAGTTGTTTAGAGAGTCAAGAATAAAAAAAAGACCCCAAATAAATGAGGTCTTTTTAATAAGATATATCAAAGTGATATTACAGAGTATGTAATCCTTTAACTTCGATTTTACCATAGAATTCTGGTCTAACGATCTTCTTCGCGTAACGCGTCATCACACCTTTTCTTGGAGTGAAGTTTTTCGGATCGTAAACTAGAGGAGTCATGATTAGTGGAACATATGGAGCATATACAGCACCAGTTTCCAAGAATTGAGTTCCTCTAAAGCCCATCAAGATAGTATTCTGAACCATGTAAGGATTTTTGTAAACAGTAAATCTGTTATTCAATTGTCCTACTTTCTGAACACCCAT
>PVBE011970659.1_pt1 | contig 13981 bp, 13 predicted proteins | sample 1631181 | NCBI WGS metagenome assembly PVBE01 (sample SAMN08397723, study PRJNA350692) | Marine metagenome, whole genome shotgun sequencing project. | isolation source: water | place: Pacific Ocean | collected 2012-04 | reverse complement strand
TACGGGGCAATCGTTCCCCGGAAAGCTCAATGCAGCAACCTGCTCGTCCCTGTCTGCCTCAGTGCATCCCACATGGCATTTGGCTCAATCCGCATGGAGCCTGTTTTCATGGCGCTTGGTCAATCGGCAGCAACCGCAGCCGTCCAGTCTATTGAAGCGAAGAGCTCCGTGCAGGATATCGATTACAACGAACTTCGAAGCCGATTACTCAAAGACCGCCAAGTGCTCGCCTGGACTACCCCTTAAGCCCAAGTGTCAGCGTTCGCACTATCAAACTTTCGCTTGCCCGTTCCGTTCACCTGCTGTGCATTGCTGTTCGCGGCGACGGTGGCCTTGGGGAAGCCCCCGATGACAACACCGCCAAGCTCCCTGAACCAGACAACACTTCAACGCCCAACCAAGCCCCACACGTATACATCATCCATGGCAAAAAATAAGTTCCAACTCCTCGCTGAACTGGCCGCTGCGCTGTTTCTGCCCGCCAAGCCGGCGGCGGCGGTGGAGACGCCGTACGGTGGACGACCTCGGGCATGCAGACATCGGGCCGTTCGGAGCGCGGAACCACAAGACGCCCCACCTCGACAGTTTGGCCAAGCGCGGGCCTTCACAAAATCCATCCTTGCTTCCGGACCGCCGCTTGGTTTGGATACCGCGCATGACAAATCTTCGACCGGCCCAACGGTTGTCGTTGGCCATCGCTATTCTGATCGGACTGACCATGAGCGCCCCCCTGCTATCCGCCGCGAACTACGACGAGGCCAAGGTACCGAAATACGAACTGCCTGATCCTCTCACGATGCGGGACGGCACCAAGGTCAAGTCGGCCAGCGACTGGATCGAAAAACGACGACCGGAGGTGCTTGAGTTGTTCCGCAAACACGTTTACGGCCGCAACCCGACCAAGCCAGACGGACTCCAGTTCAAGGTCATCCAAAACGATGCCACCGCACTGGGGGGCCAAGCGATCCGGCGCGAGGTGCTCATCACTTTCGCCCGCAAAGAGAAAACCCCCGAGGCGAACCTGCTGATTTACCTCCCTAAGAACACTGACGGCCCCGCACCCGCATTCCTGACTATCAACTTTGTAGGCAACCATACCATCCACTCCGATCCCGGCATCTCGATCACCCGCAACTGGATGCGCAACAGCAAGGATTGGGGCATCGAAAACAACCGCGCCGACGAACGATCCAGAGGCGCCCGCCGCTCACGCTGGGCGGTCGAAAAAATTCTTGATCGCGGTTACGCCCTAGCCACGATCTATTACGGCGATATCGATCCCGACTACGACGACGGCTTCGCCAACGGCGTCCACCGCCTCTACCCCAAGCCGAAGGCGGACGAGTGGGGAAGCATCTCCGCTTGGGCGTGGGGCCTGAGTCGATGCCTCGACTACCTCGAGACAGACCGCGACATCAACGCCAAAAAAGTCGCTGTCATGGGCCACTCGCGCTTAGGCAAAACCGCCCTCTGGACCGGCGCACAGGACGAGCGATTCGCCATGGTCATCTCGAATGACTCCGGTTGCGGCGGCGCTGCGTTGAGCCGACGTGAGTTCGGCGAGACTGTCAAACGCATCAACACCAACTTCCCACACTGGTTCTGTGATAACTTCACGAAATACAACGATCGAGTGAACGATCTGCCGGTGGATCAGCACATGCTCATCGCTCTGGCAGCGCCGCGCCCCGTTTACATCGCCAGCGCCACGGCAGACCAGTGGGCCGATCCCAGGGGTGAATTCCTCTCCGGCTACCACGCCGGCCCGGTGTATGAATTGTTCGGCCTCAAGGGCATCGGCGTGGCCAAGCAACCAACGGCCGATCAATCCATTGGCCACCACATCCGCTACCACGTCCGAACCGGGAAACATGACGTCACCGACTACGATTGGGAGCAATACTTAAACTTCGCTGACCGCCACCTGAAGTAGCCCGGCCAAGTCCTTGGCCAATCGTGCCGACCGTTGCTCCGTATAATTTATTTGTAGGCGCACGAATGCGCTTGATTGGTGTTTACCAATTGTTACCTTTTTTGCCGCCGCGAGCAGGACTGATCTGCAGCGCAACCCGAAATCCCAACCACTCCGACCACTGACGTGAAAATATTCGCCGGTAGCTCCAACCCCCCGCTTGCCGAAGCCATCTGCAGTACCATCGGCATCGAGCCGGGAAAACTCACCATCACAGCCTTCCCTGACGGCGAGACGTTCGCCAAGATCGAAGAGAACGTCCGAGGTGAGGATGTGTTTGTGATCCAATCCACCTGTCCTCCAACCAACCATCACCTGATGGAACTGTTCATCATCATGGACGCGCTCAAGCGGGCCAGTGCCGATCGCATTACGGCAGTCCTGCCTTTTTACGGCTATGCCCGTCAGGATCGGAAGGATCAGCCCCGAGTGCCGATCACGGCCAAGCTCGTGGCCAATCTGCTGGCGGCCGCCGGAGCCAACCGCATCTTGACAATGGATCTGCATGCCCAACAAATTCAGGGCTTTTTCGATATCCCTGTGGATCATCTGTACGCCTCGCCGGTAATCTTCGCCTATCTGAAGTACAGCAGGCGGGAGAATCAGGTAGTTGTCAGTCCTGACGTGGGTGGGCTGAAAATGGCCCATGCCTACTCGGAAATGCTCGAGGCCGATCTTGCAATTGTCGCGAAGAGGCGCACCAGCGCCACCAACACTGAGGCCGTGGGCATAATTGGTGAAATTGAAGGCAAAAACGCCCTTTTGGTCGATGACCTGACCGAAACAGCCGGCACACTGGTCAATGCTGCCACCACTCTCAAGGAGCGCGGTGCCTTGAGTGTCCGTGCCTGTGTTTCGCACACGATTCTCAATGATTTGGGCATCGATCGCCTGAAAAACTCTTGTATTGACGAATTGATAACGACTGATACAGTCCCCCGCCCCGAAATCGAGGGACTGAACATAAACACCCTATCGGTTGCAGGATTGCTGGGAGAAGCCATCCAGCGGATCCACAACAATTCCTCGGTGAACTCGCTGTTCCGTTTTAGGGGAGCACGCACCAATTGAGCTAGCCGAGAGAAGTCAGTTTTTTAGGAAAAAAGTAAATGAAAGCAATCTCATTGGCCGCAAATCCGCGGACGTTGACCAAGACAACAGGCAGCAAAAAAGTTCGTCAAGGTGGAGGCCTGCCCGGCGTTGTTTACGGCAACGGTGATCCAGAAATCGTCGAACTCGAAGCCAAACAGTTCGACAAAGCTGTACAGTCCACTGAGGCAAAAAACTTTTTAGTGGAGCTGAAGATCGGCGCTAAAAAGAACATGGCGCTGGTGCAGGACATCCAAAAGCACCCGCTGACTAATCAGTACATCCATGTTGATTTCAAACGTCTGACCAAGGACAGCGTAGTTACGGCTCAAGTCCCCTTGCGACCTGTCGGCACAGCCGAGGGCGTGAATCAGGGCGGCGTGCTGCAAATCCCGATGCACCTGATCTCCTTAAAAGGCAGGCCGATCGACATCCCAGAAATCCTCGAGCCGGACGTCAGCCATTTGGAAGTGGGACAATCAATACATTTAAACGAAATTGACCTGCCGGAAGGCGTTGTCGCGCTTGGTTCTCCAAAAACTCTCCTCGTCGCCGTTGCCACTTCGCGCATGCAGATGATGGCAGAAGCAGAAGAAGCAGCAGCAGCCGAAGCAGCCGAAGCAGCAACCGAGGGCGAGGATGCCAAGGAATCTGCACCGGAAAACGCTGCCGAAGGCGGAAGCGAGGACCAGAAGGAAAGTTGATAATTTTATCGGTATCCCGCCGAATTGGCCGGGCGCCGTGTTCTTTGAGAAAGCCCGCGTATGGAGAAGACATACCTGATCGTGGGCTTGGGCAATCCCGGAATGGATTACGCCGACACTCGGCACAACGTCGGGTTCATGGTGCTTGAGCGCTTGGCCAAGCGATTGGATGCCGAGTGGGAAGTGAGCAAAAAGTTCACCGCCCACTTGGCCAAGGGCAGACAGGACGGCAACACCGTCCTTTTGAGCAAGCCGCAGGGTTACATGAACCTGAGCGGCCAATCCGTGGCACCGTTGGCCAAGTTTTACCAGATCCCCAATGGGCGGATCATGGTAGTGGTCGACGATCTCGACCTGCCGCTTGGCACCGTTCGGATGAGACCAAGCGGAGGCACGGGCGGTCATCGCGGCTTGGATTCCATACAGGGATTACTCGGAAAAGACGATTTCCCCCGGCTCCGGCTAGGGATCGGCCGACCAGAACCAAACCGGGATGTGTGCGGTTTCGTGCTCGGAAAATTCACCGAAACCGAGACGGAACTGCTGGAAAAAGTGCTGAAAACAGCGGCATACCAACTCGCCTGCTGGGTGATGCAAGGCCTCGGACAGGCCATGAACAATTACAACGGGAATTATTCCCCAAAGGAAAAACAGACAGATGACGAAATACGAAGGGACGATCATCCTGAAGGAGACGGGGCGTGAGAGCACCGTTGAGGAACTACAAACACTGATCTCGACTGAGATTGACTCGACTGGCGGGAAAACCGGCGAGTTCAACGCCGTAGGCCAGCAGGACTTTGCCCGGGTGGCCAACCGCAAGAACCCGGACGGATACTACCTCGAGGTCACATTTGAGGGTGATCCCGCCGTGACCAACGACCTGAAAAAGCGTTTGCTGAAAATCAAGGACATCTTCCGCGTCTTCTTCACCAAGACGGCGTAACTCGCGGGTTGCCTTTCCCGACGCACACCGATTAGACTCAAGCCATGGCAAGTTTCAACAAAGTCATCCTGATGGGCAACCTGACCCGCGATCCCGAGTTGCGCTACACCCCCAGCGGCACTGCTATCGCAGCTTTCGGCATTGCGACGAACCGGCGGTGGAAAGATCAGGATGGAAATCAAAAAGACGAAGTCACCTATATCGATATCACAGCTTTCGGCAAACAAGCCGAGGTGATCGGACAATATTTCCAGAGAGGAAAAGGAATTCATATTGAAGGCAGATTGAAATTTGACCAATGGGACGACAAAAACACAGGCCAAAAACGCAACAAATTAAGCGTCGTTCTGGATCGATTCGAGTTCATTGGCGATGGCCAGAGTGATGGTGCCTCCTCTGCCCCGCGGCAATCCGCCCCTCCCCCACCCTCTCAACCTGCGGACGGGCCGCCCGTGGAGGCTCCCGGCGACGACGACGTCCCGTTCTGAACAAAACTTTAGACCAACAACAACCGACACATGGGTAAAACAGACGTTATCTTAATCAAAAACGTGGAAGGCTTGGGTGGAGAATCCGACCAAGTCAATGTAACCGCCGGCTACGCCCGCAACTATCTCCTGCCCCAAGGGCTGGCCATTCCGTTGACCGAGGGCAACGAGCGCCGACTCGAGGCGCTGCGCAAGGTGCGCCGGGATCGCGAGATTCGCGAAGCCAAAGACGCCAAGGAACTGTCCGCAAGTTTCAAACACCTGATTTTGCAACTCAAAGTCAAAACTGGCGACACGGGCAAAATGTACGGCTCGGTCACCCCGACAAACATCGTCGAACAACTCAACGAGCAGTTCGAAATCAAGATCGACCGCCGCAAAGTGCATCTCGAGGAACCAATCCGCACCGTGGGCGACCACAACGTCGAGCTGCGACTGCACTCCGAGGTCAGCACCACTCTCAAGGTTCGCGTGGAGAGCACCAATCCACTCCCGGAAGAGGAGCCCAAGGCAACCGCAGAGGAGACCCCGGCCAGTTAACCGATAAAGAGATTTCACAATAAAGAAAGAGCAAGACAGTACTTATAATGAGTGCTGTTCTTGTTTTTTGTGGATGCCCTTAATTCCGAAGGCTTTCCCTAAATGTTACAAGGCAACCTCAAGTAATCACGAATAATGTGGCACACCGTCCTGCATTTATTGGGCGCGCTTAGCCAAGTCAGCCGTGTTTTTCGACCAACTGGCGGAACTCGCCAAACAGGCTGCTCGAGTCGTGCGGCCCCGGTGAGGCCTCCGGGTGGTACTGCACGCAGAACACCGGCTTGGTCTTGTGCCGCAACCCCTCGACCGTTTGGTCGTTGAGGTTGATTCGATTCACCGCCACGTCGCTTGGCAGCGAATCAGTGTTCACGGTGAAGCCGTGGTTTTGTGACGTGATCTCCACCCGGCCACTCTCGAGATCCTTCACCGGCTGGTTAGCACCGCGATGGCCGAACTTCAATTTGCTCGTTTTGCCGCCCATGGCCAAGCTGAGGATCTGGTGGCCAAGGCAGATGCCGAAAATCGGCAGTCCCTTCTTTAGCAACTCCGCCGCTGCCTTCGCCGCGTAACTCACTGCCGCCGGATCGCCGGGGCCGTTTGAGAGAAAAACACCGGCCGGTTTATGCTTGAGTGCTTCCGCCGCCGAGGTGCTTGCCGGCACCACCGTCACCGCGAAGCCAGTCTGCCGCAGCTTGCGGAGAATGTTGTATTTGATGCCAAAATCGTAGGCAACTATCGGAATATCCGCCGGCGGCATGGACTCGCGTTGGTTGCGTCCGTCAACCTCCTGCGGCCCCTTGGGCAACCGAAACGCCGGACTCAATGCGTCGGTTTCGTCCCACGCAAAGTCCGACTCGTGGGTGACCTCTTTCACGTAGTCCACGCCGACCAAGCCGGGCCACTCCTTCGCCTTGGCTAGGGCACTCTCGGCGGTTGCATCGCTCTCCGTGGTCAGATAACCGTTCATCGCGCCGCGGACGCGGAGTTTCTTGGTCAGCGCCCGGGTGTCGACACCCTCAATGCCGGGGATGCCATTGCGCTCCATGTAGTCGCCCAGCGAACTATCCGCCCGGTAGTTACTCACCACCGGCGACAACTCGCGCACAACAAACCCGCTCGCGTGAGTCTGGTACGACTCCACATCCTGCTCATTGACACCGTAATTGCCAATGAGCGGATAGGTCATGGTGATGATCTGCCCCTTGTACGACGGATCAGTCAGGATTTCCTGATACCCCGTCATGGATGTGTTGAAACAAGCCTCCCCGGCGACCGACGCAGCAGCACCAAACGCCTGTCCCTCGAAAATGGTGCCATCCTCCAGTGCAAGGATGGCTTTTGACCCCAAGCCAGACATCGGCAGGGAGAGTAGAGACACGACACTCAATCAGCAAGATGTTCTCACCTTGAAGCTTCGTGGTGAACAACAACTTGGCCAAGCGTGGCGACGTGACAGCCAAGCTTGCTTCCCCTACCCTGCGCCGGGTGAAATCTGCAGTCTCCTTGGCCAAGATCATCTTTGCTGGATCGCTGCTCGTGCCAAGCGCCTTCGCGCAGCGTGAGCCGTATCCCGTCCATCCCGATTCGAAAAAGCAGCCCGGCGTTCCCAGCGGGAAAGTCACTCAAGCTTCATTCGCCAACTCCACGGTGTACCCCGGCACAACCCGCGACTACTGGATTTACGTTCCAGCCCAGTACAAACCGGGCCAAGCTGCCTGCCTGATGGTGTTTCAGGACGGCAAAGCCTACGTCAACAATGCCACCTTCAACGCGCTCGACAATCTCATCCACCGGGCCGACATCCCGGCGATGATCGGAGTGTTCGTCAATCCCGGCGTCGTTCCGCCCCAAAACGATAACGCTCAGGCCCGATTCAATCGCAGCCTCGAGTACGATGATATGAGCGACCGCTACTCCCGGTTTTTGATCAACGAATTACTTCCGCACATCGAGCGGGCGCACAGCGTCAACTTCAGCACCAACCCGAATCAGCGCGGCATCACCGGCGCCAGTTCTGGCGCGATCTGCGCCTTCAACGTCGCCTGGCATCGGCCCGACTCGTTTCGCCGCGTTTACTCGACAATCGGCACCTACGTCGGCCTTCGCGGCGGCGACGAGATTCCGACGCTTATCCGTAAAACTGAGCCGAAACCGCTCCGCATCTTTTTGCAGGACGGCGAAAACGACCTGAACATTTATGGTGGTGACTGGTGGATCGCCAACCAGATGATGCAGCGCGCGCTCAAATTTTCCGGCTACGAGTTGAAGCACGAATGGGGCGACGGACGGCACAGCCGCAAGCACGGCAATGCGATCTTTCCCGACGCGATGCGCTGGCTCTGGCACAAGGACGCCACCGAGGTGAATACGCATTACGACCAATGCCGCAACGAGGCGATACGCTTCCTCGAACCGAATGAAGATTGGCAACTGCTCAGCGATGGCCATGGCTGGGCCGAGGGTTTGGCCTCAATGCCGGATGGCACCGTGTTTTTCACCGACGTGTTCGCATCGAAAATCTACCGCATCGGCACCGATGACAAAGTTGAGTTGTTTGACGAAAACACCGACCACACCAACGGTTTGCGCCTTGCGCCCGACGGTCAACTCTACGGCGCGGCCAACGGCGTGGGGCAGATCACCGCGTGGGATCCGGAAACTGCCAAGCGCACCGTCATAGCCGAGGGCATCAAGTGCAACGATCTAGTGGTGCGCCATGACGGCACGGTTTATTTCACCAATCCAGTCGACAACAAAATCATGATGGTCCGCAAAGGCTCCGGACGGGCAGTCGTCGTGGATAACTTCCGCAACCCGAACGGCCTCACCCTGAGTGCGGACCAAACGATGCTGTTCGTCGGTCACTTCACCGGCCGGTTCATTTACAGCTACACCATCAACGACGACGGCACCTTGACGAACAAGCAACAATACTACTACATGCACGTCCCCTCCAACTCACTCGAGGGGCATCTCGATGGCATGTGCGTCAGCCGCGACGGTTGGCTCGTGGTGGGCACCGAGTTGGGTGTGCAAATCTGCGATCAACCCGGCCGCGTACACCTAATTTTGCCCAAGCCACACCTGGCCAAGCGCGTGTCGTACACGGCATTCGGTGGGCGGGACTGGAAAACACTCTACATCGCCACTGGCAACCGGGTTTACAAACGCCGCACCAAACTCACTGGCGCCCAACCGTGGCAGCCTCCGGCCAAGCCGCCGCGACCTCGTTTATAGCCAAAACAACCGTTTTTCAGCCTTAAAGGCGCACATAACCATTGACAGCCATCGGTTCGCGGGTATGATTTCGCGCCCTTTTTTCGGGGCATATGGCCAAGCTAACCATCAATGACATCGATCTGCGTGGCAAACGCGCACTGACTCGCGTGGACTACAACGTCCCCATGGCCGAGCAGGATGGCGTAATGGTGATCAACGACGACAGCCGAATCCGCGCCACGTTGCCGACGCTCAAGCTAATGATTGAGAATGGCGCGAAGGTCATTCTCACCGCGCACCTTGGCCGACCGAAAGGCGAGCGTGTGCCGTCGATGAGCCTCCGCCCCGTCGCCGACAAACTCTCAGAGTTGATCGGCCAACCAGTGGCCTTCTGTGACCAGTGCGTTGGCCAAGCGGCCGAGAACGCAGCGGCCAAGCTGGAGAACGGCAGCCTGTTGCTGTTGGAGAACGTCCGCTACCACGCCGGAGAGGAAACCAACGATCCGGCCTTTGCCGAGCAACTTGCAGGCGATGCTGACATTTTCGTGAACGATGCCTTCGGCGCAGCCCATCGCGCACACGCTTCCACCGCCGGCGTTGCTGACGTGCTCAATGCCCGCGCCGGCCAATGCGTGGCTGGCTTGCTGATGGAGCGCGAGTTGCAGTTTCTCGGCGACGAACTCGAAAGCCCCGGAAGTCCGTTTGTCGTGATCCTCGGCGGCGCAAAAGTTTCCGACAAAATCAAGGTGATCGATCGGTTGCTCGAAAAGGCCGACACGATCCTCATCGGCGGCGCGATGGCGTACACGTTCAAGCTGGCCAAGGGCCTCTCTGTCGGCAAATCACTCGTCGAGCGCGACAAGGTGGACATCGCCCAAGCCGCCCTCGACAAGGCCGCCGAGCGCGGTGTTCGGTTCCTCATACCAACTGACAACATCGTCGCCGTCCCGACCGAGATCGACGGCAAGTTTGCCTTCGGCGAGCATCGCACAAATGACAGCAATAACATCCCCGACGATGTCGAGGGTGTGGACATCGGCCCCAAATCGGCGGAAGAATTCTGCAAGGTAATCGCCGGGGCCAAGGCGATTTTGTGGAATGGCCCGATGGGCATCTTCGAGGACGAACGCTTCGCCGGTGGCACCATCGCCGTGGCCAAGGCTGTGTGCGAAGCGACCGCCAACGGGGCCAAGAGCATCATCGGTGGTGGCGACAGCGTGAAGGCGCTGAACAAGGCCGGCCTCGGTGACCGGGTCACCTTCATGAGCACCGGCGGCGGTGCGAGCCTCGAGTTTCTCGAGGGCAAGGCGCTGCCCGGCGTTGCGGCCTTGGCTGACAAATAATTTTACGCATGGACAAAGAACGCAAACTGATCGTAGCCGGAAACTGGAAGATGAACAAAACCGTCGCCGAGTCGCTCGACTTGGCCAACGGCTTGGTTCGCGAACTCAAGGACGTTACGGAGGTGGACATTGCCATCTGCCCGCCGTTCACCGCGCTGGCTGCGGTGTCCGAGGTGGTCATCGACTCAAACATCCGGCTTGGTGCACAAAACATGAGCGAGAACGGCTACGGCGCCCACACCGGCGAAATCGCCGCTGGGATGCTCAAGGAATTCTCCGCCAAATACGTCATCCTTGGCCACTCCGAGCGACGGCAGTACCAGCGCGAGTCGGACGAACTGGTCGCCGCGAAGGCCAAGACCGCCCATGAGGCCGGCCTAAAACCGATCGTCTGCATGGGCGAACAACTCGATGACCGCGAAGACAATCGCACCGAAGAAGTAGTCGGCGGACAAATTCGAGGCAGCTTGGCAGGCTTGACCACCGAGCAAATGGAGGGCACGGTCGTCGCTTACGAGCCGGTCTGGGCCATCGGCACCGGCAAAACAGCCACTTCCGCCCAGGCGCAGGAAGTGCATGCGTTCATACGCAACCTGCTTGGAGACATATTTGACGAGGACACGGCCAAGCGCGTACGCATCCAGTACGGCGGCAGCGTTAAACCGGACAACGCCAAGGAGTTGCTGGGCCAGCCGGACGTGGATGGCGCCCTCGTGGGCGGAGCGTCGCTGGACGCGAGAAACTTTTCTGAGATTATCCTGAACTCGATCTGACATAACAAAACATCATGAGCATCCTGATTGGATTAATGACAACCGTACTCGTCCTGAACTGCTTCTTCCTCGTGCTACTGATCCTCATTCAGTTGCCGAAGAAAGAGTCTGGCTCCGGTCTGGCCTTTGGTGGCGGCACGCTGGACATGGCACTCGGCGCAGGTGCGGGAAACGTGCTGACCAAGCTCACCAAAGTCTCCGCGACTCTGTTTCTGCTGCTCTGCCTCGTGCTGGCCGTCATCGGCAAGCCCGGCAAGAGCGGAGTCAGCGAACGTCTGGGCGGTGCCGAAGCCAAGCCGGCAGCGACAACCCCGGCAGCGACAACCCCGGCAGCGACAACCCCGGCAGAGGCCCCCAGCACGGCGAGCGACCCCGCACCAAACACTCCAGCTGAGACTTCTCCTGAGACTCCCGCACCAACAACGGATCCTGCACCAAGCGCTCCCGAGGCAGGCATACCTGCACCCACTCCGGATAAGCCGACTGAAACGACCACCACTCCGCCCGCGGGTGAGGAGAAAAAATAAGGGCCAGATTCCATGACTTTCAAAAGCGTTCCTAAGCAATGGCTGGGAACGCTTTTTTTGTGCCTTGGCCTGCTTGGCCAAACGGGCTGTTTTCAGCGGCACGAACCGGCTGACTTCGTCATCATCAATGGTCCCGATCCCGAGTCACTCGACCCGACGATTATCACCAGCCAGGCCGACGGCCGCATCGTCTCAGCGCTGTTTGAGGGGCTCACCCGCTTCAACGCAGTCACTGCCCAGGCTGAGCCGGCCTTGGCCAAGAGCTGGGACATTTCCAGCGACGGCACCGTTTACACTTTCCATCTGCGAGGCGAGCTAAAATGGTCCACCGGCGAACCGATCACGGCACACGACGTGGTTTACTCGTGGCGCCGCGCGGCCAATCCCGCCACCGCCAGCGACTATGCCGGGGTGCTCTTCCACATAAAGAATGCCGAAGCCATAAACGCCGGTAAAATCAATGACCTTCGTCAGCTCGGCGTGCGGGCGATCGGCGATCACACCGTGCGCGTCGAGTTGGTCGCCCCCACCCCGTTCTTTCTTGAGTTGTGTGCGTTTTGGACGCTGGCTGTCGTCCCGGAACGAGTGATCACGCAGCACGGCGACCAATGGTGCCTGCACCACCCACTGCCGGTGAGTGGCTCGCACACGCTCGAGTTTTGGCACGTGCGCGACCGGGTGCGTCTTCGCAAAAACCCAAACTACTGGGATGCCTCCAACACGCGCAACAACATCGTCGACCTCCTGCCGGTCGAGGCGCCGGCAACAGCAATCAACCTGTTCGAAGCTGGACAAGCGGATGTTATTTGGGACAAAAGCCTCGTGCCCACCGAGCTGCTCGATGCCCTAAGTTCGCGGCCCGAGTTTCATCGGTTCGACTACCTCGGCACCTATTTCCTACGGTTCAACACCACGAAAAAACCGCTGAACGATCCACGCATCCGCAAGGCAATGGCCTTGGCCATCGACAAGGCACGCTTGGTCGCCAACTACACCAAGGGCGGTGAACGTGAGGCCACACACTTCATCCCGCCGGGCACCGGCAACTACACCTCGCCAAGCGGCCCTACGCATGATCCCGCCTTGGCCAAGCACCTGTTCGCCGAGGCCGGCTTCCCCGGTGGCAAGGGCTTCCCGACAAACTTCGAGTACCTGTTCAACTCAAGTCCGCTGAATAAAAACATCGCGGTCGAGTTACAACGCATGTGGCGTGAGACATTGGGGATCCAAATCAAACTGCGCCAGGCCGAGAACAAGGTTTACCTCGCCGCCCAAAGCGCACTCGACTACCACGTCTCGCGCAGCAGCTGGATCGGCGACTACAACGACCCGAACACCTTCCTCGACATGTTCATGGCGCAAAACGGCAACAACCGCACCGGCTGGGCGAGCGCAGGCTACGACCGGCTCATCCGCCTTGCCAACGCCACCACCGACCAGGCCAAGCGCAACGAGCTGTTCCGCCAAGCCGAGACCCTCCTCATCGCCGACGAGCTACCAATCTGCCCACTGTTCTTTTACGTCGGGATCAACATCTACCACCCGAGCCGCATCGGCGGCATCCATCCAAACATCCTCGACATCCATCCGATCAGCGCCATTTACGCCCGTGAACCCTCGTTCGGGGAGAAAAAGTGAAAAAAACTGCGTTTTGAGCATTTTAACGCTTCACATTCGCTTCAGTTTTTAAGACATTTGCCGCCCTTTTTCGCCGGGAAAACAATTGGCTGAAGACCCAACCACTTGGGCCTCAACGGCATTTGCTTCCCTAGCTGTTAAACAAAAATGAGTGATTCAAAAGAAAACGCCCCTTGGGTGACGTTCCGACCTGAGATCAAAGTGCTGGACTGCACTGTCCGCGACGGCGGCCTGATCAACAACCATCTCTTTGAGGACGACTTTGTCAAGGCTGTCTATGACACCGCCATCCAATCCGGCATTGATTACATGGAACTTGGTTACAAAGCATCCAAGGACCAATTTGCCCGCAAAGAACACGGCGACTGGAAATTCTGTGATGAGGAAAATCTGCGCAGGGTCGTCGGCGACAACGACAGCCCACTCAAGCTCACCGCGATGGCCGATGCCGGTAAGACCGACTACAAGACCGACATCCTACCGGCCGAACAAAGTGTACTGGACTGCATCCGCGTCGCCACCTACGCGCACCAGATCCCGACTGCAGTGGACATGATAAAGGACGCCCACGACAAAGGCTACGAGACTTGCTGTAACATCATGGCTATCAGCACCGTTGCCGACTCCGAAATCGACAAGGCACTCGAAACCTTGGCTGAGACTCCGGTGGAAACGGTTGTGGTCGTCGACAGCTACGGTTCGCTTTACCACGAGCAGATTCGCGAACTAGTTAAAAAATACG
>PVBE011482998.1_pt1 | contig 13981 bp, 16 predicted proteins | sample 1631181 | NCBI WGS metagenome assembly PVBE01 (sample SAMN08397723, study PRJNA350692) | Marine metagenome, whole genome shotgun sequencing project. | isolation source: water | place: Pacific Ocean | collected 2012-04 | reverse complement strand
GGTGATCACCGGCTCTCCCGGTGCCGGGGCGACCTGGCCGGCGATGACGGCGAATTCCCCGTCGGGATCAAAGAGGCCGCCGTCGGGCCGCCCGTGGTGCACCACGAGGGCGACGGGGACGCCCTCGGCGCGGGCGAGCTCGGGGCGCCAACCATCTCGAGAAGCGTCTTGGGGGGGTGTCTCCGGGGCTAGGAGTTGGCCGGGACTGAGGGCTGGGTGCGCCGCCGCCCCGACCGTCATCGTCAGGCGGCCCGCATCATAGAGCCCCGATGGCCGCCTTGCCACGGTCAAGCAAGAGTGCCGCCAGGAACCTAGGCGCCGCAGTCTTTGGCGAGGAACGCGAAGATGCTAAACTGTGCCGCCATCGTGGCGAGGGGGGATGTTGGGACGATGCCGAAGCCTACGCGGATCATCGAAAGGCGCCGGAAAGAGCGGCGCTCGTCGTCGCCGCGCCGCTTCAGGCGCGACCGCAGACTGGACGCCAAACACTGGGACGGCCAGGAGAAACGCGACAACGCCGGGCGCCGGTTCGGGCTCGAAAGACGCCAGCAGCGGGAGCGCCGCGACACCGACGACTGATCCCCACGGCGGCCGGGCGCTAAAGCATTGCCCGATCAGTTGGAATCGCGTCGTTTCCACCCCCACCCGGCCCGACCGGCTGGATGGGTAGCGCGCTAATCGGCTTCTTGCACGCGTATCGGGTCACCGTCCTCGACCAGGGCCAGGGCGCGCACGTCGCTCAGCGCGCGTCCCCAGATGTTGGTGGGCGAGGCCAGGCGAACCTCGTCGCCGCGCGACACTGGCGTCGGCCCGAAGCCGATGGCGATGGCTTTTCCCTCCACCCAGTAGGCGATCTCGCCGGCCTCGACCACGTCGCGGGCGTCCGGCTCCAGGTTGGCGCCGACGGGGGTCGTGAAGTACACTTCGTCGCCCCAGGTGTGCGCCCTGGAAGTGAAGGGCAGGGCGGCGCATATGGCGTCCGCCGTCGGCGTTTCGAAAAGCTTGGCCTCGATCTCGACGGTGCCTATGGTCACCTTGACGATGCGCATGGAACTTCGCGGTCTAGAGGGGGCCGCCGGCAGTGGCGGCGCGCTGACGGTTTAGAGGGTAATGATCATGCCGTCCTCGGCGGTCTCGAAAGCGAGGTCGCCGACGCGGGCCAGCATGTCTTCGCCCATGTGGGTCAGGATCAGGCGCTTGGGTCGAATGTCGGGGACGCGACTCTCCAGGGTGCGGTAGTTCATGTGGCCCTTGACCGGCGTCTCGAAGAAGTTGGCCTCGGCGATCATCAGGTCGGCGCCGCGCCCCGCCGCGATGAGCGAATCCGACCACGCCGTGTCCCCGGTATAGCAAAGGATGCGCCCCTCGCACTCGACGCGTAGCGCGAACGGCGGCGCCCCGCATGAGTGATTGACCAGATAGGGCGTCACCGCCACGCCGCCGATGTCGTGGCGGCGCCCGGGGTCGAGTTCGCGGACGTCGAGGTCTAAATCGCCAGCCTTCTTCGAAGACCCGGGATAGAGGACCTCCATGGCGGCGTCCAGCCGCCGGCGCAATCCGGGGGGGCCGGCCAGGGTCAGCGGGCGCCGCCGCCGGCTCACCAGCCGGGAGTCCAGCAGAAAAAACGGCAGGCCGCCGAAATGGTCGCCGTGCAGGTGGGTGATGAGGATGGCATCGATGTCGTTGGGCTCGACGCCCTGCTGCTTCATGGCAACCAGCGAGGTGGCGCCGCAGTCGATGAGGAAGCGCCCGTCCCACCATTGCACCATGAAACAGGTGTTGAAGCGCCCGCCGCTGCCGAAGGCGTCGCCGCAGCCGAGGAATTGGATTTGCATGGCCTACCGCCGCTGGGAAGTGACGTGGGAAGTGACGTGGGAAGTGACGTCCCCTGTGGCGCCGGCTTCGCTTAAACCTTCTTGAGGGCGGTGCTCATGGCTTTCTCGTCGAAGGCCGGCATCGAGCGAATACGCCCGTAGCCCTGCTTGGCGTACCACACGGAAAAGGCGAGCACGGCCTCGGCGTTGGGGGCGTTCACCACGTCGACGAAATCGAACTCGCCCTGAGTGTAATAGACGGCCTCGAGTTTGACCTTGAGCTTCTTGAGCTTGGCCTTGGCGCCTTTGGTGCGCTGCGCCTGCTTGGTCGCCCACTTGTCGCTGAGAGATCCGAGAAGCACGTATTTCATGGTATTTTCCTCCCTGGGTGACGGTGAATTTGGGGTCGATTTCGAATTCAGGCACACCGGCTCCACAGCGGCGTGCCGGTGGGCAATACCTCCGACGATACTTCCTCGGCGACGAAGCGCCACGCCTTGAAGGCGTCGGACCAATGGTCCGTCTTGAGCCCGGCCTTAACCTTGAGTTGGGCCACGAAGGTCCGGGGCTCGGGTAGCCTCGGCCATACGCTAGGCAGGAACAGGGCGCGGCGCCCGGAATCCTCGATGATCAGCCCGTCGGTGCCGGGACGCAACCGGGCGAGCAGGTCGGCCTCGTCCTCGAAGGCCATCGGTGCCGGCGCCCCCAGCACCGAGATCGACAGATCGATGGCCGCCAGTTCGTCCACCGTCACGGCGGGAAACCGCTTGTCTTTGAAGGCCGCGGAGAAGCCGTTGACGACGGCGTCGGCGGCCAACGGCCGGTAGGCCACCGAAGACCCGATGCACCCGCGCAGGCGGCCGTCACGCTTGAGGGTCACGAAGCAGGCGCCGTTGGCGCGCAATTCCGGGGGCTGCTCGGTGGCCTTTACCGGCAGCGGCGCCGCGTGGTCCAGTCCGTGTTCGACCGACAGCGCGGCGAGCTTGATCAGGAAGGCGCCGTGGCGGTTGAGAAGGTCCCGCGTTTGGGCGCCAAAGGCGTCCTCGCCGCCAGCGGGTGCTTCGCCGGCGGACGTTTCCCCTGTGTCCTTGGGCGGCGCCCCTACCTGGTCCTCGAAGAGCAGCCAGGAGCCGTAGCCGACGACCCGGTCGCGCGGCCCCGCGGTGTCGCCGGAGTTGCGCAAATCGACCGTGGAGATCTTCAGGCGGCGGCGCTTGGCAAGGGCCAGCAGGCCCTTGACGGGGATGCGCCCGCACGCCTGGTCGTGGCCGATGGTGTCGGGCGTTAAATTCTCGATGGCTCGGCAGGTGGCGCTGTCCATGCGGCGCGCCGCGTCGTAGTCCAAGTAATGGCTGAGGTCGGTGCTGATCACGACCAGGGTCTCGGAGCCGCCCCACAGGCGCTCGATGACCTCGGCCACCTCTTCGTGGCTGGCGTTGCCGACGACCAGGGGGACGAGGGCGAACTCCTTCAACACCACTTGCAGGAAGGGCAGGTGTACCTCCAGGCTGTGCTCTTGTTCGTGGGTGGCGTCGAACACCTGGACCTGGGGCAGATCGAGGATGCTGCGCGCCGCCTCCTTGTCGAGGGGGACGTTGCCGAGGGGCGTGGCAAAAGCGTCGGCGCCGCTCACCGCCAGCCCTTTCACCGGCACCCGGTGGCAGGGCCCCAACAGCACCACCCGCGTGATGCGCGCCGCCACCGGTGCCAGGCAAGCGTAGGCCGTGGCCGCCACCGGCCCCGAGTAGATGTAGCCGGCATGGGGGGCGATGATGGCTTTCGGCGGCGGCCTTTGCGGCGGGCTCGTCTTGGACAGGTGGTACTGGACGGTGGCGTCGAGTTCGCGGGCATCTCCGGGATAGAAGGAACCCGCCACCGCCGCCTTTCTCACGAAAGTCATGATCTCACAAAAGTCATGGGCTCTCCGCGGTCATGGGTATTTTCCCGTCGCCGTCGGATGTATTCTAAGTAATCCGCCGCCGCGTCCCTGTAAAGAGGGTGGTGCCAGAACGCGCCGCCGCCGGCAGGCCTTTCCCCGGCTTTTCCCCGGCCTTTTCATTGACAGCGGGCGCCCGGCGGCCCACCCTTCGGGTGGCAGGTCATGAACGAGATTAAGTCGAACGAAGTGCTTGGCGAGGCCTTTCCCGGCCGCTATTGGCGCGACCTCGGGGACGGCCGCATCCAGTGCGACGTGTGTCCCCGGGAATGCAAGATCCACGAGGGCCAGCGGGGTTTGTGCTTCGTGCGCGCCAACGTCGGTGGGGCCATGGTGCTGACCACGTACGGGCGATCCAGCGGCTTCTGCGCCGATCCCATCGAGAAGAAGCCGCTCAACCATTTCTTGCCGGGCACGCCGGTGCTCTCGTTCGGCACGGCGGGCTGCAACCTGACCTGCAAGTTCTGCCAGAACTGGAACATCTCCAAGGCGCGCCAGTTCGACAAGCTGGCCGACCGGGCGACGCCCGAGATGATCGTCGCTGCCGCCGAGCAGACCGGGTGCCGCTCCGTCGCCTTCACCTACAACGACCCGGTAATCTTCCTCGAATATGCGGTCGACGTGGCTCAGGCCTGCCGGGAACGCGGCATCAAGACGGTGGCGGTGACGGCGGGCTATATCTCGGAGGCACCGCGCACCGAGTTCTACCGCCACATGGACGCCGCCAACGTCGACCTCAAGGCCTTCACCGAGGAGTTCTACAAGGGGCTGTGCTCGAGCCGCCTGGCGTCTGTGTTAGAGACTCTGAAATACCTCAAGCACGAGACTGACGTGTGGTTCGAGATCACCAATCTGGTCATCCCCGGCCACAACGACGGCGACGCTGAATTCGAGGAAATGACCCAGTGGGTGGTGGAAAACCTGGGTTCCGACGTACCCCTGCACTTCTCGTGTTTCCATCCCGACTGGAAGATGACGGATACGCCCAATACGCCACCCGACACGGTCAAGCGGGCGCGGCGCATCGCCCTCAAGAACGGCGTGCGCCACGCCTACACCGGCAACACCCACGATGCCGAGGGCGGCAGCACCTACTGCCACGGCTGCGGCGCGGTGCTGATCGGTCGCGACTGGTACGAGCTGTCCACCTGGAACCTCACCGGGGACGGCAAGTGCACGAAATGCGGTACGGCCTGCGTCGGCGTCTTTCAGGAGCCGCCCGGGCGCTGGGGCCGCAAGCGGGTGCCAGTCTCGTTTTCCAAGACTGCCGCTTGAGAACCCGGGCCATGCCCAAAAGGTGGCTGTCGGTAGCCCTCAAGTTCGCGGTGTCGGGGCTTCTCATCTGGTTCCTCCTCGGCACCATCGACCTCGCCGCCGCTCGGACGCGGCTGGTCGAGGTGGCGCCCGCCATGCTGGGGTTGGCCGTGGCCGTCCTCGTCGTTCAAATCATCATTTCGGTGGTGCGGTGGGGGGCGGTCTTCGACGCCCTCGAGGCCAGCCTGCCGTTCGTGACGGCGCTTAGGCTGTTCATGATCGGAGCGTTCTTCAACCAGACCCTGCCGTCGTCGGTGGGCGGCGACGGGGTGCGCATGTACATGGCCCACCGGGCCGGCCTGAAATTGGGCGCTGCTATCAACAGCGTGGTGCTGGAGCGCGCCGCCGTGGTCGCCGCCCTGGTGCTGGTCGTGCTGGGGGCGCAGCCCTATCTGGTGTCGCGGGTCGGCGACGAGGTCGCAGCCTGGCTGGTTCCCGCGGCCTTGCTGTTCGCGGCGGCGATCGCCGCGGCCATCGTCTTCCTGTCGTTCCTCGACCGTCTTCCGGTGTCCCTGCACCGCTGGCGTCTGGTCAGGGGATTGGCTATCCTGGCCGGCGATACCCGCCGCATTTTTCTCAGGCCCGGACACGCCTTCAGGGTTCTCGGCTGGTCGGTCCTCGGCCACCTCAATGTGACGTTGTGTGTCTACGTCCTGGCCTTGGGATTGAAACTCGACGTCACCTTGATTGAATGCCTGGCCCTGTTTCCGCCGGTCCTCCTGGTCACCACCCTGCCCATTTCCATCGCCGGGTGGGGTGTGCGCGAGGGCGCCATGGTGGCGGCCTTCGGCCTCGTCGGGGTGCCTTCGGAAGGGGCGCTGGTACTTTCGCTGCTGTTCGGTCTGGTGGCCATGGCGGTGAGCCTGCCCGGCGGCCTCGTGTGGCTGAAGAGCGGCGAGCGGCGCAGCAATATTCCCGTTCCGGCGGTTGCCGGGGGCGAGGAGTAAGGGGGCCGTCAACAAACCCTTTCCTTCGCCGCCGGGTTCGTTACATTCTGGGCCATCGCCGTAGGCCATTTGGTGCCGTTCACGACAAAGGACAAGGGATGAGGTGTCCATGAAGATCGTCTTTGCGAGCCCGGCGCCGCCGGATGGCGGCGCTCTGGTGGTGGGCGCCCTCGAGGGGCGCAAGCTGACGTCGAGCGCCAAGGCACTGGATAAGATGCTCAAGGGCGGCCTCGCCCGTGCCGTCAAGGCGAGCCGCTTCAAGGGCAAGAAAGACGAAAGCCTAACCCTGCTGGCGCCGCCCGGCGTCAAGGCCGACCGGGTCTACCTGGTGGGCCTCGGCAAGGCGGCCGATCTCGACGCGCTGCGCCTGCAAAACATCGGTGGCCGGATTTACGCGGCGCTCGGCGCCAAGGGCCATTCCACGGTAAGCGTCGCCGTCGACGCCATCGACAAGGGCAAGCTCAAGCCCTCGGAAATGGCCGCTGAGATGGCGCTGGGGGCGCGCTTGCGTTCTTACCGCTTCGACAAATACCGCACCAAGGAAGGGCGCGACAAGAAGCCCACCCTGAAGACCCTGCGCATGTGCTGCCAGGGGGCGGGCCGTGCGCGGGCGGTGTATGCCGTCGCTGCAAAGGTGGCCGACGGGGTGTTTCTCACCCGCGACCTGGTGTCCGAGCCGGCTAACGTGATCTACCCGGAAACGCTTGCTGCCGAAGCCAGGAAGCTGATCCGCCTCGGCGTCAAGGTCGAGGTGCTGGGCCAGCGCGAGATGAAGCGCCTCGGCATGGGGGCGCTGCTCGGCGTCGCCCAGGGCAGCGCGCGGGAGCCCCGGCTGGTGGTCATGCGCTGGAACGGCGCCAAACGTGCCAAAGGCAAGAAACCGATCGCCTTCGTCGGCAAGGGCGTGACCTTCGACACCGGCGGCATCTCGATCAAGCCGTCAGGCGGCATGGAGGACATGAAGTGGGACATGGGCGGCGCCGGTGTCGTCATCGGCCTCATGAAGGCGTTGGCCGGGCGCAAGGCGCGCGTCGACGCGGTCGGCGTCGTCGGCCTGGTAGAAAACATGCCCTCAGCCACGGCGCAGCGCCCGGGCGACATCGTCACCACCATGTCGGGCCAGACCATCGAGGTAATCAACACCGACGCCGAGGGGCGCTTAGTCCTGGCCGATGCGCTGTGGTACTGCAAGGAGCGCTTCGATCCAAAATTCATGATCGATCTGGCCACCCTTACCGGCGCCATCATCATCTCGCTGGGCAACGAGATGGCGGGGCTGTTCTCCAACGACGACCGGCTGTGCAAGCGGTTGAGCGCGGCCGGCGCCGCCGTGCACGAGCGGTTGTGGCGCCTGCCCATGGGCGAGGAATTCGACAAGCAGATCAGGTCCGAGGCCGCCGACATGAAGAACGTCGGCAACCGCGGCGCCGGCAGCATCACCGCCGCCCAGCTCCTGCAACGCTTCGTCGGCAAAACCCCGTGGGCCCACCTCGACATCGCCGGCGTTACTTGGTCGAAGGCGGACAAGCCAACCGTGCCCAAGGGCGGTACCGCTTTCGGCGTGCGCCTGCTTGACCGCCTAGTCGCCGATTACTACGAGGGGAAATAGGGCGCCTCGGCCCCCCCCCCGGCGTCCCCGTCCAGCCGTGACCGACATCGCCTTCTATCACTTAGTCCATTGGCCTCTCGAGACGGCCTTGCCGCGCTTGCTCGAGAAGACCCTGGAAGCGGGCAAGCGGGCGGTGGTGATGGTGGGCTCCGAGGAAAGGGTCGAGGCGCTGGTCAACGTGCTGTGGACCTATGAACAGGGCTCCTGGTTGCCCCACGGCTCGGCCAAGGACGGTAACGCCGCGGGGCAGCCGGTGTGGCTGACGGCGGCCGACGAGAACCCCAACGGCGCGAGCTACCTGTTTTTGGTCGACGGCGCCCAATCGGATCGCATGGCCGAGTGCGAGCGCTGCTTCGAGCTTTTCGACGGAAATGATGCGGACGCCGTGGCGGCGGCACGCCGCCACTGGAAGGCGTACGCCGACACCGGCCACGACCTTACCTACTGGCGACAGAGCGCGCGCGGCGGCTGGGAGCGCCAGGACGCGGCGGCCAAGGAATAGTTCGTCCAGGCGGTTGGCGCCGCCGTGGGCCACTAGGGGAATCGTCATGGGCAAGAAGATGCGCCGGCGCCGCAAGAAATCGGCCGGGAGCCCCAGGCCAAGTGCCGCCGCTGCCGTAAACGCCGCCGCCGCCTATCCGCAATTCGCCAAGCCCCTGGAGAAACGCCCCATCGCCCCCAGCGGGAAGGAAAGGATCGGCTTCCTGTCGTCGCACTTCCGCGAACATACGGTAGCCAAGCTGTTCGCCCTCTGGGTCACCGACCTCGACCGCGGCGCTTTCGAGGTGCACGCTTTATTACGTCGGCAACAAGGTCGACGCCGAGACCGAGGCGATCCGGGCGTCGGCCGACACCTTCCTCCACCACCCGGCCTGACCCGCGGCCACGACATGGCCGAGAAAGAGTTGGCCTTCACCGACCACTTCTACGGCAACAGCTCCGGCGGTCCCATACGTCCCATCCCGACGCGCCCGATGGCCCTCGCGTGCTGGGCGGCATCGACCTCGGCGACGCCCTGCGTTGGCTCGGCGGGCGGGTGGCACAAGCCGCCGCCGGCCGCCTGGACGGCGCCGTGCGCGGCTTGCAGGGTGGGCTCAACGAACTCGCCGACGAGGTGCGCGTCAGCGACGGTTCGGTGGCGGCGCGCACCGTCGTGCCCGAGGGCGTGCTCAGGGAGGATGGGGCGTTCGGGCCGAAGACGCGGGTTGCCCTCAAGCAGTCCCTGCTCACCCTCGACCCGGAGCGTGTCGAGCGCGCCCTGCGGCCTTTCCTGCGCTTCTGACGGCGGCGCCCTTATCAGGGAGGGGAAATCCAAGGTATATGAAGACGGTCGCCCGTCGTGGCGGGTGTGCGAGGTATTGGGGGAAGCCGGCACATGGGGAGCATTGGGTCCGTGAACGTCCACCGCCGGCGCGGCGCCACGCCATGAGCCAGCCTCCGCAAGTGCTCCCGGCGCGGACCCGGGCCGCCGTTTACGCGGCGGCCACGGTGTCGGTGTTCGCGTGGGGCGCCACCCCGATCGCCACCAAGATTGGGGTCAACCACATCGATCCCATCCTCGTCGGTGTGGCGCGCACGGTGATCGGCGGGGCGGTCGCCCTGCCCATTGTGCTCCTCATGAGGATCCCGCTGCCGAGGACGGGCCGGCAATTTCGGCTGCTGGCGCTGTCGGCCTTTTGCGGCTTCGTGGCCTTCACCATCCTGTTCGGCATCGGCCAGAACCTGACGTCGGGGACGCACACGGGGCTCATCTTCGCGTCCATCCCCATCTTCACCGGCATCTTCGCCTTTATCATCGAGCGCCGCGGGCCCAACGTCCTCTGGTGGGTAGGTGGTGCCGTGGCTCTGGCCGGCGAGGCCTACATCATCCTCTTTCGCGGCGTCGACGACAGGGGCGGGGCGACCCTCGCCGGGGACGCCATTGTGCTGGTGGCGACCATTATCGTGTGTCTGGGCTACGTCATCGGCGCGCGCCTAACCCAGATCGGCTACTCGGCCTGGGGGACGACATTCTGGGGCGTCGTGTTGGCGGCCCTGGTGCAGGCTCCGTTGGTTCCCTTCATCGCCGCCGGTACCGGCTGGGAAAACGCCGATGCGGCGGGTTGGTGGGCGGTCCTCTATCTGGCGCTAGGCTCGGGCATCGCCTCCTACGTTTGCTGGTATTGGGCCCTAGGCAAAGGGGGGATCGCCAAGACCGGTATGGTCTACTTCTATTCGCCCTTGGTGACCATCGGCCTTGCCGTCATACTGCTCGGAGAGACAGTGACACCGCCGGTACTCGGGGCCGCCGTCGCCATTTTTGCTGGTGTCTACATTTCGCAACGCGACTGACGGCGGTGGAGAGACCGGACGTGAACGAAGCCGCCCAGCCTCTAAGCCTGGAGATGCGCGCCACCGTCTTCGCGGCGGCCATCATGGCGGTAGCCATTGGCGCCTCGACCCCGATCGCTACTAAGTTCGCCGTACTCCAGATCGATCCCTTGTTGGTGGGGCTGCTGCGCACGGTGCTGGGGGCGATGGTGGCCCTGCCGCTGGTCCTGATGCTGCGCATTCCACTGCCCCGCAAGCGCCGCCATATCGTCCTCCTGGTGTTGTCCGGGTCGTGCGCCTTCATCGGCTTTCCGGTGATCTTCGGCATCGGCCAAAGCCTGACCTCGACGGTCCATTCCGGCCTCATCTACGCCGCAATTCCCATCCTCGTCGGCGTCTTCGCGTCGATGATCGAGCGCCGCGTGCCGGCCCGCTCCTGGTGGATGGGTGGCGCCATCGCGTTCGCCGGCGAGGCCTTTCTCATCGTCTCGCGCGGCGGCGCCGAGGTCAGCGGAGCGACCCTCGTCGGCGACGCCCTGGTGCTCGCCTCGATGATCGTCCTCAGCCTCGGCTACGTCATCGGCGCGCGTCTCACCCAGGAGGGCTACGGCACGTGGGGGACGACGTTCTGGGGCCTGGTGGCGGGGGGCATCATGCTCGCCCCGTTCGTGCCCATGGCGGCCACCGGCACCGGCTGGGAGGAGGCCGGCGCGGCCGCCTGGGGGGGCGTCGCCTTCCTCGCCATGGGGTCCTCCATCCTGGCCTACGTCTGCCTCTATTGGTCATTCGGCAAGGGCGGTATCGCCAAGACTGGAATGCTTTACTTCCTTGCCCCGGTGATCACCGGGGTGTTGGCCGTGCTCATGCTGGGCGAGACCCTGACCGCGCCGCTTCTGATGGCCGCCGGCATCATCCTCGGCGGCGTCTACATTGCACAACGCCAATGACGGCGGTGGAGAAACCGGACGCGAACAAATGCGCCAAGCCCTCGGCGTCGCCGCCACGCGCCGCGGTCTATGCGGTCGCCGCCCTAGCCATCTTCATCGGCGGTTCGACGCCGACCGCCACCAAGTTCGCCGTGTTGGAACTCGATCCCGTTTTGGTCGGCGTCCTGCGCACTGCCCTGGGGGCGGTAATGGCGCTACCGATGGTCCTGTTGCTGCGCATTCCGCCGCCCCGCGGCCGCCGCCGCATCGGCTGGCTGGCGCTATCCGCGTCTTGTGGCTTCATTGTCTTTCCGGTGATCTTCGGTATTGGCCAAAGCCTGACGTCGACGGCGCATTCCGCCCTGATATTCGCCGTCGTCCCCATCTTCGTCGGCGTTTTCGCCTCGCTCCTGGAACGCCGCAGGCTCACATTCTATTGGTGGGTAGGCGGCATCGTCGCCCTCATCGGGGAGGGCCTCCTCTTCGCGTTTCGGGACGGGCCCGGCAGCGATGGGGCGACTTTGGCCGGCGACGCCATTGTGCTGGCCGCCGTTATCGTCCTCGGCTCGGGTTTCGTCGCCGGCTCGCGGCTCACCCAGGAGGGCTACGGTCCTTGGGGCACGACCTTGTGGGGCCTGGTGGCGGGGGGCATCGTGCTCACCCCGTTCGTGCCCTTGGCGGCCGCCGACACCGGCTGGCATGAGGCCGGCGCCGCCGCCTGGGTCGGCCTAGCCTATCTTGTTCTCATGTCGGCCGGACTCGGCTACGTCTGCCTGTATTGGGCATTCGGCAAGGGCGGCATCGCCAAGACCGGGATGCTTTACTTCGTGGCGCCCTTGATCACCCTGGGCCTTGCCGTCGCCATGCTGGACGAGACCCTAACCGCGCCGCTCCTGCTGGCCGCCGGTTTCGTCCTCGGCGGCGTCTACATCTCACAGAGAACCTGAGCGGAGAACTCTGGCGCCTCATGCTCCGGCCCCTCACCTCCCGGCCTTGAACGGCCCCGGCCCGGGAATGTTCCCGGGCGCCTCGATACCGGCAATGAGCCGGGGGTCGGGCTGGGTGGCGCCGCATGCCAGGGAGACGGGGACGACGCCGGCCCACACCGGGTCCTCGTAGTCCTCTTCGTCGTCGATGGGTGGGCCGGTGCGGATCTTGGCCGACGCCTCGGCTAGACCTAAGCGCACGACGCCCGTCCCCTTGATCTCCTGGTCGGTGGCCGGGCGCAGTTCCTCCCAGCGCCCGGGTGCCAGGCGTTCCATGAAGAGGCGCAAGGCGCGGCGCTTCTCGGCGGCGTCCTCGACCGCCTCGGTGCGGCCAAAGATGACCACCGAGCGGTAGTTGAAGGAGTGATGAAAGGCCGAGCGCGCCATCACCAGGCCATCGAGAAGGCTCACCGTGACGCAGGTCTCGGCGCCGACCTCGAGGGCGCGGATCAGGCGGCTGGCGCTCGAGCCGTGCAGGTAAAGGGTGTCGGCGTCGCGCCAGAACGCCGTCGGGATGACCACGGGCGCGCCGTCGACGACGATGCCGACGTGGCAGATCAGCGCCTCGTCGAGGATGGCGTAGACGGTCTCGCGGTCGAAGCGGCCGCGGTCGTGGAGGCGCTTGAGGGTGGTGCGCTTTGTCTTCTCGAAATCTGGCATGGCTCGGCCTTTTTCCCACGGGTGGCATGGCTGGAAGGCGAATCTATTGCCAAAGGGCCGGCAAGGGAACCCCACAGGAACCCACCGGGGCGCCATGGTCATGCCAGGCAGCGCCGGCAAGCTCCTCGCGGCGGGCCGGGCGGGCGGTGACACCGTGCCCCATTTCCTGCTATTGGTCGCGGCACCGTTGGCATTCGAGAAGGAGAACGCGAGCGTGGCCGAGCATCCCATCGTCGGCGCCTGGCGGCTGGTGTCTTTCGCCTTCACCGGCGAAGCGGCGGAGGTGATGTATCCGCTGGGCGAAAGCCCCGGCGGCGGCGTCATCTTCACCGCCGACGGGTACATGAACCTGTCCTTCATGGCCGGCGGCCGCCCCGCCTTCTCCGCCGACGATATCCTCGGCGGCACGCCTGAGGAACTCGCCGCCGCCGCCGGTTCGTTCGTCGCCTTCGGCGGTCCCTATCGCATCGAGGACGGGGCCGTGTTCATCGACGTCAAGCACAGCCTGCACCCCAATTGGACCGGCCAAGCCCACAAACGCCTTTTCCAGGTCTCCGACAACCGCCTGTCCCTGCGCACCCCGGAGCCCATACTCTTGCAGGGGAAGCGCCACTCAGGCGAGGCCACGTTCGAGCGGCTGTAACGAAGGCCCTCGGCCTTTTATGCCGTCGTCCCCCGGCGATTGGCTTGCCACCAGCGCGCGATGCGTCTATAAGGCGCCGCTTCGGCGTTGGGCCGGTCATTAGCGACACCCCCCAGGCCGTTCGGCGGCTCCGCCCAAGGGGCCTTCGGATTTAGTATCCAGACCATCGAGGAGGCATCGGGGGCATGGCTGTTCAACGCACTCTTTCCATCATCAAGCCGGACGCGACGCGGCGCCGCATCTGCGGGTGCATCAACGCCCACCTGGAGGGCGCCAAGCTGAATATCATCGCCCAGAAGCGTGTCCAGCTTACCATAAGCCAGGCGCGGGCTTTTTACGCCGAGCACGCCGAGCGCGCCTTCTACGACGATCTCTGCGCCTACATGGCGTCGGCTCCCGTCGTCGTGCAGGTCCTCGAGGGCGAGAACGCCATTGCCCGCCACCGCGAGGTCATGGGCGCCACCAACCCGGCCAACGCCGAGGACGGCACCATCCGCAAGGAGTTCGGCCTCGGCGTCCAGGAGAACTCGGTGCACGGCTCTGATTCGCCCGCCTCGGCGGCCCGCGAGATCGGCTTCTTCTTCAGCGAAATGGAAATCGTCGGCTGAGAGCCATCGGTGCCGCCCGGCCCAGGGCATGCGCGCATAAAGGTCGATTTGGTTGAGCTTTAAGCGGCCGCGCCGATGTCCGCTTATAGCCATAGGCGGACATAGTGGCTTGGGCGAGAATGGCACTAAAATTTCTAAAATTGGCCGATAGCTCGCTGCCTTCGGGCCGTGGGGAACTGTGTTACCGCCCATCGATTCGAGGGGCTGCGTTCCTGGGAGAGAATAAGG
>PVBE011540582.1_pt1 | contig 13983 bp, 18 predicted proteins | sample 1631181 | NCBI WGS metagenome assembly PVBE01 (sample SAMN08397723, study PRJNA350692) | Marine metagenome, whole genome shotgun sequencing project. | isolation source: water | place: Pacific Ocean | collected 2012-04 | reverse complement strand
GTGTGTGTGTGTGTGTGTGTGTGTGTGTGTGTGTGTGTGTGTGTGTGTGTGTGTGTGTGTGTGTGTGTGTGTGTGTGTGTGTGTGTGTGTGTGTTTGTGTGGTGTGTGTGTGTGTGTGTGAAGTGCTACATCAGTTTTCGTCAATGCAGCCAACGGCATTGTAAGGAATGGATATGTTTCGAAGTAGCACCGAGAGGTTTGTCTTCGTTCTCTCAAGAAGTGCGCATTTGAATCACACAGAGACATGTACCATTTCCGTTGTTGTATGCTTGTGGGTGAGAGGTACGGATGGGATCATCGCCCGTAGGATCATCAGTCGTGTGCAAGTTCACATTTGTATGTTTGCTAGAGTGTCTTAAAGCACTGAACCGTTTGGGTTTGGCTCAAGCTGCGTACGCGCTGAGTTAGAACTGTCGTTCAACCAATTGGCAAAATAAGCGGATTCCAGATATTGTTCCATCCTCTTTGGTTGTTACTTACTCTTTACCTCACGATCTTGATCGTTACCCCGTACGTGTTGCCGTTCATCACGGCTTACAATCATTCGATTGTTTTATTTATTTCTCTCCACGCTGCTAGAGACGAACCACGGTCATTTATCTCTTCAGAGCAAAGTTATCTTATGGAGCCCAATTATCAGATGGATCGTAGTAATACGAGCCTCACTTATCACATGGTAGCTGGGAGCGTCGAATTGCAGCAAGAGATCCGCTACTTTTTCATGAAAGTTCCGAGCGGATTTTCACGTACGACATATTTGTCCGTCGTTTTCATCTTGCTCACCCTTGTCTCATATCACATTGCGATGGCTAAGGTCGAGGACCTGGAAATTGGTTTCGCAGGTGAGGCCGCCGAGAATCCGAAATATCGTCGGCGAGTCAAGGGTGCCTGTGCAGGCGCTAAGACCGATCGGAAAGAGCTTGATGTACTCATCCTTTGGAGGAAGCTACGGAGCGATGCCAGGCAGTTTTTCAAAGACTGGGACCCAGACATGCTCCGAAGCAGTGACGGGTTCAACCGCCTCGGGGAAGCCTGTAACAAGTACTACCAATGGTCGGCGCTGACAAAACTTGGGTCGCATTTTGTTGGTCTCGTTTCCAGCGAACCCAAGGGCGAGAACGCATCCTCCATTGCGTTCATTGAAACGGAACTACGACACATGTCATGTTTCGTCTACCAAGTTCAGAGACAACTGGTTGAAGAGCGAGCGACAAAGGTCAAGGAACCCAAGCACGACTACCAGTTGCGTTGTCTGAACTACCTCTTACAGCTGGAGGACTGGTGCTTACGGAAACACTGGAAGTTGTGCGTTGAGCACCGGAAAGCGGAGGCGACGGCTCCTACGGCTCCTTTGGGAGCTTTTGGAACCACAGTCGCGCCGTTCGAAGAACCAGCTGAAGACGATCGAAGAGATTCCGATGACGATAGCTCCCGAGCGGGGAGTGAATCTGGCCGCACTCCCGCAGGGGCAACATATCGTCCCATGCCCGATCGCAACAAGGACGTTGTCATCGTGGCGGTGCTCTTCCCAGACGTAGGGTCACTACTGGTGGGCCCGGCTCCACTTTCAATGGAGCAGCCGGAGGTTCCGCGGAAGAAGATTTCCATGTGGCCCGATGCTGTGGCAGGACATCGTTTCCAGCGTCGCGTGCACTTGGAAGGGGCAGTGCGAGCTCAAATGATTCGCGCCCTGGGTGGCGACGCCAGGATGGCAGCAGTGGGAAAGCTTCTCCACACCTCCGAGGCTAAGGAGGGTAGATCCCGTTGTCGTAGAAAAAGCCGAGCGGATGACTGCCGTTCTGCGGCACGAGCTCCAGTACGACGTCTTGGGCGATTTGCGAAAAGACTGGAGCGGCATCAAGTCCGGATGGCAAATGAGCAGACGGACTATTTGGACCACGATGACGAGCTACCGAACGAGCAGGTTCGTGTTGCGCCAGACAAGCAAGACGGGCCCCATCATGGCGAAGACGATGAGGTGTACCCTGACGAAGAGAGCGAGTTGTACGAGCGGGAGACTAAGGACCGAGAGCTCGTTGCCGCCTTCATCAAGGAACCGGGCAAGAACCAATCCTGGCCACAATCTCGGGATAGAGACCACAGGATGAAGCGTGTGAGACGCTTCAGGTCGCCCGATGAAGGGGGACGTTCGAATGGTCGACCTCAGTCCTCCCAAGGGCCTCCTGGCCAACAACCTTGTCATTATTCTCCCGGATTCCTTCCGTGCTTTATGCCGAAGGGAAATGCAGCGTCTGGGAGATCCCATCCTGGCTCATGGCCACCTTTCAAGAAGATGGGCCCGGGCCAGAACTACAAAGGACATCATGGTTGCATGGCCGTCACGGTCGCCGAAGCGGAGTCAGTCCTCAAGACGGCAGACAGCGAGACTGGCCCGATCATGATGTTGCAGCACGTGGAGTCACCCCTCGACACTGCAGAGCAGATAGACGAGGTGGTGGAGAAGTGCCAGATTGAATTTGCGCAGTTGCAGCTGACCATTGAGGCTGGCTGGGCGATGGCCGATTCGGCATGCACTTGCTCATGCCTGGGTGAACTGAACGTGCCGGAAACTATCGTAGCTCTTTCGATGGCTTCAGGCGGGAAACTGGCGCCACAACGTTACGAACAAAAAGATTGTCTTCGAGGGTGTCGGTGGACGCCAGACGAGCAGCTATGGTCTGATCTGGCCGATCCAGATTGGACACCAGCGTGGGCTGTTGCGCACCCAGATCATTCGTGGGCGCAGCCCACTGCTCATCAGCAACGGTTCCCTGGCAGCTCTAAACGTGTTGACGGATCACCGCAGGGCGCGTTTCTGGTTGCAGGAGTCGAGCCAATGGTTGCATCTCCGCCGTGCATCCAAGGGTCGCTTCCTGATGGAACTGTTCAGCTTTGTCGACGGTGGCTTGTCCCGTGAACCTGATCATGGCCCAGAGATTGGACCAGACATACCCCTCGTGACCCCACTGGTCACTATTGAGGAGCAGTCCCAGGAGAGTTTTGAGACAGATGCTCTGGCGGTCACTGTCACGGCCACATCGGCAAGTGTAAACGTCGCCGCTGATGCGGCAACGGCTTCGACTGAGACAGTCTCGTCCGAGCCCCAAGGTATCCCAGAGTCGCACGAGAACGACATGCGTGTTGCCACAGCAGTTTCGGTTCACAGTTTTGGTTTGGAATTGTCCCCGATGCGTGCCGCTCAAAATGAAGTACGCCGATTTTGTCATTCTTCGCACATGCCGTGGGTGTCCCCGGCGGATTTTGAAAGTGGTCATCAAGTTTTAGGACCTTTTGAGCCGCCGAAAAGTTTCACCGAGTACATTATAAAAGCTGTGCGGGTGGATCATAGACCAAGGATTTTCCCAGATTTCTAAAGAATACCAAAGGGGCCGCACATGTCATTAGCGTTCTACGAACAGCAACAGGACGTCTCGTTCTTGGACATGAACCGAGTAGAGTTAACGAAGTAAGCCTCAAAGAGACCATACCGATACAAGACGAGCCCTTGCGACCTATGCTGCTGATTACCATTTATGTGCGAGTGGGTAGAAGAGACGTCACGACGCCTCAAGATTTTCCACAAATTTTAGACCCCAAGATACCGGTTACTATTGGTACAGATTATTGGACGTTACAAGGACCGTACTTGGTGCGAGTTATCAATACTCCGAGAAAATCATTATTCTTACAAACGAAAACAGAATCTCTGGGACCTCAACAGTTAAAGCCATTACGAATACACGAGCTGTACGATTTGGACGATCAGAACCGTATTGTCTCTGCAGAAGCAATTCGAGATAACTGGATAGGACGTGGGTCCCGAGGCAAGGCCTTTGCATCCCGAGATCGCACCACGAGTTGGATAGGTAGAGTATTGTTTCAGCAGCAAAAGGGACACTTGGCAAGTTCTTCATCTAATACCGAGAGCGAATTGGCAAACCATTCAAACAAGTTATCGTCGTCAGTTTTACCGTTATCTTGTCGTTCATCGTTACCGGCATCAGTGAAGACTTTGTTCCCAGTATCTAGACCGGATCCAGGAGCCATCGGGTCGTTATCGTCCTTAACCGATCTTTATGAGCATGGGCATCCGGTTTCTCCAGAACCAGTAGAAGAATCCGATCAAAGACCCGGATGTCTCGCTGTTCCTTGTTCTCGCTCCCGAGATGTTCCTCGTGAGCAATGTGATGCTCTTCCAAGTATGGCGCAAGCCGCCTCAGCATTGTCCAGTCGGGTGGGGGTCCGATCCTCGACCAACAATGGCTGCGCAGGCGGCCGGTGCCTAGCACCTACGGTTCCGGATGGGCGGATCGTCTACGGAGATGCCTCGGACAGCTTACGGCCAGCGTTGGCATTTGGTTCGATAGGGAAAACGGGACCAGGTCATTTGGGGTTGCGGCTTCTGCCGGGACACCCCTATGCGTGTGTCGCGCAGGCCCGGCGAGGAAGGGTACGTCTGTGCAGACCACGATGTGGCACCGTGCGCAGAGGCCCTCATCCCGTTGCAGAATCCAATGCGCCACCAGCCATACCCGTGCAAACGGGCTCAGACGCAGACCGGCATTGCTACTCCAGAGTATACATGGCCGATCGAGTCGGCAACTTTGGATGGCCTTGTGGAAGAAGGGCTTGGACACGGCGATCGTACGAAGGGTTACGTGAAGCCGGACGGCAACAAGCCCGACAAGTATTGGAACCCTGTCGACGTCATGCGATGTCGGGAAGACCCTCGTCGCCAGAGCGCCCAGCGCCCGGCCATGGCTACAACAATGATCGGCGCACCCTCGAGCAGTCGTGGATCTGCACCACCACCGCCACCGCAGGCACAGGCAGTCGTGCAGGTGGAGGCGGTGGAGGAGCGATCAAGTTTAACCAAGCGTCGATCAGTACGTCATGCCAGGGTGGCAGAGACATCTCTGCCAACGGCCGCATTTGTGAATACTTCAGCTGCGGCAACGGAGACAGCTCAGGTACAAGTGAAAACACCGAGGCCGAAGGCAAAAGCGCCTCCAACTCTTGGACCACAGAACAGTGTTGGACGGCTATCAACTTGGACCCAACCACCGACAACTTCCGTACAGGAGGGCATTGCGAAGGCGTGTCCCCCATCGCAAATGTACGTCGCCGAGATGGACGCAGCGCGCCAAGCAGCTCCGTCGAGACTTGCGAGCACGAATCCCAACAAAGCATTCGAAGCTTGCTCGGCTCAATCTCCGTTGTTGTCAAGGTGGAAGGGATCTTCGCTGAACAAACAGAGCGCAGCCCACTCCGCTGGAATTCACGGGGGAAGTCCCGAGGCACCTGTCGTGCGAGAGGCGAGTCATGACACGAAAACAAGTTCGGAATTCGAGATACTGAACGATCCAGCATGGCGTTGAGAGCAATTTCAGGCAGCCACGATGGCGGATCCTGCAGCTCGAGTCGCAGTCGCAGCGAACACGCCTCTGCCAGCGAAGGGGAGGAGCGCCTCCTGGTCGCCCTCGTTGGGAGCGCCAGTATCCAGTGGGGTACTGAACTGATCAGCGATCACATCAAAGATGGACCTGGTGGCGGTCCAACAATTGAAGCCACCGCATTCTATGTCAGAGAAATGCTGGACGTTGACGTTGTTGATAGTCGAGCCAAAGAAGACTCTGACCAATACCAATTGAAAGCGTCAGAACGACACGGCTTTGCCCTTGCGCGCAGCGGGGGGAAGGCGAATGATCTTGCGAGCAAGGCCAAATCTTTGCGACAGCAGAAAACCGTTCTCCCTTTTAAGCTCGAGGAACGGAATGGTGTCTCAAAGATGGATTTGGACGAATTAATTGCATGGCTAGGGCCACAAGTGCATTCTTTGACATGTTTCAAGCCGAAGTTGGTGGAACTGTTTGAAGGACCGAGTCGCCGTCTCTCTCCCGAAGTCGTGAAGCAAGAGGCCGCAGCGAGTCTACATTATGGACTCGGTCATGATCAAAATCTTGTGACATGGAAAGGTTTTTGCTTAACGGGCTTCCTCACCGATTACCTTGAGCCAGAAGATGTGTGGTGCGCAAGGGTGTGCAGGCCATGGAGCACATGGCCGCAGGTGAATGAAGTTGAGAGAGAGGGCCATGCAGACACAATCCCTCGAGGGCGGACCACGGGGCGCAAAATGCTCCGACTTTATGACCTGGCTGCGCGGAAGCAATGGCAAGGCTACCGTCATGTTCATGGTGAAAATCCCAGGAACTCGTTGGCCTACAAAGAAAAGGGCTTCCACGAGGAAAAGGAGTTGGACAAGATTGACGATTGCCTCTTCGCGCAGAATGGCTATGGATTGTCACGCCCCTGGTGGCAACCAGGGATGCCAAGGGAGTTACAACAGAAGTGGTCAAGAGTGGATTTGTCTAGGCCCAACATGAAGAGCCACCTGAACTCCGTGCACACGAAGTTCCATCAGGAAGAGAGTTTGCCAGTGCCATTCGAGGGTCGATGGAGAAAAGTCGCCCTCACCGAATGGGCAGGAGACTCTAACACCCGCTTGGCGTCATCGATCGCGGAAGGTCTGGATCTACCCCGACAAACGAAACATCAAGCAGGGGATGGTATTACCATGGACCCAGAGGTGTTTGAGGATCTTGCAGGTGTGCAGGTACTCGACATATTGAGTCCTGGCGAGAACGTCGCCTCGATTTTTGGCATGGTGGAGTTGGAGATTCTCAAGCTCCACGACAGCAATGCAGTTGCAACAGTGTTCGTGGAAGCGGGGGCCGTGAGGAGGTCGCAACCGCAGGACCATGTCACCCGAAAGTCAGCCAGGGAGAAGCAGCTCACAGATTGGAATGACTCGGAGGGTGTGATCGTTTTCGCATCACCGACGACTGTGGGCACCAAACATCCCTTGGAAGTGGACGTCGCCGTATTCTATTGCGGCGGCACCCGGTCAAGGCTCCGGGCGTGGCAACATCCACGAGACAGCCGTGCGCATGGATGTACGGCATGGTTAAGAAACTACCACCAGGGCATTCTACAAAGGTCACTGGCAAAGATGGTACAAACGTTACGTGTCGCAGGAACCACGTTGTCAGCAGCGTTTGGCCATTACTTTCCAGGGCGACGTCGGAGACGTTGAGTACATCGGCATTGGTGTCACGATCGTCATGAAGCATGGGTGCTTCTTCGTGGACCTGTTTACCGCGTATTCCCTTGCTTCCATTTTCAAGGACGAGGGAGAGATCAAGACGGCTCTGACCCGTCGGGGAGTCCTCAGCTCGACTTCTGCAGTGGATGCACCATGGCCGCGCGGCGAAGTGACATGCCTACTCCAACGACGATGCCAGAGTGGACGAACTCCACGGCGTTCCCTGGGTTCATCACCAGAAGTCTTCCCACAGGAATGTGTTTGGCGGACTATGTCGGCAGGAAACGGGTTCGATATCATGAACACGGGAACCGCACCTCCGATGTTGGCCATAGGGTGCGGACTCCATTGTTTTTTGGCTGCAGGTTTCGAGGGGGACTTCACTATCTGTGGGTTGGACCACAGTGCCGTAATCGTGCAAGAATTGACGAATCGAGCACTCGCTCGCAGGATCCATATCAAGAATGAGACGCACAAGGAGTCGGATCGCGATCTTACGAACCAGAGCTTCATCCCACAAAGATGTGAAACCAACACGTTTGTTAAATTTTGGCGCGAAGGAGGGAACACCCGAGTTGTTTTCTCCCGCAATGGGGGCAGGCGAGGATCAGCGACTATCCTGCATGCTCTCTCCCATCTTGGCGGACGAATCCTCTCATCAGTAAAGTTTGGATTCAGCCTTCGCAAGTATCACAGTCACCCGTACGGTGTGCACGAATCGAGCATGGAAACTCCTCAGGCACGAGAACTTCTTCGTGGACACGAGGAACTTCGAGAAGAGCCTCGGGTGGAGATAGATATTAGAGCGGAAGGTTGCGTTGTTCCTCCTCCTGATGCTCCGGAAGAGATCGAACTGAAGCAACATGGCGAGGATGTGAATGACACGCCGAGGAAGTCTGCGCCGCTACGATTAGAGCGCGGAGAGGGAGGCAGGCAGCCGCCTGCAGACTCGAAGCGTCAGAGCGAGTTGAGGCTGGCACTCTCACGTGGTGAATGGAAAGCGCAACGGACACTGAAGGGCCTCACCGGTCCCCCGAAGAGTACTCAAGGACTCTTGAGGACCTCACCTGCCTGTCCGGTGGCAAAACGCGCGGGCTGGTGCATAAGTTGCTACGAGTGGTACGAGACCATGTACCTATGGTATTGCTACTGCTGGGCAGGCCCGTTCTGCGTCCCCGCCGGGTGCGCGGCGACGCACGTGAGGCAGCACCAAAGTGGCTCCCAACTCTCGTGGACGACGTCACCGCAGATGTGGACGACGTCACCGCAGAAGGTGAAGCACCAGCAGGTCATCCTTACATCTCTAAGGTTGCGAATGCGGCCAAACGGCAAGATGTGGCACAATGGATCCGCAACAAAGTCAGCGAAATGGTGACCTTCCAAGGAGCTTCCCGAGAGCGAAACATGCGCTGTCGAGGGGACCAAAATTGGCCGAAAGCGCCGGAGGATGATTCTAATCGGCCGAGCAGTGACCAGCTGTTTGCCAATGACGATGTTCGACCCGAGATGGTTGATCGGAGAGTTGACAGTACAGAAAAGGCAAGACGGGTGGCTCTCGGATACGAGGACCCAGATTTGGGAACCAACGAGAACTCTGCGACCACCATCCGACACGACAGCCAAAGCAGGCAGATGATTCATTGTTGCCTCAGAGGCTATCGCTTGAGAAATCGCGCAGCTCCTACTATATTGTTGGCTGGGCGGGCATGCCGCCAAACACGTAAAGTGGACATGCTTCAACCAGAAGAGATTGTCAAGTACCTGGTGAAGCGGTACGGCGACAAGGCCCGCGGACCACAGGATCGTGCTCTGCAGCTATGCGATGCAAGACCGCTGACTTCGTTGGAACGCTTGGCCTTGGAGGATCCTTTGATCCACTGTGACATAGGCCAAATCGTCGCCCGAGAAATAGAACTCTGTCCAGGTGCTTGCGTCTGGAGAGGCCGAGCCTGCACATTCAGATGCGACCTGTACTGGGGCCACCGCATGGACAGCGATGTCTTAACTTATGTATGTGTTATAATTGCCTCGAAGAAGATGCCTGGGTGACGGCAATACCCGTGGTTTCTTGGCAACCATCACGGCATCGCCCTTGGTGTCGACAGGAGATCAGCAGAAATAATTAAAAGCTTTCACCAAGCCGCACGATTTCACCGGCACTCATCCAGGATATAAAGACGAGTTGTGGAGAGGTGCGATTTATTGCTTCCCATTGCGACCGACAGTTGTTTTTCGAAGGTTCTTTCTCGGATGGCAAGATGACGGCAGCAACAATGAAGCAGGACTTGCTCGAATGCAACAACAGGGTTCGGAATGCCGGCACACCTCGAACCCTCATGGTCTGGATCAGTCAGTTGGTACCATCTTTGCTTTTGGTGAACACGGTGGTCTTCTCTGTCGAAGGATGGTCGACCTGTATGTTAATGCACTCGCAGTGCGGAGGACTTCGCTTTGCAACGACGTCAGGTGCTTCGAAGGTTGAATCAGCTCGATGTTGTCTCATGGATACGCAATGCCAAAAGATCACTCGGAAAACATGCAATGCACACAAAGCGGAAACGCTTATGGCAATGTTGCATCTTCTGACGGCCGAGCGGTACCCGTTCGCGTGTTTGGAGCTCAGTCGTTATGAGGTGGTTTCAGCGAGCCGTTTTCCGGGATCAGCAGACGGCGAGCGGATCCTCATGGCACAGGTTCTGGACAACCAACGACATCCTATCAAAGGATCGATGTCTTCCAACCGTTTGAGACGTGGAAGGACTGGGTACACATTGTCGGGGGATATTTGTGATTACCAGCTGTCAATTTTTCTGACGAAGTTACCAGAAAGGAATCCAGAAACCGGATGATTGGTAAGAAGTCGGGACTGACATGTGAGCTTGCAGCGCCAACGGTGGGTACATGGACGATGGATCTTGACGATGTTGTGGGCAAGAAGTTTCTCTAATGCTTGCCGACAGATCATTGGGAGCGGAACGTCTCTCAGGTAAGTCAAGGCCATGCCTCCGGCAGCCTCAGGACGGTTCTCGGGGGAGCCCCAGGACGGTTCTCGGGACCTTCGGCAGCCCCCAGGACAGCTCTCGGTGCGTGCGGTCATCTGGCTTCGTTCTCGAGCTTGCCACCTCAGATCTCTGGAGATCGATTTCCTCAGTTGGGGAGCCGGTCAGAAACGAGCCATTCTCTTTAAAAGTTTCATTGATGAGACGCTCATTTGCTGTCCAAGAAGCTGTTGGGGGTCCTTCGAGGTCGATTTTCCCGATTCGAGAGCCGGCCAGAAATGAATATTTTCTTTGAGAAGTGTGCCGTTCTCTTTAAAGTTTAATAGATGAGACGCTCATTTCTGTCCAAGAAGCTGTTAAGGGTCATTCGAGGTCGATTTTCCCGAGTCAACAACCAGCCAGAAATGATAATTTTTCTCTGAGAAATGTATTGATGTGACGCTCATTTCTGCTCCAGACTTTCTCAGAGCTGTTTGGATGTCGAATACCGAAATTTTCGAACCAGACAGAAACGAGTCATTTTACTTTAGAATTTTATTGAGAAAGCAATCATTGCCGTTCCGGAAGCTTCCAGGGGTCTTGGAGGTCCATTTCCTCGATTGTGCAGGCGGTCGAAAACGAGCCGTTTTCTTTGAGGCACTATTTGAAAAAAGCGTTAATCATTTTCTTTGCGAAGTGCAGTGGTGAGCCGCTCATTTCTGGAGGTCGAATAATAATTTTGTTTGAGAAGCGTATTGATGAGCCACTCATTTTTGCTCCAGAATTCCGCAGGCCTGTCTCGAGGTCGACAGAAAACAGAGTAGATTTTCACGTGGCCCGAAGGCAAGTTGCAACAGTTCAGTAGGACCTCCGGGACCTTCTAATTTTCTGAAAAACAACATTTTTGCGGGACCTCCGTTTAATTAGCTTGGTCCCGGGGCGAGGATGTGGGTGCAATACGCGCGCCTCAGTAGTTATAAGGGTTCGAAGCTTCCGCGGAGTCAGGGTGCCCATATAAATCCTGCGGCCTCCGGGCGCCCATGTAAATCCTGCGGACTCAGGGCGCCCAGATAAATTCTGCGGAGTCGGGGTGCCCATATGCATCCTGCGGACTCAAGATGGATAGAATCAAACAGAGTAGGCTTGAAGGTGGAAAGCAGAAAAAAAAGAACCCTTCTGATCCTGGTCCCGATCCCGGTTTCTTTGTCCATAGATGTAAGGCTGAGATATTCCGAAGTATATTTTTTTTGCTTGCAATCAATCATGGCTCAAGCCCGCTTTCCTCTTTGCGGCTACTTTACTACCATGGCTCCAAAGAGGAGGGAAGCAGCAGCGACTAAGGCTGCTGGCTCTGGCTTACGGCCCAGACCCGCCATGTCTGCAAAAGCGAAGTCCAAAGCGATCTGCACACCGAGACCTTCGACACGGCCTTCCGCTCCTGCTGATTCAGGTGCAGCACTTGCAGATCAACCTGCGGCACTGGGGAGCCAGCGTGCGAACCCCAAATGCAAGATCTGCGGCTTTCGCGCGGCGAGATGGGGCAAGGACAGGCAAGGAAAATCATTTGACGGTGCTTGCACCACATGCCACCGTCACAAGGCTGAGCCTGACGCGGAAGCTCCTGCAGTGGCAGAGGGTACTGTCGGGCCTGGCAGATCGGAACAGCTGTTCCAGGACGATGAACCCCGCGCCGCCTCCCCGAAGCGGCCGAAGCCACAGCCGAAACCTTCCGTGTCCCCCAGGTCACGTGCCAGCCCCGGTGGTGGCCTGTCGGGCATTGATTCACACGCGTGCCATGTCGAGATAAAATCCACGCACGCAGATGTTCAACACAGCGTTGAAGCGCGTCCATCTAGAGCTGCGTCGTGCATGCAGGCGCCATCAGCTCCATCTACATTTCCAAAGACCTCGGCTGGAGCAGCAGCAGCAGCAGTGGCCCGCAGCGTTCCTGACGCTCATGCTTCGGCTACTGTTCCGCTTTCGCCTCGACCTACAGCGTCTTCGAAGACGCTCTCCGCCTCGCCGGCGCTGGTGTCCTCCCCAAGCCGCGCGGCTTGCAACTTCGTCTTCGCTTCTCCTGCCGCCCGTGCTGCCGCAGATGGTCCCTCTGCATTCGAGCTTTCGCCGCCAACGCCCATGACGATTCGGTCCTTGCACAATGGGACCGAGGACGCTACTAACTTCAGTGCACGCGGCCGCTTAGTCTTGGTCAGCGCATTTCACGGTGACCGCCAAGGCAGTGGACCGAAGATGCATGCAATTTTGAACGACGACACTGGCAGCATCCCCATCAAGATCTTCGGGGCCAGGCCTCCCAGCCTGGCGATGTTTGCATTCCAGGCCACCGTTGAATTGCAGCATGTTCAATGTGTCTCAGCTTGGGACCCCGACTTCGCACGCGAGCTCCTCTTCAACGACAGCTCCACCGCAGCACGCGCCGGCTCCATCATCCGTGCGTGCGACGACGACCGGAGCTTGCCGCCAGTTGAGCATCGCTTCGCCACATTCACAGACGTGGAGCGCGGGCCTCTCAACAAAACCAATTTCAATACACGCGTCAAGGTCATCGGCTTTGAGATGGAGACACGCAAGAATCAGTGGCGCCGATTGGTTGAGCTGGCCGATGAAGAGCACCAGTGTCGGAACGTCACGTTCTGGAACTCCTACGCGCTTCGCCGCTTCCATGCTCATGAGACCTTACTCCTCTTCAATGTAGAGGTGTCTGAGCGGTCATCAGGGCCCACAGAATATTCTGTGCAGTTCAATGTGTGGCCTGAGGCCATGTTCATTGTCTGCGATGGCGACTTCGCATCCTACCGCCTTTAAGCATCTCCTCGCCGCTTCGCGTAGGAGTTTCGACGGAGCGTTTGCTCGCATTGTGTGCCGTTTGCGTCTGTGTTACCCGCATCTGTCTGCTGACAAGCTGAGCGCCGCGGCTGCCAGATTCGCGGGACCACATTCCAAGCATGCATTGCGAGTTCTGTCTTCTTCCAGTGTTGCGCGCCTTGTGGCAATGAGTGGCGTGCCCGGCCACATATTTCATTTACTGTTTATATGAACAGGTGCGAGGCCAAGAGCTTTTAGAACATTGTGCACCCTCCGTGCATTCCTGCTGCAATGATCTGTGCCTTGAGGCGCTTGCGGAAAATGAAGCATAAAAAAATATGTTTTTGTAACCACTGGAGCTCCCTGGAAGACGCTCTTGAGGTCCCGCTCTCGAGGTCCTCGGCGAGGCTCCAGAGCTCAATGACCTATGCCTCCAGGCGTTTGCGGAAATGGAAAATCATCAGTTTTTTTTTGACCCCAGGAGCTCCCTGAGAGACGCTGTTCAGGTCCTCCAGGCGCTTGCGCAACATGAAAAATCCAAAGGACGTTTTTTTCACCTCCCCTGGAGCTCCCTGGAAGACGCTCTTGAAGTTATCGGCCAGACTCCAGGATTCAATGATCTATGCCTTCGGGCGCTTGCAGAAAAGACAGACCAAACGGTTTCTTTTTAACACGGGGGCTTCCTCAGACATCCATATTCAACCCCTTGGCGGTCTTGCCCAATCATTCTTATCCAACAGGCTGGGTGTACATGTTCCTGCACATTGCGCACGCATGCATGAATATTTGCATGCTATTGCATGTGCTTTTGCGTGTGCGCACGCACAAATCGATGCTGTTTAGCGGTCGTGGCCCTTCTCCCAGGCTCCTTCCTTCCTAACACTTCGTTCCGCAGTGCCGGTGATGCGAGTGAGGTGGGGGGCTTTAGCCCCCCACCGAGCGTCTAGTGTGTGTGTGTGTGTGTGTGTGTATATGTGTGCGTTGTGTGTGTGTGTGTGTGTGTGTTTTTTTTGTGTGTGTGTGTGTGTGTGTTTGTGTGTGTGTGTGTGTGTGTGTGTGTGTGTGTGTGTGTGTGTG
>PVBE010259490.1_pt1 | contig 13983 bp, 8 predicted proteins | sample 1631181 | NCBI WGS metagenome assembly PVBE01 (sample SAMN08397723, study PRJNA350692) | Marine metagenome, whole genome shotgun sequencing project. | isolation source: water | place: Pacific Ocean | collected 2012-04 | reverse complement strand
CCTCCTCTCTCTGAAGGAATCCCCACCGAGAGCCCCTCGCTCTGACCGATATCCACAGTGCTCAGGCCATGTTCTCATCCATGAAGAAGCTCGTCGTCTGCGCCGTCCTCGCTGTCGGCGTCCTCTTCGTCATCGAGCTAGGGTGCCGCTTCCTAGAGCCTGGCCCCATCCGCTTCGTCGATGAGTGGCCTTACATCCCCGATGAGACCCTCGGTCAACTGCATCAACCCGGCTTCGAGGGGAGCTGGCGAGGCTCCCACTTTGGCATCAACTCCCTCGGCCACCGAGGCCCAGAGCCGATGGACGCCTCGACGCCGGGGGTGTACCGCGTCCTCTGCCTCGGGAGCGCCCTGACGTATGGAGCGGGGGTCGACGATGAGGACTCTTGGCCTCGCCTCCTCGAAGAACAGCTCGCCGCCCGCATGCCTGAGCGAGAGGTCGAGGTGCTCAACCTCGGCGTCAGCGGCTGGACCAGTGAGCACTACATAGAGGCCTGGCGCCGCTTCGGCGTCGACCTCGTCCCTGACCTCGTGATCCTGGAGTGGAGCCTCCATGACCTGCCTGGGATGAGGGAGCTCTTGGTGGAGGAGTTCACCTCTGAACTTGAGCCGAGTGACGGCCTCTTCGCCCAGCTCGGGCGCTCTGCGGTCGCCCGCCACTTTCGCGCAGAGTGGAGGCATCGAGGGCGCGAGGAGCGCTGGGAAGAGCTCCGCACCGAAGTGAGCGTCGCCCTAGAAGATTGGCGCCGAGAGGGTGGCTCCTCTCTGCGAGAAGGGATCGCAGAGCTCACTGGGGAGATCCGCGCAAAGGACGCGAGCCCTGTGCTCCTCTGCTTCCCGTACGAATTCCAAGTCCGAGTAGAAGACGCAGATCGTTCACCCGAGGGGTCTCTGGGCATGATCTGCGCCGGGCTCGACATCCCCTACTACGCAGTCAGGCAGACCCTCGGGCAGTACCTCGCAGAGCGCTCCTCGCTCCGACCCGCGGTCTTTCTCCGCGGAGATCCCTGCCGCCTGAACGCCACAGGACACGAGCTCATCTCAGAGGAGCTCTTCCTCACCCTCGAGAGCTCGGGGCTGCTCCCCTGAGTGGGCGCATCTAAGCGGCGGAGAGGAGCGCGACGAAGAGCGCCACGACGAGGAGCCCGCCGATGACGAGCCCGATCAACAAGAAGAGCTTCGCCAAGGAGAACGGCGCCTTGCCTCGAACACAGCTGGCGTCTTGCCCTGAGATCACGACCCGATAGAGCTCTCCACGGTACTTATACGCGAGCACCCAAGCGGGGAAGGCCAAGCGCTGAGTCTCCAAAGCCCTCAAGAGGGGTTCGAAATGAAGGCGTCGGCAACGCGACCCAGGGACCTCCTGGCGTTCGAGCCGGGCAGCGCCGATGCTCCTGATCGCTGACTGCACGAGAGCGCGCGCCGCCGAGCGCTGCACATCAAACTCCTCTCTGTGAGCGCCATCCGGGCTCGCTGCTGTGCTCTCTTTGGTCCCGAGGTCATAGCTCAGCGCGAGCTCACTCGTCTCTTCGTCAGACAACCCCCTGCTCGCGGAGATGAGCACGTCCTCAAAGCGCATCTCCACTTGCCCTGAGTGCGGGGCCCACTCCGCCTCCATCGACCCGAGATCTGAGTCCGCAGTCCAGCTCATGAGCGCGTCTGCGTCGAAACACCACGCCACCCACCACAGGGGGCGGAGTGAGTCGAGCTGCGCTGACCTCTTCAGGTCTGAAGGCTGAAAGAAGCCCTGGTCACCTAGCCACGCCCGCAGCGCCGAGCGGGCGGCCTCTGCATCAACGGTGAAAGGCAGGGTCCACTCGACGACCTCAAGAGGATCAGTGCTCTGCTCAAGCTCCAACGGTTCCCCGCAGAAACCACACGTATGCCCCACCGTGTCCGGATCATGCGCGAGGGCTGCGCTGCACCCAGTGCAGCGCAGGAGGGGGGTCTCCTTGACTTCGATCGACCCCACATCACCGAGCGTCGGCTCCGCGCAGATAGGGCAACGAAGGTCACCCGCCTCCGTTCGAGTCCCGCACCTCGCACAGCTAGTAGTAGTCAAAACTTGCTCCCCCCCGACGCGAGCACCATGAGGCCTACTGCGAGCGCGATCAGAGCCAGCGCGCCCATAAGGAAGAGCGCGATCTTCAGCGCTGACTTCGGGACCCGACCCACGACCTCTCCAGATTGGCCGTTCAAGAGGATCCGAATCTGCTCCTGCTTGGGTCCATAGCGTGCGCTCCCGATCCAAACCGGCAGCAGCACGAGCGATGCGGTCTCCTCTTGGAACTCAGTCGAGTAGCGCAAACTGCGGTGGCTGTCTCCCGGCATGAAGCCGCCGAGCTCTCTTCCGATGCGCTCCTCAGCCTCGATGCGTGCGTCGCCCATGCACGCGGCCCGGTCAACAGACGCCTGCTCTGCGATCCAGCCAGCGAGCGCGCGCCGGTCATACCTCTTGAGGGCGCGCAAATCGAAGGGCTCTAACGTCTCGAGGTCCTCATTGTTCAACCCCTCAGAGGCAGAGACGAGGAAGTCCACCATCCAACTCTCATATCGTCCTCTAAGCCTGCGCCACTCTGTGTAAGTCTTCACCCGCGTACGCGTGACAGGGAGCCCATCCTTGTTAGTCATCGTATAGGTCTCGACCCTCGTGTAGTTCTCCCCGATGCTCGCGGAGTAATCCGCCTCGCCGACAGCCCCGTAGAGCCACGCTGGCACGTACACACCACGCAAGCCGTCAAGCGCAGCCTCCTTGAAGGCTGAGGGCGCAAAGAACCCGCGGCTCCCGATCCATCGCTTGAGCTTGGCCTCGGCCCGCTCTCTGCCCCAGGTGAACGGGACGAGGAAGGTCGGGAGCGGTCGATCCGAGGTGGGCTCGCGCTCCACCACAGAGGTGGAGGTGCAGTAAGGGCAACGCGTAGCGAGGAGGCGCTCAGCGACGACGAGCACCGCGCCGCACTCATCACAGCGGATCTCGACCTCCGGCTCCTTCACCTCAAGAGACTCCATGGACGATCAGATTGCCCAACCTGAATCAGCCTGGGAAGTGATGCGAGGTATTCAGGCCCAAGAGCCATTCAACGTTCCTAGATATCTGCTATTTTTTAGGGTGTTCCAGGTAAATCCGATGAAGCCTCATCTCACATTCCTCTTCGGGGTCGCGCTCCTCACTCCCCCCTCTTTGAGCCAAGTTGTCATCAACGAGGTCCAAGCTTCTAACCACGAGACCCTCGTGGGGTCCGATGGGAGCGCGCACGACTGGATTGAGCTCAGGAACCTGGGAGCGTCCCCCGCCAATCTCTTGGGCTGGAGCCTGTCTGACGACCCGGGAGACCCCACTCAGTGGACCTTCAGCGACCAAAGCATCCCTGCTGGCGGCTACCTCCTCATGCACGCGTCGGGGCTTGATTTGGGACAAGGGCTGCGCTGGAACACCCTCATCGATGACGGCGATCTGTGGCGCTACACCGCCGGTCTCCCAGGTGCGCCGGAGGGCTGGGAGGACCTCGACCATGACGACACGACCTGGCTGCAAGGACCGAGCGGCTTTGGCCGCGGGTATCCCAACCTGAGGACGACCATCTCGGACGACGTAGTCTACGTCCGCCACACATTCAACCTGAGCGGACCAGAGCTCCTCGATGCGCGCCAACTCATCCTCCACATCGACTACGACGACGGCTTCGTCGCCTACTTGAACGGGACTGAGGTCTCGCGCTCTAAGCTGGGCATGCGCGGCGTCCGCCCGCCAGCAGATGAGCTCGCGACGGATCACAACCAGGGCGTCCTCCAGTGGAACCAAGAGCCGCCGAAGTTCCGCTTAGACTCCGCCCTAGATCTCCTCGTCGAAGGCGAGAACGTCCTCGCCATCGAGGTGCACAACGAGAACGCAGCCGGCAGCGACCTCTCCTGCACCCCCATCCTCTCGATCGGGCACTCTCTCTCCTGGACCGGGCCTGTCCAAGCGAACCCCTTGCTCAGCTTCGACGAGGACACCCTCCACAGCAACTTCCGCCTCAGCTCCGAGGGTGAGGTGTTGACCCTCACAGACCCCTCTGGCGTGACGGTCGATCAGCTCGCCACAGGTCGCCTCTACCTCGACCAATCCGTAGGTCGGCCAGCGACCGGCGCGGCCACAGTCACTCACTTCCTCTCCCCGACCCCCGGCAGCGCAAACTCGAGCGAGGGGAAGGCGGGCTATACGCAGGCGCCCGTCATATACCCAGACGGTGGTCTCCTCAGGCGACGGCTCCCCATCGAGGCCTCGAGCTCAACTCCTGGCGCTGAGCTCCGCTACACCTTGGACGGCTCGGATCCCACAGAGACCTCACCCCTCTACCAGACGAACCTCACTCTCCCCGCGAGCGCCAAAGGGGTCATCCCGCTCCGAGTCCGCGCCTTCGCGCCAGGCCTCTGGCCCAGCCGTGTGACGACAGCGTCCTTCATCACTGCCCACCCCCACACCCTGAGCGTGCTCTCGTTGGTCACTGACCCCTCGCTCATTTGGGGTGCGAACGGCCTCTACTTCAACACCGAAGAAGAGCAAGACCGACCTGTGCACGTCACGCTCTTCGAGTCTGACGGCAGCCCTGCGTTCGCGTTAGACCTAGGCGCGAAGCCTCACGGGCACGCCTCGCTCTCCTATCCACAGAAGCCGATGGCGCTGATCGCGCGCCCCGGATACGGCCAAGGCACGATCGACTACCCGGTCTTCGGTGAAGACTATCCGGTCGCGTCGTTCCGTCGTCTGCTCTTGAGGAACGCGGGCCAGGACTTCAACAGAGCCATGATGCGCGACGCCCTCTGCGCAACGATCATGGGGAGTGAAGACTTGGACGCCTCCGCATACCGCCCCGTCGTGGTCTACATCAACGGCGAATACTGGGGCATCCAGAACCTCCGCGAGCGTCATGACAAGCACTACCCCGAGTCGCACCACGGCACACCGACGGACGCGATCGATCTCCTTGAGGGCGGAGGCTGGGAGGAGCACGAGGGCGACAACCATCACTTCTTCTCGGTCTGCGATTACCTCGAACAGCATGACATGAGCGACCCGAGCGCTTACGCGCGCGCACGACAAGTGATCGACGTGGACGAGTTCTCGACCTACGCGATCGCCCAAGACTTCTTCTTGAACGATGACTGGCCGGCGAACAACGTGAAGTTTTGGGCGCCCCGCTCCATCACCGGGAAGTGGCGCTGGTTCCAATACGACTTCGACGGATGCACGGGCGCGTGGGGCACGGGGCCCAGCGAGAGCAGGCTCAACGACATCTTCGGTGGGTCCGTGCGCGTGACCCGGCTGCTCGAAGCCCTGCACGACAACCCCTCCTTCCGGCAGGACTTCGTGAATCGCTATGCAGACCTCCTCAACACCACCCTCTCCGTCGAGAGCACCTTGAGGTCCCTCCACCACGCCGCGGCTGCCATCAGGGGCGAGGTCCAACGCCACCTCGACCGCTGGTATCAGCCCACCCACGACTGGAACTCCGACATAAGGGAGATCGAGGACTTCCTCCAGCAGCGCCCGGGATACGCGAGACAGCAGCTCGCGGCCTTCTTCAACCTCGGAGCGACCTACACCCTCAGCCTCGACGTACAGCCCCCCACCTCTGGCGCTGTGCTCCTCCACTCGCTCGAGATCGAAGGCCCCTTCGAGGGCGACTACTTCCAAGGGAACCCTGTCACCATCACAGCCCGCGCGCGCCCAGGCTTCTCGTTCACAGCTTGGTCCGACGGCCAGTCGAGACCCACCCGTACGATCGACCTCTCCGCAGACCTCGCGCTCGTCGCCCACTTCCAGCACGGCCCCACAGGATCAGGACAAGCCGTCATCTCTGAGATCCAATACAACACGAGCGATGACCACGACACGGGCGACTGGATCGAGCTGCAGAACCCGGGCGCAGCTTGGCTGACGATCTCCGGCTGGAGCCTCTCCGACAGCCAGAGCGCGAACAGCTTCGTGCTCCCCCAAGGGCTCCAACTTGCCCCTGGCTCTCCCCTCGTCATCGCGCGTGACCTCGCCAAATTCCAGACCCTCCACCCTGAGGTCAACGCGATCGGCTCCTTCGGATTCGGCCTCTCCAACTCGGCTGACAGCGTCAAGCTCTTCGACAGCACCGGGGCGCTCATAGACGAGGTCAGCTACACCGACCACCTCCCCTGGCCTCCCGCTGCGGACGGCACCGGGCGCACCCTAGAGCTCATCGACGTGAGCGCAGACAACTCGGAGGCTGACGCCTGGGGCGCATCCAGCGCGCCCTTCGGCACGCCGGGCTCTGCGAACAGCCTGAGCCCCTGAGGCTCAAGCGTCCCAGGTGATCTCGACCCCGTTCGTGAGGTTGAAGCCCGAGCCACAGGGCGAGCTCATCGGATCGCGATACCAGAGCTGGTAGCGCCGAACGTCCCCTGAGGAGACGCCGCCCTTGGTCGCGATGTCGTTGCTCGTGCTTGAGCTCCCGCCCGCGTTCGCGGTCCTGACCTGGAGGCGGACGACGCTCCCACCTGCGCAGCGCAGCCCGTCACCGAAGATGTTTCCGTTTCCACCGTTGATCGCGTTGACGCCTTGGAAGTAGAGCCCTGGCTGGTTTGGGACGAGGCCCGTCGCCTGGAGCACGACGCTCGAGGCGGACGCGCTCGCGGTCCCGGTCCTTGAGAGGGTCGCCCCATGTCCGGTCCCGTTCGCGCAGCCTGCTCCGCTCCCGCCGTTGTTGCCGCAAGGGCAGGCTGTCCCCGTCCCGTCACCGGCGCAGAAGGAGCTGGTGGCCCCGCCCGACCCGAGGTCAGCGATGCCCCAAGTCGAGCCATCATGAGCCAGGACCTTGCTGCCGTCCGCTGTGATCGCGGCGGCCATCTTGAGGTTCGGCACCCCCGTAGCGCCACCAGCGATGAGGACGTCCTTGAGCTCTTGCAGTCCTGTGCTCGGGGTCCAGATGGTCGCTCGCACGTCGAAAGGGAAGACGACGCGATACCAGCCGACGACGACCTCGCCATCATTCGAGACCGCGCGAGCTGAGCCTGTGCGGAACATGTCCGTGCTCGGCAAGGTGCCAGTCAGGGTCATCCCGCCAGTCGCGTCCCAGACAAAGCCTTGCCCCTGCCTGTACCCGATCACGTGTTGGTTGTTCTCGCTGAAGCCCCAGACCTCGCCGGCCCCCGTAGGGTCCGAGGAAGTGGAGAGGATAAACGTCTGCGTGAGGGATGCGTCCCAGACGGCTGCCCTGCGGGCCCCGCTCCCTGACTCCTCCCAGCCACCGATGTGGCTGCCGTCTTCGCTCACAGCGTTGCCGCGGCTGCTCCCAAAGCCTGCCTGCGGTAGCAAGGTCATCCCAGTCGCCGGGGTCCAACGGTATGCGCCGGCGGTCCCCGCGTTGATCCAAGCGAGCCCAGTGACCACGCTTCCATCACCAGACATCCCGTTGGCCGTCGAGGTGGTGCTCCCTGAGCTGCCGCCGACACCGCCGAGGCTCGTCCAACCAGAGGGCGCCGACCAGAGCCCGGCGACTTCGCTCCCCGCATGGTCCTGGATGTTGCCGAGGACGACCGAGCCCGTGCTGGAGACAGCGACGGCGTCGTCCCCGCCCAAGCTCACCTGGCCGGTCGCAGCCGTCCAGAGGAACGCGCTCCCGGAGTCACTCCCGCAGACGAAGCTGGTGTCAGCGCTCCAATCGACAGCGTCCCCAGAGCCCAGGGGGGTCCAGGAGGCTTGCGCAAACAGCGCGGAGCCGGAGAAGAGCGAGAGGGCGAGGGTGAGGAGCTGGGGCTTGAAAGGCTGGAGTCTCATCCCCCAATCCTACCTCTCTGCCCAGAAACGGGGGCGTCGCCCGGCCTAGCTCTTGAGGAGACCCACCATGGCCTGACCCATGGCGTCACCGACCCTGAGGTAGCTCTCAGCGTTTCCGAACCAGTGGTGTCCGTGGCCGGTGTTTGGGGAGTCCTCCGCCGCTCTCAGGAAGGCGCGTGTCGGGACGTAGCGAGCTGTGCCGGAGAACTCTGGCGCGAGGGTCGCTGCCTCCTGCGCCTCCCAGAGCTCCTCATTGTTCGCGTTCCCGGTCTGGCCGACCACGAAGGGGAGCCCCGGCGCGTCCAGCTCATCACGCACGTCCTTGACGAGGTGGATGAGGTTCTGTGCGTACGCCTCGAGGGCGCCGTCGGTGAACATGTCGTTCCACCCCTGGAACCAGACGAAACCCATGAGCTCAGGCTCGAGCTCTGCGAGCTCGGGGAAGCGCTCGGCGTACCCAGCGATGGCGGCCCGGTACTCCTTGATCATCTGGGTATAAAACGGGCCGACCTCCCCGCCGGAGCGCGGCGGCCTGAAGTCCTTCATGAGGCTCTTGCCTCCCCAGCAGGTCTTCACGAGGAGCACGGGCTCGCTGAAGTGTTCGCCCAGCTCCCAGCCCAGCTCCATCTCAGGGCCGAAGTGGTGCATGTCCTCATACACGGCGTACCCGATCGAGACAGGCCCCGCCTTGAGCGGCCCCTTGTGCGGCTGATACCAGACGAAGACGTCATCGCGCTTCGTCCAGCTCCCGTCCTCCGCTCGCCAGTGTCCATACTCAGCCTCCTTCACGGGGTCCTTCAGGATCGTGGTGAGGATCCCTCGACCGCCGTTGTAGTGCTCTGGGTGGTCGAGATCGACGACAGCCTGGCCCTCCATGTTGGACTGGCCTGCGAGGAGGAAGACCTTGAGTGTCGGCGGGGCGGGCGCGACCGCTTCACGCAGGGCGGAGCAGCTGACGAGGAGCGGGAGAATGATGAGGAGGTGTCTCATCTGGGCATCCTAACAGGGCTCGCCTGAGCTCAAGCCGAGCCCTAGAGCTCTGAGGCGGCGCGAGCAGCCTCTTGAACGCCGCGCGCCAGCACAGAGCGCAGGCGACCGTCTTCCAGCGCCAAGAGAGCCGAGATGGTGCAGCCAGCCGGCGTCGTGACGTCGTCCTTGAGCGCCGCGGGGTGACGGCCAGTCTCCTGCACCATGCGAGCTGCGCCTGCCACTGTCTGTGCGGTGAGCTCTGTGGCCACATCGCGGGGCAGCCCGACCATGACGCCGCCCTCCGAGAGGGCCTCGATGATGACGTAGATGAAGGCGGGGCCTGAGGCGGACAAGCCCGTGACCGCGTCCATGTGCTCCTCGTCGAGGCGCAAGACACGACCCAAGGGCGCGAGGAGCGCCTCAGCTGCGTCGAGCTCAGAGTCTCCGGCGTGGGTCCCTGCAGAGAGGACGCTCATGCCCTCACCTACCAGGCAAGGCGTGTTGGGCATCGCACGCACCACAGCGAGCTCTCCCCCGCCGAGCTCCTCCAGCTCTCCCGTCGAGACGCCAGCGGCGATCGAGACGACGAGGGGCCTGTGGGCGAGCGCGCCGGCGGCCTTCAGCTCGGCCAACACGCGTCGCGTCACCTTCGGCTTCGCGCAGAGGAGTACGAGGTCCGCCCCTTGGACGGCCTCCTCGTTGTCCGTGCCCACGCAAACTCCGGAGCTCTCACCGATCCGCTCAGCGCTCTCTTTGTGCGCGACCGTGGCGACGATGTTCGCGGCCTTCACGGCCTCGTCCTTCAGGAGCGCAGCCACCAACGCCTGTCCCATGGTCCCGAATCCGACCACGGCGACCTTCTTCTCATGCAGGTTCATAGCGACACATGCTATCGGGCGTGCGTGGCCGCGAGTAGCGCCGCCCCGTCAAGGAGGGTTCTCCACCCTTCGACAGCCAAAAGAACCGCCTTAGGAGCCCCCTCCCGCCGTCACAGACGGTTCTTCCAGAAATACCACCCGCGCTCCGTTTGAAGCTCTACTCTCCCCTCCTCGGTCGCGAAGCAGCGACCGTGCGCACAGCAGACTTCCACCGTCGCCCCCCGGGGGACACAAAGGAAACGCGCCACTCACATCTCTGACTTGTTACTGCTGGATGGGTTAGGAGCTCCTTCGCGAGAAGCGGAGGGGCACAGCAGTAAATAAAGGAAACAGTCAGCATGTCATCGAGACGACCCAAGGGGGCGAAGAGTGCATTCAGCGCGTTCGGCCTCCACAAGAACCTCCTGCGCGCCATCTCCGAGGCCGGCTTCAAGGAGCCGCGCCCCATCCAAGCCAAGACCATCCCCCAAGCCCTGAATGGGCGAGACATCCTGGGGTTGGCACAGACCGGCACGGGGAAGACGGCCGCCTTCGCCCTCCCGATCATCGAGTACTTCATCGCCAGCAAGGGCCAGAACCCTCGCGCGCTGATCCTCGCCCCGACGCGCGAGCTCGCGCTGCAGACCCACGCCGAGATCGAGGTCCTCGCGAAGTACACCAACATCCGCTCCACGACGGTCTTCGGCGGCGTCAGCGCCTCGGCCCAGATGCGCGCCCTGAAGGCGAGGCCTGACATCGTCGTCGCTTGCCCTGGCAGACTGCTCGACCTCGCAAGCAGCGGCCACATCCACCTAGACGGGGTGGAGGTCTTGGTCCTTGACGAGGCCGACCACATGCTCGACATGGGCTTCTTGCCCGACATCAAGCGCATCCTCTCCCGCCTCCCGGAGTCTCGACAGAACCTGCTCTTCTCTGCGACCATGCCTCGCGAGATCCGCAGCCTCACCGACCGGATGCTGCACAAGCCGCACGTCGTAGAGCTGGCACACGCCATGCCCCTCGAGACGATCGAGCACGCCCTCTACCCCGTAGAACAAAAGCAAAAGGCCGCGCTCTTGCGTCACCTGATGCGCGAGGAGAACTTCACCTCCGCGATCGTCTTCCTGCGCACCAAGCACCGCGCGCGGAAGCTCGCGAGGGACCTAGAGCGCGCCGGACACAGCGCGATCGCCCTGCAAGGCAACATGAGCCAGCCGCAGCGGCAGCGAGCGATGCAAGGCTTCCGGGACGGACGCTATGACGTGCTCGTCGCGACTGACATCGCCGCTCGCGGCATCGACGTCCCGAAGGTCAGCCACGTAATCAACTTCGACATCCCCAACACACCTGACGCTTACACCCACCGCATCGGCCGCACAGGCCGCGCGGAGGAGAGCGGCAAAGACTGCACCTTCGTCACCCACGAAGACTTCCCGGCGATCAAGGTCATCGAGCGCAAGCTGAAGATGGAGATCCCGCGCATCAAGATCCGGGACTTCAAGAGAGACTCTGACGACGGCGGAGACACCTTCCGACGCCAAGGCCGGCCGCAGAAGAAGTTCTCCAAGAAGCCCGGAGCCGGGAAGCGGCGCGGGCGCAGCGGCGGCTACAGCCCCCGACCCGAGGCGCAGGGTCGCGGCAAGCAGACGCGTGAGAGCACACAGAGCGCTCGCCCCGCCCCCTCGGGGCCCGGCTTTGGCGCAGGTCTTAAGGGGAAGGCCCCGCGCCGGCAGAGCTCGACAAAGAGCGGTCAAGGCGGCGGAGCTGGGTCACCTGGACGCCGCAAGGGCGGAGGCGGCCAGGGCCGGAGACGGTCAGGACGCTGACCGATTCAGACGCGCTGAGAGTGCCTGACCTCTTCAGTCGCAGTAGGTGACCTCGAGCCCGTCCGAGAGGCCGACGCCGAAGGCGTCGGGTGGATCTCGATACCAGAACTGGAAGTACTGCGTCGTCCCCACCATGGGGCCGTCCACCGCGAAGGGGTAGGAGACCGAGCCGAGGGCGTCGAGGAACTGGACGCCGTGCCTCGTGACAGGCGGCGCGATCCAGAGCGTCCCCCCCATGAAGGGGTTGGAGGATGTGGACGCGCTGGAGATCAGGATCACCGGCTGCGAGGGCATCCCCATGTCCATGTTGATCGCGAAGTCGCCGCTCGTGACGCTCGGCGTACCGGTGCTGCTGATGATGGGAGTCCATCCGTTCGTGTTGACCTTCGCCGTTCCATAAGCGACCGGCGTCGGGCACTGCCCGCCGGAGGAGGCGAGGGTGTAGAGCTCGAAGTCGTCGATGTTCCAGCCGCCGAGGCTACGGACCCAGCCGGTCTCGATCTCGAACTCGACCTGCACGGAGGCCTGACCATCTGCTTGTGCGGCGATGTCGACCTCTTGCGCGGTCCAGGACGTGTCCAGTGTGTGGTCGTTGAAATCGCTCTCCCAGACGACCGCCCCGTTCACCAAAATCTTCGCGAAGTCGTTGTTGCTGCCTTTCTCCACCGTGAGCCAGCGCTTGAAGCGCAAGGAGGTCCCCACCGCAGCCGAGCAGTCGATGGCTGGGGAGCGCACGTAGCTGTGGACGAGGGAGTTGTATGCGCCGTTCTCGGCTCCCATGCCGAGGTCGTTGCCCCAACAAGAGGTGCCGCTGGCAGCCGCTGAAGGATCGCTCCAAGCCACACCCAATCCACCGCCGGAGAGGCCTTGGGGAGTCCCACGCTCCCAGTCATCCTCGTTGCTGAGGGTGTCCCCCCGCGAGCCATGGCTCCAGCCGCCGTCGTTCGGCCCCTCGAAGTCCTCTGTGAAGAGGAGCTGGACCTCGCCGATCGTGAAGGACGCCGTCGCAGCGGGAGCGCCGCTGGGCCAGGTGTCTGTGTTCGCGGCGATGTCAACAGCGGAGAGGTAGTACTCGACCCGCGCCGGCGAGGGGACGTCGGGGATCTGGACTGCGTATGAGTCGCTGCTCGAGGGCCCCATCAAGAGCTCGGTGAAGGCGCCACCGTTGACTCTGTAGTGCAGGCTCGCACCAGTGATTGGCGGCGCGACGAGCGAGGTGATCGTCGCGATGACTAAATAGGGCCCCGCCTCCGACTCTGTGTCGGGGAGCTCCGTGACGTCGCTGAAGGAGATCAAGTTCAGCTCAAAGCCTGGGAAGCCCTGCTCTCGGAAGGCCGCGTCGATGTCGCCGTAGTGCGGCGTCCCGTTGTCGATGTTCCCGTCGTTGTCATCCAAGGTGAGCCACTGCGTCTCGATGATCGACTTGATCTGGGTCTGGTTGTAGGAGTTCATCCAGCCCATGAAGATGCCGTCGGCGATGGCGTCGCCGGTGTCGTTCCCCCAGGTCGTGTTGAGGTTCCTGCGGATCTTCCACGCCGCGCCCATCCAGACCTCGCCGTCGGCGTGGACGCCCCCGTAGCAGCTGCCGCAGCAGTCGCCGCAGAACTGGTTCGTGTTCTGCCCATCCCGGACGTGGCAGCCGACGCCGCAGAAGTCCTCGCCGACGATGGGGACGTCGTTGATGTACATGGCCCAGACGTCCGCGTTCCCCTCGCCCATCCCGTCGTTGCCGTTGCCTGTTCCGTAGAGGACGTTGAGCCAGTGGCCGGTCTCGTGAGCGACTACGGTCGAGTAGCCGGTGTTCACGCAGCCGCCGCCAGCGCGGTAGTAGTTGGTCGAGTTCCCGTTGAAGAACGCGTTGCAGGTCGAGGTCTGGTTGACGTTCGCCGTCATGACGAAGTCGGCGGTGTCATCGGTGGGGACGATGGCGCGCACGTAGTCCCTCACCTTGTTGCAGTGGACGAAGGCGTTGGCCTGTGAGGTGACGTACTCGGTCGGGCTGGGGTTCATCAGCACCGTGTTGGCTTGGCCTGGCTGCACCGTCTGAGTCACGGAGTGCTGATTGCCAGCGCCGTTGTTTACGTCGTTGTAGAGCCCTGTGTAGTCCACGGTGACGTCCAGCGGGGTCGTGACCCCCGCGAAGCTGAAGTCGCCGTTCACGTCGGTGTAGGTGGTCCCTGCGCTGCTCGTCACGCGGGCATAAGCCGCGGGAGCTTGAGCCGCAGGGTTCGAGGCGGCGTCGGGATAGGTCCCCGGAGTAGCCAAGGTGACGACGGTCCCGGTGACGTCCAGCTCGTGGACGAGGTTTCGGCTCTCGATGACGCCTCCCCTGACGGCGTCCAAGAAAAGCGTGCGCCCCACAGGCAGGGTGTCATCCACTTGCCAGATGGCCTCTACCCTCCAGGAGAGACGGGCGCGTCGCGCTCCACTCCGCTTGTCCTGAGCGATGACGAGCGTCGCGCCGCTGACCTGAGTGGCCTCTAACTGCGTCTCCACACTGAAGGCGCGCGCCGCGCGAGCTCGCGCCGCGCCCTCGTCATAGG
>PVBE010872919.1_pt1 | contig 13985 bp, 10 predicted proteins | sample 1631181 | NCBI WGS metagenome assembly PVBE01 (sample SAMN08397723, study PRJNA350692) | Marine metagenome, whole genome shotgun sequencing project. | isolation source: water | place: Pacific Ocean | collected 2012-04 | reverse complement strand
CGAGGTCGATCCCACGTTCGGGAATCCCTACAACGACATAGGCGCGTATCTCATCGAACTGGGCCGGTTTGAGGAGGGGATCCCCTGGCTGGAGAAGGCCACTGAGGCGGAGCGGTACGAGCCCCGCCATTTCCCTCAATACAACCTGGCCCGTATCTACGTACGGATCTTCGCCTACGACAAGGCCATCCATCATTTGAAGAAAACCATCGAGCTGGAACCTGAGCACAAGGAAGCCCGGAGGGAACTGCGTCGGCTGACCGCGGCGCTCAACTAGCCATGACGGACCGGTTCACGACCATCGGCGGGATTCGCGTGCCCACGTTCCTGTACGGGACGGCCTGGAAGGAGGACCGGACGGCGGACCTGACCCGGCAGGCGATCGCCGCCGGATTCCGCGCCATCGACACCGCGAACCAAAGACGCCACTACCACGAGGCCGGAGTGGGCGAGGCCCTGTCCGAAGCGGCCGTTCCCCGGGACGAGATTTTCCTGCAGACGAAGTTCACGTATCGGGCCGGGCAGGACCACCGGCTTCCCTACGACGCCGATGCAAGCCCTGCCGACCAGGTCAGGCAGTCTTTCCACAGCTCGCTGGAGCATTTGAGGACCGACTATATCGACTCGTACGTGCTTCATGGCCCGTCCACGCAGGGAGCCCTGACCGACACTGACAGGGAAGTGTGGGGCGCCATGGAGCTTATCCACGGGTCGGGCGCGGCAAAGTTTCTGGGCGTATCCAACGTGACCCCCCCCCAATTGGAGGCGCTCGTGGAGGGCGCGGCCGTGAAGCCAGGCTTCGTCCAGAATCGCTGCTTCGCCCGGAATCGTTGGGACGGGCGGGTACGGGATTTCTGCGCTGCCCACGCCATCACGTACCAGGGATTCTCTCTCCTGACGGCGAACGTCCACGAGCTTTCCGTGAGACCCATGGCACAACTGGTGAAGAAACTGGGCCGCTCCGTGCCGGAAATCATCTTCCGGTTTGCGCAGCAGGTCGGGATGATCCCGCTGACCGGAACGACTGATCCGGACCACATGGCGCAGGACCTGGCTTGCTACGAGTTCGAGCTGAGTCCCGAAGAGATCAACCTGATCGAGAACATCGCCGTGGGGAGCTGAACTCTCAAGAAGAAGTACCTTCCGCACATTGTTTTCGTCTGCCCAACCATTTTGGTGCTGCTCACGGAAAGGGCGTCATGGGAAGGGTTTGAAGGGAGGAGGTTTCATCGGAAATCAGGATGGAACACCGTCCCCGCCGCAGAACGACACCCTCATTCAGTCTGCCCGAGAAGAACTGTTCAATTTCGAACAGGCTCGCGCCCGAAACCAGGAAAGATTTGATTTTCCTGGCAGGTGTTTCGAGTCCTACCCCTCGTACTCCGCCAGCAACGCCTGCACGGCCCGGTCCGCCTTCTCTTTCGGCAGGGAATCGATCCGCGCTTCGAACTCCCGGAGTATCTCCTGCACGTCCTCGTCGCTCCCCGCCTCCAGCCGCAGACGGTGCGCCCTCCAGGCGTGGTGGATGCCGACCAGTCCCTCGGCGAAGAGGAAGAGGGCCATGGGGACGCCGAGGGCGCTTCCCACCCCGTACACCATTCCTTTCAGGAGGGGCTTCGCCGCCGCAGAGAGATCGACTTCCTTCAACTTCTCCCGGGAAAACTGCGTCGCCTCACGCCAACCCGCCTGCGCCATTCCGCGGTGATCCCTCGCGACCCGATCCTCGAATCCATCCGACTCCGTTACGACGAGGTCTCCACGGTCGTGCCGGATGACATACCGGGAAGGATCATCTCCCAGCCCCTTGTAAATATCGGACCGGGTATCCCGCCGGTCGATGACGTAGGTTCCACAGAGAACCTCGTTGTCCCTCCCGGGAAGGTTCAGCGTGACACAGGGAAGCACCAGGAAGAGCGTGGGCGTCGCCGGTTTATAATCCTGCAATTCCAGGACCGCCTTGCGCGCCTGGATGCGGGCGTTGACCAGCGCCGCCGCGAGCGGCCGGAACGGCTCCTCCACATTCTCCTCGATCAACCCCAGGCGATCCACTTCCTCCGATCCGAAATCTTCCCGGAGCGATTCCGTGAACGGCTCGTGCGCGCCGCTTCGCAATGCGTGCAACGCGCCGCAATAGGTGGAAGCCACGTCGTACCGCAGGGCCTCCCCGTACCGGAAACCGGCGTCCTTCGATACGTGGGAATTGATCTTCACGATCATCAGCTTGAATTGATCCCCGCCGATGGGCACGGCGAAATGATTCTCGGCGAGTTGCACCGAACGCCATTCGTAACGAGATCCGAGGGTCGCCAGCCGGAAGGGGGCGAATTCCCCGAACTTCAGCGCGGGGAGAAGTCGCCGGGCCACTCCGCGCTGGAAGGCTTCCGAACATTCATGCTCGGATTCGTCGGAGCACGTCTGGTGCAGGGCGCCCACAATGGACGGAGAAAGTTCGTCCGCGATGCGCCGCAGGCGATGCGGAATCTCGTCGAGGGAAACTTCCTTCCCCAGGATTTCCTGCAGGCTTTCCACCCGGCTACTGCGCCAATCTCTGCAGGGCCGCTTGCGCCTTGGATCTGTCCTTCCACCCCGCGGGAGCCAGTTGAAGAGCCTTCACGATATCGAGTTTCGCTCCCTTCCTGTCTCCCTGCTTCTCCCGGAGAAGGGCGCGGGCATAGTGCCCGTCATGGGATTGGGGATTCAGTTCGATCATCCGGGTGTAATCCGCGATGGCCTTTGAAATCTCCCCCTTTTTCTCCCAGATCAACGCCCGGTTGTAGTAGGCGAGTGCGTAGTCGGGCGCGACATCGATGCACCGGTTGAGCATCTTCAACCCCGACTCGACCTCCCCGCGGCCGTTATAAATCGTGCCGAGGTTGTTCCAGGCCCGATGGTACCGGGGAGCAATCTTGACGCAGAGGAGGTAGTCGGCGACGGCGCCCTCCAGGTCGCCGGTCATCTTTTTCAGGCGGCCCCGGTTGTACAGGCCCACGTACTCCTCGGGATCGATCTTCAGGGTCTCGTCGAAATCGAGAATTGCCTGCGCCAGGTCTCCCAGCTTTTCGTGGGCGAGACCCAGGCTGAACCAGGCGGAAGAATATTTCTGATGAATATTCAGGGCCCTTTTGAAATCCTTCACCGCCCCGGTGTAATTGGCCTGTTCGTGCTTGACCCGACCCCGGTTGTAATACGCCCGGTAATAGCGGAGATTCAGCACGAGGGCTTGGTTGAAATCCTCCAGCGCGCCCTTGTAATCGCGCAGGTCCTTCCGGGAGAGACCGCGGTTGTTGTACGCGCCCACGTATTTCGGATGAAGTTTGATCGCCCGGCCGTAGTCGATGATCGCCCCGTGATGGTCCTCCAATTCCCGCCAGACGTTTCCCCGGACGTAGTAGGATTCGTGATCCCCGGGTTTGATCATGATGGAACGCGTCATGTCCGCGATGGCGGGCTGGTATTTCCCCTGTTTCATCATGTTCCGGCCCCGGTTGTAATAGGCGTTGGAAGACCGGGGATTGATCGCGATCACGTTGTTCCAGTCGGGGACGGCCAGGTCGTACCGCCCCATGTTCTCCAGGAGCAGGCCCCGGTTGAAATAGGCGTTGATGTAATTCGGATCGATCTTCACCGTCAATGTGTAATCCTCGATCGCCTTCTTCCCCTTGCCGAGAGCCGCGTGGGAAATCCCGCGGTTATAGTAGCCCCAGTGAAACCGGGGATTGACCGTGACGGCGCGGGTATAATCCTCGATCGCCTTTCCGTGATTCTTCATGTTGCTCCAGGAGATTCCCCGGAGGTTGTAAGCCCATGCGTCGCTGGGCGTCAACTCGATGACCTTCGAGTATTCCTGGATCGCCCCAAGGTTGTTGCCGGAACGGCGCTGTGCGTCCCCCCGAAGCCGGTACGCCGATGCGTATTCGGGGAAAAGCCTGATCGCCTCCGTCAGGCTGTCGATCGCGTCGGAGTAGAGTCCCTTCTGCAATTCTATTTTCCCCCGGTCGTGATGATCCTTCGCGGCCTTCGGGACTTCCTGCGCGTCGATACCGGAAAGGGGAACGAAAAGGAAGAGGACCAGGCTCAGGGGGGCGGCGATGTTTCGCATCTCTTTTTCTCCAATCAGTTTGCGGAACCCGATTCTATTGAAGAGGCCTTCCTTCGACAATATTATCTTCCCCCAGGATCGGGTATGATCCGGGAGGAGCGATCATCGAGGAACTCTTCTTGATCCAGGATTACCAGCTGGAATGCCCGGCCTGCCTGGCCCGGTTTCACCTGAAGAAACACGTCCCCGGAAAACGGATCCGGTGCCGGAAATGCAGGAAGGTGATGACCATCCCGCCCCTTCCCGGCCAGGAGGTGAAAGAGGAACGCCGCTCCCTCGCGCCGGAACGGAAGAAGGTCGTCACCCGCCCCCTCCGCCTTGGAACTCTCGGCCTCGCCGCGCCCCTCCTGCTCCTGGCGGTCGGAGCGACCGCCTTCTTCCTTCTCAAAGAGGTGGAGATCCGCAACGAGGAGGATCGAAGGGAAGGGGAGGAGGGCCCCATGACCTTCGACAAGCTCCGGAAAGAGAACCACAGGTCGCCCTTTCCTCTCGCCATCGGCTACGAGTGGAAACTCGGCGGGGCGGGGGAGGCCACGGAAGAACGCCGGGTGATCTCCTCCCATCTCGCGCCGACCGCGGAGCCCCAGTTCGAATATACCCTCACCGATCCCCAGGGAAGCACGCGGATGCTCCTCCGGGCGACCAACGAGGGAGTTCTCCTCCTCGAAGAGAAGACGATCGCCGGAGACCTCGTCGGGTACGATCCGCCGCTCCTCGTCGTTCCCCGTCCCATCTACATCGAGAGCACCTGGGGGTACACCGGAACCGTGACCCGCGGAATTGAAAAGGAAAAATGGGACCTCACCTTCGCGGTGGAGAAGGTGGAATCCATCACGACGCCCGTGGGAACGTTCGGTTGTCTGCGCGTGCTCGTATCGGGACTCCGGGGGGATACGACGACCGAGGAGACCATCTGGTACAACCTCGGAACCGGACCGATCCAGTCCCGGAAGAAGATCGGGGGAAGAGAGACAACCTTCACCCTCGCCGAACTCAGGCGTCCGCGCTGAAAAATATCGTTGTCCTGGTCTGGATTTGGGTTTGGGGGTTTTCCGTCCGCTATCCCCGCGGATGGAATTTCTGGTGGATCGACTTCAGGCGATCCGCGTCCACTTCCGTGTAAATCTGTGTGGTGGCAATGTTGGAGTGGCCGAGCATTTCCTGGACGTATCGCAGGTCGGCGCCGTTGCGGACGAGATGCGTCGCGAAAGAATGGCGTAAAGTGTGGGGGTGCACCCGATCGCGCAATCCCGCCTTTTGGGCCGCCTTCTTGACGATCCGCCAGAGGGTTTCCCGGCTGATGGGGAAGAGCATCGGTCCGGGAGAATTGTACTCACGCAATCTCTCGACGGCCCGGCGCCCGATGGGAACGATGCGTTCCTTTCCCCCTTTCCCGAGACACCGGATGTAGCCCACGGCTGCGTTTACGTCCTCCAACCGCAGGCCGGTCAACTCGGAGGCCCGGATCCCCGCCGCGTAGAGAAGTTCCAGGATCGCCCGGTCCCGGATGCTGAGACCGGGAGAATTCAGGAGGGTTTCCATGTCCTTCTGCGAGATGGGGTGGGGGAGCGCTCGCGGAAGCTTCGGCGTCACGAGGTGCCGCCGCAAATCCTCCTTCAACACCCCCTCGGTCATGAGAAATTTTAGGAAGGATCTGAGCGATGCGACCGCGCGCGATATGCTGGTCGCCGCAAGCCCGTCCGCCGCGAGCCGGGCGCTGAAGAGCCGTAGCGCCTCGGCGGTCAGTTTCCCGTTCGAAAATTCCCGGAATCGCCCGAGATCGCGCTGGTATGCCGAGATGGTGTGGTGGGAGTACCCGTACTCCACCCGCATCACTTCCAGGAACCGGTCTATCTTCTCTTCCACTGAAGGAAGTATCGACGGTTTTCCCCTTTCCCTATAATAGAGGAATGAAGTGCGCCCCTTGTGAAGGCTCCGGGAAATCCCCCTGTCCCTCGTGCACGGCCTCCGGAGGTCGGACCTGCACGGACTGCGGGGGAGAGAAAAAGAAGACCTGCGGCGCCTGTTTCGGAACCGGAATTCTTCCCTGCCATTCCTGCATGGGCGACGGCGAGATCGACGGAACGAAATGCGCCCCCTGCGACGGGGAAGGGAGCGGTGAATGCACCCGGTGCGGGGGGGACGGAACGACCCATTGTGAAAGTTGCCGCGGGGTGGGACGCGAAGCCTGCCCGGTATGTCGCGGCGACGGTCGCATCCACTGTATCGTCTGCGACGGCCACGGCGAGCACGCCTGACCCGCTTGTGCCGCGTGGAGGCATCCACTATAATCCCCCCCTTCGAAAAGGAGCCTGCCCCCATGAAAGTCGCGACTACCCCCGAATTAGTCTCCAACGCCTACGATAAAATCCGCCGGAATTCGGAAATCCTCCGCAGCCGCCTCGGAAGACCCCTGACCCTCGCGGAAAAAATTCTCGCCGGTCATCTCGACGACGTGGAAAAACAGGAATGGAACCCGGGAAAGGCCATCCTTGCTCTCCGTGTCGACCGGGTCGCGATGCAGGACGCCACGGCGCAGATGGCTCTCCTCCAGTTTGCGCAGGCGCAGATTTCACAGGTCTTCGTCCCTTCCACGGTCCATTGCGACCACCTCCTGGAGGCCTACCGGGGCGCCGAAAAGGACAAGGCGAACGCGATCAACGTGAACCGGGAGGTCTACGACTTCCTCCGGTCCGCCTCCGACAAGTTCGGCATCGGCTTCTGGAAACCGGGGTCGGGCATCATCCACCAGGTGGTCCTTGAAAACTACGCGTTCCCGGGCGGGCTCATGATCGGCACCGATTCCCATACCCCCAACGCGGGCGGCCTCGGAATGGTCGCGATCGGAGTGGGCGGCGCCGACGCGGTCGATGCGATGGCGGGTTTGCCCTGGGAAGTTCGCCACCCGAAAAGAATCGGCGTGAAACTCACCGGGAAACTGAACGGCTGGACCTCCCCGAAAGACGTCATCCTCCGGGTCTGCCAGGTGTTGACGGTCAAGGGGGGAACGAACCACATCGTGGAATATTTCGGCCCTGGAACAAATTCCATCAGCGGCACGGGGAAGGGGACCATCTGCAACATGGGCGCCGAGCACGGAGCCACGACCTCGGTCTTCCCGTACGACGAACGGATGGGGATCTACCTCCGCGCAACTGGCCGGGCAGACCTGGCGGACCTCGCGGAAAAAAACCGGGACCTGCTTCAGCCGGACGAGGGCTCCGGGGAGCACTACGACCGCGTTCTCGAGATCGATCTCTCGACCCTCGAACCTCACATCACGGGCCCGGGAACGCCCGACCTCGCGCGCCCCATCTCGAAGATGAAGGAAGAGGTGAAGTCCGAGGATTACCCGGACGACATCAGCGCCGCGCTGATCGGAAGCTGTACCAACTCTTCCTACGAAGATCTCGCCCGCGTGATCGATATCGCGAAGCAGGCGAAGGGGGCGGGACTCCGGGTTCAAACGCAGTTCCTCATTTCGCCCGGTTCCGAACAGATCACGGCGACGATCAAGCGGGACGGGTTCACGAAAATTCTGGAAGAGGTGGGCGCCACGATCCTCACCAACGCCTGCGGCCCCTGCATCGGCCAGTGGCGGCGGGACGGCGTAAAAAAAGGAGACCGGAACTCGATCCTCAACACCTTCAACCGGAATTTTCCGGGACGAAACGACGGCAATCCCGACACGCTCTCCTTCATCGCCAGCCCCGAGATCACGATGGCGATCGGCCTTTCCGGGAAGCTCTCCTTCAACCCGTTGGAGGACGAACTGGACACGCCCGACGGGAACAAGATCCGCCTCGAGCCGCCGAAGGATGCTCCGGATGTTCCCGCCGACGGTTTCGTCACTGCGGCGGAAGGATATGCCGCCCCCGCCGAGGATGGATCCTCGGTGGAACTCACGGTGGCGCCCGACAGCGGAAGGCTCCAACTGCTCGCTCCTTTCGCGGCCTGGGACGGAAAGGATTTCGAAAGATGCCCGGTTCTCCTCAAGGCGAAGGGAAAGTGCACGACGGACCACATCTCCCCGGCCGGGGTATGGCTCGCCTACCGGGGACACCTCGACAGGATCAGCGACAACATGTTTCTCGGTGCGATCGACGCCTTCACCGGGAAGCGAACCGTGGAGCCCTCCAAGAGGGCCCGCGCCCTCAAGGCGGAAGGCCGCCGCTGGGTCGTCGTCGGCGACGAGAACTACGGGGAGGGAAGCAGTCGCGAACATGCCGCCATGTCGCCCCGCTTCCTGGGCGCGGCCGCGGTGATCGTCCGGAGTTTCGCCCGGATCCACGAGACGAACCTCAAGAAACAGGGCGTTCTGCCCCTGACCTTCGTCGACGTCGCTGACTACGAAAAGGTCCGGCAGGGAGACGAAATCTCGATCCGCGGCCTGGAAAACCTCGCCCCGGGAGCTCCCGTCAGATGCCTCCTTCACCACGCGGACGGGACCGAAGAGGAAATCCAGCTGAAACACACGCTCACGGATGACCAAATCGGCTGGTTTCGGGCGGGATCCTCCCTGAATATCCTGAAAGGATCTCCCCGGTAAAGCCCCTCTTGACTCCCCCAAGGCGTTTGGCTAGGATGTCGCGCTGTTGTTGTCGTCACGCCTGACGTAAATCGAACTACATTGTATGGGTGCAAGGGGTCCATGTCTGAAGAGGCCAAAATAGACGTCCCGGAGGGGGATTCCGCGGACAAGAAGGACGGCGGCGCAGACCGCATCGACGTCCGCGGGATGATCAAGCAGGCCTCCACCCGGATTCGCGTCGATCAACTCGTCAAGAAGGGCACGAAGTATCTCTCCCTCCTCTCCAAGCGGAAAATCGACGAACTGGTCAATCAATCGGTCCAAAACATCGTCCACAAGTACCGGGCCGTCGCCGCCGGCGTCTCCCCCGAAACGCTCGAGAAGGAATCGAAGGAGGAGTTCAACGAACTCCTGACCGAATTCAAGAAAACCTCCGAAGCGAAAAACCAGCTCGCGGAAACGAAGGAATCCCTCGACTTCGAACTCGAAGAACTCCGCAAGGAACTCGACAAGCAGAAGGGAATCACCGACGAAAAAATGCTGGAAGAGTCGGAGAAAGCCCTTGTCCTCGGCTTCAAAGAGTTCGAGATGGAACTCGAGAAGATCGTGGTGGGGGTCTTCGACCGTCGCAAGCTGATCCTCGAAAACAGCGATACCCCCGAGGCGGTCGCGGAGATGAACGAGATCCAGAACCGCCTCCAGGCGATGATCTCCCGGCTCGTCACCCTGGAACGGGAACGGTTCCGGGTGGAGGGCGGCTACTCCCGCGACCGCGAAATCGCGCTCCTGGAACGGCGGATCGCCAAGCTCCACGAACAGATCGCGACGATGGAAAAGGCCCTCAAGACCATTACGAGTTCCAAGGTCTACTCCAACCAGCAGATCCAGAACGTCCTGCGCCAGTTGGGTCTATACGAGGAGGATAAGAATTACGAGAAGAAGAAGGAGATGGTCAAGGTCCTCCTTAAGCAGAACCTCGACCTGATCAAGCAATTCAACAAGATGGAAGAAAAAGAACCGGAGTCCGCGGAACAATCCGCGTCTGTATAATTGTATCCGAATTAAACGGAGGACATCGATGACCGTAGAGGAAGCCAAAACCGTAGAGGAATCCAAAGTGGAAGAGACGAAGCAGGAAACGACCCCGGTAGAACCCAAGTCCAAGGAGGGAATCCTGATGGTCGGAATGGACCTGGGTTGCTACAAGACCTCGATCGCCGCGACAAACGGCGTTCGGGAACACGTGCACAGCATCGTCGGGTGGCCGAAAGATCCGGTCTCCCGGAAACTGATCGGGAAAGACGTGGTCTTCGGAGACGAGGCCTACCACCATCGTCTCGCCCTCGATACCATCCGTCCCTTCGAAAAGGTCGCCCTGAAATTCACCGAAGCGACCGAGACCGGGATTCCGGCCAAAAAAGTCGCCAAGTACAAGGAAGCCGCCATGGAACTGGTCCGGCATGCCGTCAGGCTTTGCCGTCCCCCCAAGGGAACCCTGGTGCACGGCGTGATCGGCGCGCCCGCCACAGCCTCGATCCTCAACAAGAAACAGCTGATCGACGCCTGCAAGGGAACCTTCGATTCCGTCATGATCGTCTCCGAGCCCTTCGCCGTCGCGTACGGAATGGACAAGCTCGAAGACGCGCTCGTCGTAGATATCGGTGCGGGCACGACCGATCTCTGCCGGATGAAGGGCGCAATCCCCGCAGAGGATGACCAGGTCACGCTGACCATCGCCGGCGACTACGTCGACGGCTACGCCTCTGAACTCATCCGAAAGGCGCACTCGGGCGCCCAGTTCACGGTCAACATGGTCCGCGACGCCAAGGAACGGTACAGCTTTGTCCACGACGTCAACGACAAGGCGATCGTTACGTGGCCCAACGAAAACGGCCACCCGACCGAGTACGACATCACCGACGAACTGCGCGAAGCGTGTCGGCAGCTCGTTCCGCCGATCGTGCAGGGCCTGCGCAAGCTCGTCAGCACCTTCGACGCGGAATTCCAGACCCGCATGTTGCAGAACATCATCCTCGCGGGCGGTGGCAGCCAGCTCCGCGGCCTGGACAGGCTCCTCGAGGACGACCTCAAGCAGTACGGCGGGGGCAAGGTCACCCGCGTTCTCGAACCCGTCTTCGCGGGCTCCAACGGCGCCCTCAAACTCGCCGCCGACATGCCCGAAGAGTACTGGGAAGAAATAAAGTAGAACGGAAATCAGGCCCCCGGCGGGGAAGCGTTCCCGCCGGGGGCATCCTTTCTCCTGACGAGGGCCCCTCCTATGATCCCCCTTCTCCTTGCCATTTTTTGCCTCCAGGAACCGGTTCAAATCCCCCTGCCGGAAGCCGTCCGTCACAGCCCGACCCTTTCCCCGGAAGGAACCTGGGTCTACTATTTCCAGTCCCTGGAAAAGAAGCCTGAAAACTTCCGCAGGTACGCCCGAAACGAAGCCCTCTTCCGCACCACCTTGGACGGAAAAACGGTCCAAAAAATCATCGAGGTGGGGGACACCAGGGGACGACTTCACTGGTCTCCCGAAGGGACCCTGATTTTCGTCACGAGACGGGTCGCGGACACGAACGGGGACGGCAAAATCGGGTTTGGGGACGGAATGTCCCTCGTATCGTTGGACCAGGACGGAAATAATATCAAGGATCTTCGTGCGGCCTCGCCCGACACGGTGACGATCTACACGGTCACCCCGGCGGGGGAGTTGGTTCTGGGCCTCCGCAACGGGTACCGGAAATCAAACCCCAGGATCGTCCTTCTCTCCCCGGGAAAAGAGGAAAAACCCCTCGCGAAAGCGTGGGCCTATTATCCCCTGGACGGAAAGACGGGAATGATCCGCACCATCAAGGTGGATCAGAACAATGATGGGGAGATCAATTTCCGCGACGTGGGCTCCCTGTCGTTCCTGAACCTGGAAACGAAGGAATCAACCCTCTTCGAAGTCGCCCAGGTCATCCGCGGCCCCCTCATGACCCCTTCCGGACTGGTCTTCGCGCAACTGCAGAAGAAGTCGGGCGAAACGAAAAAGATTGGTCTTCATGAAAACAGCGCCGTGATGAGTTCGGACCGAACGGGGATGAACGTGAAAGCCTTGACCGACGCCGACTTCATCTGGATTCCCCTGCATATGCTGGAAAGCTCCGTTCTCCTGCACAGAACCCGGGGGAAAGAGACCGAATTCGGGCTCCTTTCCGGGGGGGGAGAATGGAAAACGCTCTGGAAAGCTCCCGAAGGAGAACAAGTCGGCTTCCCCCGAATCTCGAAAGACAGGAAGAGCCTTCTCTTCGCCGTCCTGAAAGACGGGAACGGGGACGGGAAGCTTACCCCGGGGGAAGATCCCTCCTACATCCTCAAAATGGACCTGGAATAGGAAACGCAACATAACAGATATTATCGGACCTTTCTGATAGGGCGAATTTCAGCGAACCTTTCCCAACGCCCGCCTGTCACAGACGAAACGTTTATAGGAGAAAAACGATGCGCTTTGCCGGAACATCTCTCGCGGTCATGACCCTTCTCTGCGGCGCTGTAGCCGTGGACGCCCAGACGGAATCGGACTCGCCCCTCTCGGAGGCGACGAAGAAAACCAGCAAACTCAATTCCTACACGTTCACCATGCTCATCGAGGTGGAAGGATCTCCCATGCCCATGGATCCCTTCGAATTCGAGGGGAAACATTCCGGAAACGTCACCTTCCTCACCGGAGAAGTCATGGGACAGGAAGTGGAGATGTACAAGGAGGGCGACACCATCGTCGGCATGAACGACGAGGGCGACTGGGAAGCCTCTCCCTCCGTGGGGATGGGCGGAGGCGCAAGCGGAATGATGAACGCGCCCCACCAGGAACTGGGGAAACTGGACGGAAAACTGGACGATGTCAAGAAGTTGAAGGAACGGGACGACCTGGACGGGAAAGCGTGTGACGTTTATACCGGGACTCTCAGCTCCGATAATGCCAAGGAAATGCTCGGGAATCCCGCCATGGCCATGATGGACGCCGACATTTCCGGCACCATCAAGCTCTGGGTCGCCGAGAGCGGGATCATTCTCAAGATCGCCCTGAATATCGACATCGCGATGGACTTCCAGGGCAACGAGATGGAAATGACCGTCGTCCGGACGACCACCCTCTCCAAGCTCGGCAAAACCAAAATCGATATCCCCGACGAAGTCCGGGAAATCTTCACCGAAGAGGCCGACTCCGACGATTCCGAAAAAAAGGGCGACGAAGACTACTGATCCCTTTTATAATCGCAACCAGACGGGTCCGGCCCACCGCCGGACCCGTTTTTTTTATCCCCTCCCAGTGAAAAAATTGGGTATATCCCCCTCATAAATGGGGACATTCCTGGTTGCATTGGTCATGGGCCTCGCCCATACCTTATCCCGTTGAATTTAAATAGTAATGTCCCCATTTATGGGTTGGATGATTTTATGGGTGTGGGTACGGGTCCTTTTACTGGGCGCGGGGATGGGCGTGCTGGTAGACGTCGGCGAGCTTGTGGGTGGTGACGTGGGTATAAATCTGGGTTGTGGTCAGGTTGGCGTGTCCCAGCAGTTCCTGGACCGATCGAAGGTCGGCGCCACGATCGAGCAGGTGCGTCGCGAAGGAATGCCTCAGCATGTGCGGCGTCACGCGTTTTTCCAGGCCGGCCTTCGCCGCCAGTTTCAACAGGATTCGCCGGACACTCCGGACGTCAAGCCGGGTTCCGTTCTTGTTCAGGAAGAGGCTTTCCCCGGTCTTTTCCAGGCTGGAGAGGCGAACATCCCGTACGGGAAGGTAGTCTTCGATCGCCCGGACCGCCGCGCTTCCGATCGGGGAGATCCGCTCGCGGTTTCCTTTCCCGCGGATACGCAGGTAGGAACCGTCCAGATGAAGATCCCCCAGGTTCAGCGCGACCGCTTCGGAAACCCGGAGTCCCCCACCGTAGAGGGTTTCCAGGAGGGCCCGGTCCCGCCCCACCGTGAAGGGATTTCCCATGATCGACTGGAAAAGCCTTTCCACCTCTTCTTCCTGGAGGAACTCGGGAAGACGGCGTTGCAGTTTCGGAGTCCGGATGGTTCGCAACGGATTCTTCTCCATCCTCTCCAGCCGGACCTGGTGATCGTAGAACGAACGCAGGCAGGCCAACGCCCTTGCGATGGAGGAAAACTCGTATCCGCGATCGAGAAGGAAGGCGAGGTACCGCCGGACCAGGGTGATATCCACCCGGGTCGCAAGTGTCTCCTCCCCGCCGACAAAATCGATGAAACGGTCGAGATCCCCGCCGTACGCGCGGATCGTGTGATGGGAAAGCTGGCGTCCCAGCCGAAGATGCTCCAGGAACTCAGTTTTGGAGCTCATGTTGG
>PVBE012449515.1_pt1 | contig 13986 bp, 8 predicted proteins | sample 1631181 | NCBI WGS metagenome assembly PVBE01 (sample SAMN08397723, study PRJNA350692) | Marine metagenome, whole genome shotgun sequencing project. | isolation source: water | place: Pacific Ocean | collected 2012-04 | reverse complement strand
TACATCATCGCAATGATTTTGAATAACAGTGTCTCCTTCTGTTGCAACTGCAATAATATGTCCTCCGCGAGAACGAACCTCTTCCATATTACCAATCACTTTTTCATATTGGCTCCCCTTAGTAGCCACAATCACAACTGGCATACCCTTGTCAATTAACGCAATCGGACCGTGCTTCATTTCTGCGGCTGGCATTCCCTCTGCGTGTATGTAACTTATTTCTTTTAACTTTAACGCACCTTCAAGCGCAACAGGGTAATTCGTCCCTCGACCAAGGAAGAGCCAATTGTCTCTGTTTACAACACCCTTGGTCACGTTCAAAATGTGATCTGATTGTTCCAGCACTGAGGCTATGTGCGTTGGTATTGTTTCAAGCGAACTCAATATTTCTAACATTTCCTCGCGAGCAAGATTATGCCTCCTGCCAATGTACGTTGCGAGCATCGTCAGCACAGCAACTTGCCCAATAAATGCTTTTGTTGAAGCGACGCCAATTTCTGGACCAACCCGTAAATATACACCAGCATCCGTATCTCTAGAAATAGTTGAGCCAACAACATTGACCGCACCCAGAGTCATTGCTCCACGACGTTTCGCTTCCAAAATAGCTGCATGTGTATCCGCCGTTTCGCCACTTTGACTTACAGCAATAGCAATTGTTCCCTCTTCCACTATTGGATTTCGGTAACGAAATTCGCTTGCGAATTCAACTTCAGTAGGAATACCAGCAAGCCCTTCAAATAAATATTCTCCTATCATCGCTGCGTGTAAAGCAGTACCTTGTCCAAGAAGCAATACTCTCTTTGCTTGCGACAAGCCCTCTTCAAAATCTGCAACGCCACCGAGAACTATTTTACCGTCAATTGCATCAACCCTACCCTGCATGCATGTTTTCAGTGTTGCTGATTGCTCGTGAATTTCCTTCAACATAAAGTGTTTGAACTCGCCGAGTTCAATTTGTTCAAGGGTGAATTCAAGTTCTTGGATCTCTGGAGTTATTTCAATATTGTCAACTGTTGTTGTTCTAAATGAATCGCGAGTTAATCTCGCCACAGTTTCATCGTCAAGCAAAAACGCCTGTGTCGTATGTGCAACAATTGCACTTGAATCAGAAGCTACAACATATTCGTCTTTGCCAACACCAACTATTAACGGAGAGCCCTTTCTTGCAACTACCAGAACATCGGGTTCTTCCTTACATAAAACAGCTATTGCATACGCACCGGTCACTTCACGCAGAGCTGATTGCACTGCTGTTTCTAAATCGCCATCGTAAAGTTCGCCTATTAAGTGCGCAAGTACTTCTGTATCTGTATCGCTTAAAAATTCGTGACCTTTGTCTTGTAGATATTTTTTTAGTGACGAATAATTCTCAATTATCCCATTATGAACAATCCGAATCCCATGCCCATTTTTCACATCGTCACTTTGTGGATGAGAGTTTCTTTCTGATGGCTCTCCGTGCGTTGCCCATCTTGTGTGGGCAATACCAATAGTTCCATCAAAGTTGTTATCTTTGTGCACAAGTTCTTCTAAGCCAGATACGCGACCCTTAGTGCGAGCCACGTGCAAATCCCCATTCATAATGGCAATACCGGCAGAGTCGTAACCACGATATTCAAGTCGTTTCAGACCTTCAAGAAGAAGATCTCTTGCTGGCTTTGAGCCAATATACGCAACAATTCCACACATGGTGTGGGAAGAATACACCACAACTGAGAGGTTGTAACTAGAAATAGCAAAGAGAATTGATTATCGGAGCCACTAATGCGTTTACAATCACACCATGCCCGATTTATTTTTCGAACATTCTCGCTCTCAGCGAGAGCTTGTCAGACCTCTAGCCGATCGGCTTCGCCCAACATCTCTACAAGACGTGGTTGGACAAGAACATATCTTGGGCGACTCTATGTTACTTTGCAGAATGATAACTAGTGACGCTCTAACTTCCATACTTTTATGGGGAGTACCCGGAACTGGGAAAACCACACTTGCCCATGTTATTGCAAACGAAACTAACGGACACTTTGAATCATTTAATGCTGCAACCATTGGCGTTGCTGATATTCGCAGGATTATTAAAGAAGCAAAAAAAAGAATTGACCTTAATACCGGAAGAACTATTCTCTTTCTTGATGAGATTCATCGATTCAGCAAAAGCCAGCAAGATGTTTTACTCGAAGCAGTTGAACAGGGTGTTTTAATTCTCATTGGAGCAACAACTGAGAATCCCGCATATTCCGTAAACAATGCCCTCATAAGCCGTTCCACTTTATTTAAACTTGAACCACTGAGTGAAAACGAAATTGAAATTATTCTTCGCCGAGCCATAAACAATGAACATGGCTATGGCACAGTATCTGTTCAAGTAACAGATGAAGCAATTGCACACTGGGCAACCTACGCTGATGGAGATGCTAGGCGTGCACTAAATGCTTTAGAAATTGCTGTGAGCAGTACCAGTGGAATAATTAATTTAGAAACTGCACAGCAATCGATTCAACGGAAAGCTGTTCGGTATGACAAGCGAGGAGATGGACACTACGACCATGCAAGTGTTTTTATTAAATCTGTTCGTGCAAGTGATGCGAATGCTGCTCTTTATTGGCTCGCATGTATGCTTAAAGCTGGTGAAGATCCTAGATTCATTGCGAGGCGAATGTCTATCTTTGCCAGTGAAGACATAGGCATTGCAGACCCAAGAGCAATGGAACAAGCAGCAGCAACTTGGTTGATCGTTGAACGCATAGGTATGCCTGAATGTCAATTTGCATTAAGCCAACTGGTCATCTATCTTTCAAAAGCACCAAAATCCAGAGCTGTTTGCGATGCAATCCTTCAGGCAACAGATGATGTAGAGAATTTACGCTCCGTCATTGCCCCGAATATCCATAATGTTGATGCTCTGCCAACAATTAATGCTTCCTATATCAAATGAATAAAACAAACCAACGAAAAGAGATTGCGAATTTACTCGACAAAATGTCGCATGAAGAGAAACAACGAGGGAGTGATGCCATTTGCGAGCAACTTATGGAAATTGCCTCGCTGGTTATTGCAAACACTATTTTTGCATATTTACCGTTACAGAATGAGGTTAATTTGAACCCACTTATTCATCAGTGGATTGACGAGTCTAGAACGGTTGGCGTACCTCTTTGTTCTTGGGAAGACCACACCATGAGAGCAGGGCTTATTACATCGCTTCAGTCAAGGGATTTGATTGAAACTCGCCATGGACTCAAGGAACCGCTCCACAAACACCCAATCTCGGCAGATTTTATTGAAATAATGCTCGTTCCGGGGATGGGCTTTGACCGTTCTGGTGCTCGGCTTGGAAGAGGTGGCGGCTTTTATGATCGATATCTCAAAACAGCTAGGCCACCCATCGTCGTTGGCGTTGCGTTTGATGAGCAAATTCTAGATGAAGTGCACTGCGATGCCCATGATCAATTTATGACGGCAATTGTCACCCCAACAAGAACATTGCTCAATTAATTACCTCCGAAGGAATTGTTTGGTCGGAAAATCTGTACAATCCCAAGCATGGCATTACCAAGTCAAGGTGGTTTTTCTTCTTTTCGTCGTGGAGGCATGTACAGGCGTCGGCGGCGGCGCAGAGGAGTGTCATGGCTGTTTGCCATACTTGTTGCGGGTGGAGGAACATGGGTGGTGTGGCCAAATAACAATGCTGTTGAGGTGAATGAAGTCATTGCAGAGTATCCAATTGAAATGGAGCCGATAGCAACACCACCTGTAATTCCAGTTGAAGTCGTTGTGACCAAGAAAGAAGAAGCCATCGTTGAAGAACCCGCTGAAGTTGTGGTGGCACCGATAGAAGAACCAATACCCACAATGCAACCCATTCCCTTAGCTGCAACAACTTCAACAAATCTTGAAGAGGGCTTGCAACTCCTTGATAATGGACTCTATGTTGATGCACGACTACAATTATCAAATGCTCTTCGCAGCGGCGTTCTTACCGAAAGCGAAACAGCACAAGCGCGTGGGGTCTTAACGGATATTTCAGATACGCTCATATTTTCAAGGGCCATTGATAGCAATGATCCGTACACCATTGAATACATTATTCGCGGTGGCGATACCTTAAGTGGGATAGTCCACAAAATGGGATTACAAGTCGATTGGCGTTTTATCAAGAGAATCAACGGAATAAAGCAAGCTAGTTCAATCAGACCCGGTCAAAATATAAAACTTTTCACTGGGCCTTTCCACGCAACCGTTGACAAGGATACATATCGCATCGATGTTTATCTAGGCGAGGGTGATGAAAAAGTGTTTGTTCGATCGTACCCAGTGGGGCTCGGTGAATATGACTCTACCCCAATAGGCATGTTCAAGGTTCGAAAGAACTCCAAACTCATTAATCCAACTTGGGTGAATCCCCGTACACGAGATTTTTATTCAGCAGATAATCCCAAAAATCCAATTGGTGAACGATGGATTGGCCTCCGAGGAACCAATGATCGCACGAAGGATCTTTCGGGGCTCGGTATTCATGGCACGATTGAACCACAAACAATCGGCACACAAGCATCGATGGGATGTATCCGAATGCATTCAGACGACGTTGCTCAACTCTACGAGATGCTTACCGAGGGTGTGAGTACCGTTGATATCAACTAAATAGAAGTTGGTAATTACACAGAGGTGCAGAGGGAAGAAACAATCCTGCTTTGTGGGGACACACACATCAATTCGACGTGGCTAACGAAGCGAGTCTGCGAGAGTAAGGTGACTGTCACTAGAATTATTAAACGCTCATAGATCTAATGGCACGTAAAGGGGACACTCATTTCAGTTACTCAGAAGGTGTGCCGCTGAGCCGGGGCTTGAGTTAAAAGGCGAGTTGAAGTTGCGTGCGGAAAAGCCATTCCGCGCTCTGGTTTGGGGATGGCCTCCAGCCAACCATGCTGTTAGACATTCCTGGCGCACCTCCAGAGCCTCGGCTGATTTCGCCGAAACTCCATCCAAAGTCGCTCGTTATTTTAAGTCCCTGTTCGTCCAGATACCAATTTACACCATTTGTCAGAATATTAACGTCGTCGTTTCCAAGCGAATCCTGCATAACTCCCCCGCTTTCAAAACGAACGAAATATTCAGAAGTGTCTGTCATGTAAGTACTTGCTTGTGCAACGTACCCAACCCAATCTGCATTAGGAATTGATGTGGTTACATTCTTTTGGTTATGTAATGTGCCCGCTATGAAAAAAGTCATTCCATCCGCGTGGTATGAAAAATCGGCGGTGATACCGTATTGGTCCCGTGCACTACCGGGAGTACCTGTTCGCTCACCCTTCTGTGCATGGAGAGCTACTCCAAACATCATTGCGGTGTCACTGCCGGGTTTTGAGGTGAATTCGTTAAACTGGCTCCACGCCCCCTTCATAAGTATTTCAGTACGCCCTGTGACAGACCAATCAACCGCTTGACCAAGCGATGCCCAAGGTGGAGTTGGGTTGTTTTGGGCAATTCCGATACCTCGTAGGGTTGGCGAACCACTGGATGTAGCAATAAAGATTCTCGCAGTATCCGAAGGCATCCATGCAAGTTCGATACCCTGTGACCTTGCAAGACCTAAGCGGTAATCAATGAGTGATCGATCAACAGCAAGTTGATATTTATCTGAAACCAACGACTCCCGTGTGAACGGAAGCATAAAAACACCCACTTTAGCGGATAAACGGTCATTCAACTTGAATTTAATCCAAGCATCCCATAGCCGCCCTGCAAGCCGTTCGTTTGGAAGAATTGCGTTTGGGTCCAAATATCCAAAGCCCGCTTGAATTAGAAATGTCGTGTCTCGATCAAAGATATGCCCACTGAAATCTAAACGACTACGCGTATTTTCTAAACCGCCACGCCACCTATCTGAGGTGTCGCTACGCAAAAACGTTTGCACAAAGCGAATTTGCATGAGACCACCAATGTTTAACTTAAACCGATCGTCCTTGTCCGCTAGAAAAAACCCGTTCGACCATCCACCAAGAAGCCCGTCACCTACTAATGAATTGCGAGAATCAGCATCCGCGAGTATATCTTGAACAAGTTGCCTAATTTCGATTGCTCGCTCTTCTGATAGCCAATCAGTATTGCTCCTTTTTAATTCGTCAAGCGTATTCCGCATTGATTCAGTATCACTTTGGACTTCCTGAAGTTGCTCACGCATCGCATCAATCTGCTTTTGAACATCCAAGTTCTGTGCAATAGAAGGGCAAGAAAGCGACACGATAGTGATAATCACTATTGTGAACACTTTCTTGAAAATCATGGAATAACTACATGCCATTTATGTATCCTTAAAACATTAACTGCAATTGCGTACGAAGTAAGAGTTGGTTTCTGCGACGCAAATCTGGCATCCAACCTGCTTGCGTATTCGACATCGTCGAAGAAATTTCACCGAAACTAAAGCCAATATCGGCTGTGAGTTTTACGTCTTGCCCATCTATGTAATGGTTTACGCCTAGAGTCATTACCTGTAAATGATCTCCTCCAAGAACTTCACGGTCAGGTCCGCCAGACTCGTACCGTGCAAACAATTCTGTTTGATTCGTAACATACGTACTCCCTTGAACTACGAAAGAAAGAAGATTAATTCTTGGAACCGTACGCGAAAAATCTAAAACACGTTCATAGATGACCGAGCCAAACAAAGATGCGCCATCGAATTGCATTGTCACGTCTCCAGTAATACCCCACATAATGCCATCTGGGAACCCACCGATTGGAATTGGAGATTCTAATTCTGTATTCTGGCGGTGGCCTGCTATACCAATCACAACTCCGCGTTCACTACCGGGGGGGCTTGTAAATTGTTCAAACTGATCCCACTCACCTAAGAATTTTCGTTCATATCGCATAGTAAAGGAATACAACGTATCACTCGTCAATGCGGACCACGGTGGTGTTGGGTCCGTCGCCCGCCATAATGCTGCTTGAAAAAGTGCTGGGGATCCATTTGAGATTGCGAATAAAAAACGACTGTCATCTTGCTCCCATTCGAGTTGTGCCCCTTGAGAATGCTCGAGGCCCATTCGATATTCGATAAGAGAAGAAAAAACTGCCATCTGGTAAGGAGCGGCTACAAGGGCTTCCTTTGTAAACGGCAATGCAAACTGACCGACTTTGATGCTGACCTCAGAATTGAGTTGGAATGCAACCCATGTATCCCACATCCTTGGAGTTAACTGAGAAGTATCTCCAGTAAGATTGTATGGGTCGTTCCGACTCCATCCAAACTCCATGTGGTAGGTAATGCCTTTTCTAAATACATGACCATCAAAATTTAATTGTGTTCTTGAAACTCCAAATCCATCACGCCACTGATCATAGCTCGACTGATCGTTTGTGTTAACACCCCACCACCTCGACATAAACTGAGTCTGCATCAGACCGCCCACGTTTAAACGAAACTGACCATCCGAACTCGAAAGATAAAACCCTTCATCCCATCCCATCATAGCGCTATCGCCCATAAGACTAGCTCTCTGATCGCTATCTGCGAGGATGTCATCAACAATTGCCGTAATGGAAGATGCTCGTTCTTCGTTTAGCCAATTATCATTTGTCTGTATATCACGGGCTTCATCTAAGGCGAGGCGCACAGATTCATTCGCGACTTGCGCCTCATTTATTTCCCGTTGTAATTCTCTAAGTTGGGTTTGAACATCAACAGATTCTGCAACAACTTCAAAACTACTTGCGTGTATAAGTAGTACCGTTATCGCTAATGCAATCCGTTGCTTCATAATACGATCCATCCATAGACCTTTCTATGGCGAAGGATACCACAAAAAAAACAGGCCGGCTCAAAGAGCCGGCCTGCGTTTATGTCATCTGTATGACTTTCAAGTCCACTTTTGGTTTAGAAGTAGAATTGAAGTTGTGAACGAATCATGAACTGATCGTTAGTAGCTGTTGATGTTTGCCAACCGGTAACAGTATCACCGAGCATGCCATCGTCAGCCCAATTGAAGTCTGTTGTCCACTTAGCATTTTGACCAGACATGTAGTAGTTGAAGCCAACACCAAATACGTTCACGCTATCAAGGCCAGCAAAGTCTGGATCAAAATCTTGGTACCGAGCGAAACATTCGCATTGATCTGTTAAGTAGTAACCAATTTGAGCAACTAGGTTTGTTGGATTAGCACTCGTTAGAGCCGAGTCCCAGCGTACCCATGAAACATAAACGTTAGCACCGTCAAGATTCCATTGGAAATCAATTGCGAGATCGTTACCACTGTTACTTGCACCAGCAACATCTACGTTACCGTTATCCCAGTGATTAAGACCTACACCAAAAAGCATACCTCCATCTGAGCCAGGTGCGCTTGTGAATTGATCAAAATCGTCCCAGTTACCATCCATCAGGTATTCAAGACGGCCAGTAAGATTCCATGAGCTTTCGTTACTGTCTGCTGTTAAGGTGGTCGATCGCGGACCGTTACTTAGCATAACTGAAAGGTTAACGTTATCACTACCAAAGTCAGCAGCAATACCATCTGAGTTACCCCATGAATCGCCAAGGTAACTTCGTTCAACTGCTTGTTGGAATTCAGCGTTGATTAACCATTCGCGAGTCATTCCAATTTTCATGTTACCAGCACGGAAATCCCAATCTCCCATATCTACTGTTCCATACGCCCATGTGTCTACTCCTACAGCAGAACCAACATCGTGGCGAATGTTGAAGCCATAATCGCTTGCAATAGTACCTGAGAAATTCAACAAACCGCGAGTGGTTTCAAAACCCCATTCGCTGTTGTCGATTGCTGCTCCCATACTATCTACACGGTTATCAACATCATCCCAAATCCAACGAACTTGTAGAAGGCCGTTGATTTTCATTTGCATGCTGCCATCTGCATTACCAATTGTGAAGCCGTTGTTGTATCCAGCTGTCGAGCTAGATCCTTGAAGGCTTGCACGACTGTCTGCATCAGCAAGGACATCATGTACGAGGCCACGAATTTCGTCTGCACGAGCATCGTTTAGCCAGTTTGCATTAGTAGCTGCTGATAATTCGGAAATCCGAGCTTCAGCAGCCTCGAGGCGAGCTTGTAGGTCAGCGTTCGTGTCGCTACCGGCAAAGCTAGCACTAGTGAGCGTCAGTGTTGCGACGCCGAGAAGGCAAAGGTGACTCATAGTCAACTCTCCTGTGTTTTTCGAACGCATCAGCCGACTCCCGTGGCGTCGCGTTCTAACCATCCATCCGTCCGCATCATTCCAACCAACACGGTTGGAACGGACGATTGTTCCCTATCGGTCTACGGTGACCGAAAAGTTGAAGGCGGAATGATAACCAGTTCAGAGCATTTGGCTACACCGCATACGATAAAGTTGGGGAAAAACAACTAATGTTTTTAAAAAAGGAGCGTAAAGCCCTGTGGCTAAACCGTTTAGGCACATTCTGTAAATACTTCTTTTTCCCCGTCCGATAACCTAGTTTTTGTAGTGTCAATAATTGTGTTTTTTTCAATAAATCCCTCTATATCGCCAATAGAGGCTATTCCTAAGCACTCAAACCCACCCGATTCTTCCTGTGTTATCGGAACCAATATCTTTTTATATCCTCTTCGACTTGCCTGTGCAATTCTTTGTTCTATTTGCGGCACACAACGAACTTCTCCTCCAAGCCCAACCTCACCAATTGCACACACATCAGATGGAAGCGCAAGCCCACGGTAACTCCCAATGATTGAAACGCAAAGCGCAAGATCAACCGCCGGTTCAGTAAGTTTTAAACCACCAACTGTGCTTGTATAGATGTCTTGATCACTTAAATTAAGTTTTGCATGTTGTTCAATCACCGCTGTTAACATTGTGAGTCGGCTTCCATCAAGACCATTTGCACGTCTGCGCGCTTGACCTATCGTTCCCTGTGCAACAAGGGCTTGCACTTCGATAAGCAAACAACGTGAACCATGCAGAGCTGGACAAACTACCGCTCCTGCCCTTGGCGGAGCATCTGGATCTAAAAATGCTGCAGCATCGTCAACTTCTTCAAGACCATGTTGTCCCATTTCAAACAAACCAATTTCGAGAGTTGTACCAAAACGATTCTTCACGCCGCGAAGCCCGCGAAGGGCGTAGTGTCGATCCCCTTCAAAATTCAACACAACATCAACTAAGTGTTCTAGTACTCGTGGACCAGCAAGGTTGCCATCCTTTGTCACGTGTCCCACTATCATCACTGCCATCGCAAGTTGCCGTGCAAGGTAAACTAATTCCAAACAACACCTGCGTATCTGCGTCACGCTTCCAGGCGTTGAATCAATATCAGCACGGTAAACCATCTGAATTGAGTCCACAATCAGTAACTTCGGTCTAAGTTTTGTTACCTGTTCTGTTATATGGGCCATGTCTGTATCTGAAAGAACATGCACACCCGCTCCCGAAAGTTCAGTTCCATCTAAACCTTCAAGTATCCGCTCCGCTCTCAATTTACTTTGGTATGCTGATTCCTCACTTGTCGCGTACAACACGCTCCCCTTTGCTCCAATTGCTGCTTGCATCATCAGCGTTGATTTTCCAATTCCGGGATCCCCGCCAATTAGCACAACACTGCCAACAACTAATCCGCCACCAAGAACTCTATCGAGTTCGCCAACACCAGTACTCATTCGTCCGATTGAAGGTGTCTTAATCTCAATGAGTTCAATTGCTTCTTTGCCTCCACCAAATTGATCCACCGTTGCAGCAAAAGAAGCTGCGGCGTTTAACGATACATGCTTTTGTTCTTGCGTTTTAGCAACAAGCGTGTCCCACTCACCGCATTGCGAACATTTCCCCATCCAAGTTGGCGAAGTAGCACTGCACGCAGAACAACAATACATTGACTTTGGTTTTCCCATGCGAAGGATACTACTGCACGTTTCTGACGACACCGTGTCAGTATGCCAAAAAACTTTTTGCGGAAAAAAACACATACATGTTTAATGGTTTGCAAAAATGTTGTGTGGGTGCCCTGGCGGCAAGGGTATTATTAGCGTTGTCGAGACATCTTCCAAGCCCAGCGAGCCCAATCCCAAATCGCTCTTCGGCGTTGTCTTGAAGTTAATGAGGGAAACTGCCCCTTCTTGCCAAATGCGGTTTCTCTTCGCCAAGCGAGATGACTACCCTTTCTCATTTTGAATTTGCAACGAATAAGTAACGAGACGGAAACCCAAAGGGCACCAATCGTACTGTAAAAACACTTCATGATGAAGATGGCATATCCTGAGGGGGTGGGCTAAAACGGCTACCAAGAAGCCCAACACGTTTATTAGAGTTGTTCGTTGGCAGAAGCGGCCTTGCAATAACCATAATAACTAACGCAACAATGGAGCCAGTCCATAAGTATGGTGTCCATCCTAGGTACATATATATAGACACGATGAGAACAAGTAAGAGCGATGTTGGAATCATGCCCTCCCACGCCAATCGCATCAATTGGTCAAATCGAAACCGTGGTAGCGTCCATCGAATCAACATTGCCAAGAAAACAAGTAGAAATACTTTTCCCAGCACGATTCCAAACTGCAACAAAACCAAGAGGATTCCACCGGATGCGGGTAAATCCCAACCGGTGATTGGGTTCAATGACCAACCACCGAGGAAAAGAGTAGTAAAGAATGCCGCGCCAACGAAGAGGTGAATGTACTCACCCATAAAGAAAAGTGCCCAACGCATTGACGAATATTCCGTATGCCACCCACCAACGAGTTCTTGCTCAGCTTCAGCGAGATCAAATGGGGCGCGGTTTGCCTCAGCAAGTAAACAGATATAAAACAAAATGGCTACGAGCGGCTGCTGCACGATATTCCACTGCCCAAAAAGCTGTTGTGAAACAATTGTTTCTGGAAGAAGTGTTCCGGATGCAATCACAACGCAAAGTAGCGCAAGTCCCATTGGAATTTCGTAACTAATAATTTGTGCTGCTGCACGGATACCGCCTAAAAATGAGAACTTGTTGTTTGATGCCCACCCACCAAGTGAAACACCGTAGACACCCAACGAACCAGTTGCAACAAGGTAAATCACACCTATATTTATATTAGCACCCATCACCGAAACAGTTTCACCACCAGAGAGTTCTAAACCGCCAGCCCACGGTATAACAAGAAACCCAATCATCGCGGGCACCACCGTCAACGCAGGGGCGATTGTGAACAGCCCTTTATCAACACCCTTTGGCATAAAGTCTTCCTTAACGAACAATTTTAAACCATCCGCAAGTGGTTGCAACAGACCAAATAACCCGACACGGTCTGGACCAATTCTATCTTGTACCCACGCACATACTTTTCGCTCAAGCAATATGAAATACGCAGCGGCACCAAGAGAAAGATGCAAAATGACCAGAATGACAACGACCGAAGTCAAAAGTTGTGGCGTTATCCAAGTTGGAACCCAGTCAGGCATAGGGTGCGAATTATACCCGCTCCACGTTCGTATTTGCCTCGGGCACTTCGGATTTAAAATAATCCTGCAGCGCGGCGACTTGCCATGTCCCACCGCGCAGCGCCTCAATCGCTTGCACCGCGGCGCGTGCACCAGTAATTGTTGTAATCATCGGAACCTTCGCACCAACTGCCATCGCGCGAATCTGTCCTTCATCAGTTTGACCACCAGTTCGAGTTGGCGTGTTAATAATCAAATCAATTTCACCATTCGCAATTTTGTCCAGAATATTTGGGCGTGCACCCTCAGAAATTTTACGAATCAAATCCGTGTCGACGCTATGTGAAGCAAGAAGTTCTCGCGTTCCGCTTGTAGTAAAAACCGTGAAACCCATCGACACAAGAGAACGAGCAACTTCAACTGCATGCACCTTGTCGCTTTCACGAATAGAAAGAAAGACTTGCCCAGAAGTTGGCAGTGCTCTGCTCACTGACATCTTCGCTTTTGCCAGTGCAATCGGCAATGACCGATCCATACCCATCACCTCACCTGTTGAACGCATCTCTGGTCCAAGCACCACGTCAACACCCGGAAACTTTTCGAAGGGGAACGCGGGGTCTTTTACAGCGAAGAAGCCTGTCTCAGGTATTTCCTTTGTTTTAAGTTCAGAAAGTGATGAGCCCATCATAACTTTCGCGGCAACACGCGACCACGGATATCCCTTTGCTTTTGCAACAAATGGAACCGTTCGCGATGCACGAGGATTAACTTCAATGACATACACAGTTTCATCTTTCACAGCAAATTGCACATTCATCAAACCTCGTACGTGCAACCGCTCTGCCATAGCACACGCCTGTCTGCGCAATTCATCAACAATAGATTTTGGTAACGAATACGGAGGAAGTACACAACTGCTGTCGCCACTGTGAATTCCTGCTTGTTCAATATGTTCCATCACGCCGCATACAATTGCTTGTGAAGAGTCTGTTGATAACGTAACTTGTTGCGAAGCTGTTGCCTTATGTGGCAGAAAGTCTGCAACAACATCGACATCTATTTCAATTGCTTCCGACAAAAAACGGTCAATTAAAACTGGCGCGTTGTCTAACTCAGAAACATCTACCGCTGTCTGCATGTAATATCTAAGAGCAGATTCATCACTACAAATTTCCATGCCACGACCACCAAGAACGTAACTCGGTCGAACCAAGACAGGGTACCCAATAGTATTTGCAGTTGAGACCGCGTCTTCTAACGAATATGCAATTCCATTTTCTGGTTGGCGCAACTCAAGTTCATCTAACATCGATTTGAACCGGTCACGATCCTCGGCAATGTCAATTGCTTCTAACCCAGTGCCAATTATAGGAACGCCCGCTGCTGCAAGACCATGCGCTAAATTCAGCGGAGTTTGACCGCCAAATTGCACAATCACACCCGCCACTTTACCGGTCCGATTTTCTATTTCACTACCACCACCGTTTAACCGCTCCAAAATGTTCAATGTGTCTTCTAAGGTCAATGGTTCAAAGAATAACAAATCGCTTGTGTCAAAGTCTGTACTTACGGTTTCTGGG
>PVBE010761902.1_pt1 | contig 13986 bp, 12 predicted proteins | sample 1631181 | NCBI WGS metagenome assembly PVBE01 (sample SAMN08397723, study PRJNA350692) | Marine metagenome, whole genome shotgun sequencing project. | isolation source: water | place: Pacific Ocean | collected 2012-04 | reverse complement strand
CTTCCCGATGACCTTCGCCCGCCCGGCCCGCGGCATGTACATCCCCATCGCGCGATTACTAAACGCCCTGTTGCCGACCTGCCGCGTCAGAACGAGCATCTCCTCCAGGTCGATCAGGGCGCGCTTGCTGACCACGACGCACAGACTCATAGTCTCTCTCGAGTCCGGGACGTACCACGACTGCGCCTTTGTGTCCCACGTACCCGGCAGTTCGTGTTGTCCAGCCGCGAAGAAGTTCATCCGATCGTCCGCACCGAGGTGGTCCGTGCCGAGGAAGTCGGTCGGGTAGTAGCAGACCGCGCCGCGTTCGTAGTCGAACGACACGACGTACACGTACCCGGAGAATGGCATGTCGATGCGAAGGGTCATCGCGTCGAACATCGCGACCTCGTCGAATGGCGCCAGTTCGACCCTGTCCTCGCCAAACGCGAAAGTCGCGACCGGTCGATCATCCCAGGAGACGACTGCCGCGAGAGCCAGCGCTGTTGTCACGGCTGCGGACACGAACAAGGCACGCAGACCTCTGGGGTGGGTGTTCTCGGACATGTGCTAAGCCTGGTTGCGCGCGGTGGCCTCGATCAGAGCGGCCAGAACTGGGGGATGACGAAGAATGCGACCGTCCCCATCAGGAGGTCCATGGGGAGACCGACCTTCACGAAGTCCTTGAATCGGTATCCGCCCGGTCCGAACACAAGCAGATTGGTCTGATAGCCGAGAGGATTGGCGAAGCAGCAACTCGCCCCGAACACGACGGCCATGATCAGCGGCCTTTCGTCGATATTCGCCGCATGTCCGATCGCAAGTGCGACGGGTGTGAGGATTATTGCAACAGCGTTGTTGGTGACGATCTCCGTGAGGATGATCGTCGTCAGCAGGAGACCGCCGAAGATCACCATCGGCCCTGATGGCCCGAGGCTGTCGTTCACCGTCGTGCCGATCAACGTGTTGAATTCCGAGGCGTCGGCGGCGGCGCTGAGCGCGAGCGTCCCCGCGATGAAGGCGAGCACCGCCCAGTTCACCGCGTGGTGGGCTTGTTTCGAGCTGAGGCACCCGCTGAGCACCATCGCCAGGGCACCGCTCAGCGCGGCGATCGGGATGTCCACGATCCCGGTGATGAACATCGCGACCACGGCGGCGAGGATCGCGAACGATAGCGTCGCCTTGTGCGTGTTGTAGATGCTGTTGTTGATCCCTTCGATCAAGTGAAAGTCGTTCGAGCGGCGGATCGAAGACTTGCTGCGATCGTCGCCGAACGCGAGGAGGACGTCACCGTGCCCCAGGTGCAGATCCGCGTAGCGTTCGCGCAGGTGCTTGCCGCCGCGCAGCACCCCCGCGACCGCCGCGCCGTGCTCGTCCTTGATCCGCAGGCTGCCGACCTTCTTTCCGACCTTGCCCGACGCTGGGGTCAGGGCGAGCTCGAAGAACGTCATCGTCCGCGGGTCGTAGTGGTCGACCTCGGTGCTGTCCGACTTCGACTCCCGCTTCAGCGCGGTGAGACCCTGGACCCCGCCCCGGATCATGAGTGCATCGCCTTCCTTGACCTTGAGGTTGCCGAACGGCGGCATGTGCAGGCGCTCGCGCCGGACCAACATGACGGGACGGGTACCCTCGGATTCAGTGACCTGTCCGATGTCCTGGACCGGTACGCTGACGAGGGGGCTACCGGCCCCGACCGTGACCTCGGTGACGAACTCGCGGATGTCCGCCGCGCCCGCCTGGGTCGCGAGGGAGGGGGTGTTTGGCAGGAGGTGCCGACCGAAGGCCGCGAGATAGAGTATGCCGCAACCGGCGAAGATCGCGCCCGCGGGCGCCATCTCGAACATCGTCAGCGTGAACCCGGTCTCGCCGTTGGCCTTGGCTTCGTCGAGCACGCCCTTCACGAGGATGTTCGTCGAAGTGCCCACGAGCGTGCACATGCCGCCGAGGATCGAGGCGTACGAGAGGGGGATGAGCAGCTTGGAAGGATTGACCTTTGTGTCGCGGCAGATGCTCGTGATCACCGGGAGGAATGTCACGACGACGAGAGTGTTGTTGACGAAGGCGGACAGGACAGCGGCCATCACCATGATCAACAACAACAGCGTCAGTTCGTTTCCGCCGGTGCGGTGGAGGATCTTGTCCGCCAGCATCGACGCGGCACCAGTGCGCAGGAATCCCTCGCCCACGATGAACAGAGCCGCCACCGTGATCACGGCGGGGTTCGCGAGGCCCTGGATCGCCGTGCGCCCGTCGATCAGGTCCGGCCACGCTGCCATCGCGATGATCATCCCGATTCCGACCATGCTCATCGGAACTTTGTCAAACGCGAGCAGCACGATTGCCGCGATGGCGATGGTCAGAATGTAGACGTGGGTGAGGTCCATGCTGGGGCAGACTTGTGGTCTCGGCTACTCCGTCCGGTGTACCCTCGTGGCAGTGCTCTGGTCGGTGGCGAGCAGAAGCATGTTGTCGATGTTGACGTGCGCCGGTCGCGACAACGCGAACTCGACGCACTCGGCGACGTCTTCGGGTTTCAATGGTCGTGTGTTGGCGTATGGCACCGCCGCGCGCTTCGCGTCGCCGCGGAAGCGAACGAGGCTGAATTCCGACTCGACCAGACCAGGATTGACGCTCGTGACGCGAATGCCGGTGCCGTGCACCTCGATGCGGATGCCCTCGGTGATGGCGTCCAGGGCACGCTTCGTGGCGCAGTACACGCTGCCCCGCTCGTATGTGTCCCGGCCCGCGACCGATCCGATCATCACCACGTGTCCTGACCCGCACTCGAGCATCTTCGGCAGGATGCGTCGCGTCATGTTGAGGACGCCCATGACGTTCGTCTCCATCATCTCGCGCCATGCCACGCCGTCGGCTTCGGCGATCAGTTCGAGACCGCGCGCGAGTCCAGCGTTGTTGATCAGCACGTCCACCGGACCGTTTGCGTCGATCGACGCGGCGATGAAGGCCTCGACGGAATCTTCGTCTGTCACGTCGAGGCTGTGATGGAAGGCTCCAGGAACGACTCCGGCGAGGCGCTCGGTGCGGCGGGCGCCCAGCGACAGGCGCGTGTCCGGTCCGGCGAGTTTCTTCGCGATGGCGGCGCCGATTCCCGCGCTCGCGCCCGTGATCAGGATGTGCTCCATGGCGAACGAAATCCTACCGTCCTGATCCCCGCGAACGTCGTGTGGATTCCCCGAACCCGTGGTGAGAAGAGCGGCCTAGCCGAAGATCCGGAACGCGAGCCGCGCCAGCACCGCGACGCAGATTCCGATCACGACAATCCGCACGGCTCCGTGACCCTTCTTCACGGACCAGCGGCTCGCGAGGAAGCTGCCAACTCCCGCGCCCGCGGCGAGAATCAGCGCGGGCTCCCAAGTGATCTTGCTCTGGATCGCCAGCGTCACGTTGCTCGTCGTCGCCGACACGAGCACGAAGACCATCTTCGCGGAGTTGATCCTCACGAGATCGCGGCTGTGAACCATCGACAGGATGAAGATCGAGACCAGTCCCGTCGCGACCTGGACGAATCCCATGTGGGCGCCGAGCCAGGAGAACAGCAGCAGCAGCAGCCAGATCGACGTCTCCTTCCGGCCACCCCGAGGTTCTCCGCCCGTCTTGTTCGCGATGGACTGGCCCAACACGAGCAGCAGCACGGTGGCCAGGATCAGCTGGAAGAGAGTCGCGAACTCGGGGCGGACCATGAGCGAGCCGAGCACGGCGCCGGGCACCGTCAGCAGGGCGTAGCCCCACATTCGCGCTGGGATCACCTGCTTCTTGGAGAGGAACCCGATCAATCCGCCGAGGCCGATCGCCAACGCCGACGGTCGGATGGCGGCGTTGGCTTCCATGGCGTCCATGCCCAGCAGCCAATCGAACGTGATCAACCCGAGAGCACCCGCCGCGCCCGCGAGGTTGTTGATCCACCCCAGCGCGAGGCCGGTTCCGAGGATCAGGAGTGCGGCGTGGAGTTCCAAGCTGGTGACCTCCCTGACATCTCACTAGTTGAGGAGGTCTGACACGACCGATCTCTCCTCCGACAACTCTGCCACGGTGGCGTTGATCTTCCCGCGGGCGAACTCGTCGACTTCGAGACCCTGCACGATCGACCAGTTTCCCTGGCCGTCGGTGGTGCACGGGAACGAGCTGATCAACCCTTCAGCTACCCCGTAGCTGCCGTCGGAGAGCACGCAGATCGAGGTGAAGGACCCCTCTGCCGTCGGGTGGTAGAGATCGTGGGCGTGATCCAGCGCTGCGTTCGCGGCGGAGAACGCCGAAGATGACCCTCGAGCCTTGATCACCGCGGCCCCTCGCTGCTGCACGGTCGTGATGAAGTCCCCGCGGAGCCAGGCGTCATCGCCGATGGCCTCGACCGCCGGTCGACCGTCGATCGTCGCGTGATTCCAGTCCGGGAACTGCGTGGCGCTGTGGTTGCCCCAGATCGCGACGTTGTTCACCTTGCTCCAGTGCGCGCCCGACTTTCCGGCCAGTTGCGCCTCGGCGCGATTCTGGTCGAGTCGGGTCATCGCCGTGAACCGGTCGTTCGGCACGTCCGGCGCGTTGTGCATCGCGATCAGGCAATTCGTGTTGCAAGGGTTGCCGACGACGACGACGCGCACATCCGGTCCGGCGTGGTTGCTGATGGCCTTCCCCTGGCCTGTGAAGATCGGACCGTTCTCCCGGATCAGGTCCGAGCGTTCCATGCCCTTGCCCCGCGGCTTGCTGCCGATCAGGAGGATCAGGTCTGCGTCCTTGAATGCAACGCCCGGGTCGTCGGTGCACGTCACGCTCGAAAGGAGCGGGAAAGCGCAGTCCTCGAGCTCCATCTTGACCCCTTCGAGTGTCGGTAGAACCGGCGGGATCTCGAGGAGTTGGAGGTGGACAGGCGTGTCGGCGCCGAAGATCGCACCGGCGGCGATGCGAGGGAGGATGGCGTATCCAATGTTGCCGGCGGCACCGGTGATCGCCACGCGCTTGGTTGGGTTCATGTGGGCATTCAAACACGTTCCCGCTTGGGATCAAGACCGCTGAGTCGCACTATTCAGAGGTGCCGTTGCTGGACAAACCGAAGTCGTTCGCCCGCAAGCGCGGCGCTACTCGGAGAGGCCCTCGGCGACGATCCGATCTTCGATCACGGGTTCGAGCAACTCGCTCCACACGCGCCGGTACTGCGGATGACGGTGGCAGATCTTGTGGGCCTGCTCGCTCTCGAACATCGAGAAGAGGACCATCGTGAAGCCCTGGTTCAACTCCGCGACGTTGTCGGTCACGGTGAACTGGACGACTCCCGGCAGGGTTTCCACCAGGCGGGAGAGGCTCTCGCGGGCCTCGCGAACCCGATCGAGGGTCACGCCGGGCTTCAGCCGGAACAGGGTGATGTGGTGGTACAAGGCGAGTTTCTGGAGTGCGGGAGCGCACGCACTATAGCTTTGACCGCTCGCCGAACTCGCCGGGAATCTGCTCCCCTGGCGGTTGGCGGGCCGTCGTCGCTATCCCTTCGGCGCGTCGACGACCCGGACCTTCAGCGGGCGCCTGGGCTCCTCTTCCTCGCCGAGCGCGTGCCCGTGGCACAGGGACTCTTCGCCCTCCTGCCAGCAGAAGACGACGTCGCCCGTGCGGGTCCGGCCTGGGAAGTGGATTGTCAGCGGATTGAGCCGCAGAAGGCTCATTCCGAGCGCCTCGATCTCCCCGACCGCCCGGCGGAGACCGGTGTCGTGTTCGAAGATTCGGGCGTCGAGATCGGCGAGCGACCGGGTCAAACCTTCGGGGGTGGGGACGGACTCGAGTTCATCTCGGATCCGGCCCAGTCGATGCTTCTCGCCACGGCGCTCGACGATTTCGTCGGCGATGGTCCTGACCAGAGGCAGGAGTGCGGATGACTGATCCAACGTGAATTGCGTCATTTCGGACTGACCTTTCCGACTAGGGGTTGTGGTGCTTTGGATGGTCGCGAAAGCGGGGGAAACCGGTTGGGTTGTCAACGCTCGTCGCGTATGACCATCAACTGTGATTAGCCGGTTTTGTCTACGGTGTAACCAGTTCCAAGTTGCAAAGTTCCATGTTCGCGACGGGCGCTTCCATCGGCCGCAACCGCCTTGGGACGGGAGGGACCTCCCCAGAATTGCAGTGAAGCAGAAATGACCGAGCGCGATGTCATGGAGTGCGACGTGGTGATCGTCGGCGGGGGCCCCGCCGGACTGGCCACTGCGATCCGCCTGGGCGACCTCCTCGAACAGCACAACGCGGCGGCGGGGGACGGTGAGAAACTCGAGCCCGAGATCGTGCTCATCGAGAAGGGGAAGGAGATCGGATCCCACGGTATCTCGGGCGCCGTAATGGATCCCCGGGCGATGGATCAACTCCTGCCCAACTGGCGGGAGAGCGGAGCCCCGGTGGAGTCCCAGGTTACGACCGACGCGATGCTGATGCTCACCGCGGGCGGTGGCTTCAAGATGCCGATCACGCCACCTCCGCTGAAGAACCACGGCAAGAGCGTCGTCAGTCTCAACCGGCTCGTGCGTTGGATGGCTGAGCAGGTCAAGACGAATGCCGTCGAGATCTTCCCCGGATTCCCGGGGGCCCGGCTGACCCGCGACGGCGACCGGGTCACCGGCGTGCTGCTCGCGGACAATGGCCTCGACAAGAACGGAGAACCAAAGTCCACCCACGAACCCGGCGCGATCTTGCAGGGCAAGTGCGTCGTCCTGTGCGAGGGCAGCCGCGGCTCGATGACCAAGCAACTGGTCTCGGATCTGAAGCTCGAGGGCCAGAACCCGCAGGTCTACGCGATCGGCGTCAAGGAGGTCTGGGAGGTCCCCAAGGGCCAGTGCCCGCCAGGAACCGTCGTGCACACGCTCGGCTACCCGCTGAAGTCCGACACGTTCGGCGGCGGCTGGGTCTACGGGATGGGGCAGTCGAACGACGGCAAGGACATGGTCTCGATCGGGCTCGTCGTGGGGCTCGACTACAAGGACCCGTCGCTCGACGCGCACTACGAATTCCAGCGCTACAAGCTGCACCCGAAGATCCGCCCGTTCCTCGAGGGCGGCAAGATGCTCCACTACGGCGCCAAGAGCCTGCCCGAGGGTGGTCTGTTCGCGATGCCGAAACTGTACGGTGATGGTTTCCTGATCTGCGGCGACGCCGGGGGCTTTCTGAATGGGATGCGGCTGAAGGGGATCCACCTCGCGATCCGCTCGGGGATGCTCGCCGCGGAGACGATCTTCGAGGAGTTGAAGGCGGGCGGGGACTTCGGCGCATCGGCGATGAAGAGCTTCGACACGAAGTTCCGCGCCGACTGGTAACACAAGGACCTCCGGACCTCCCGGAATTTCCACCAGGCCTTCCACGGCGGTCGCCTGATGGGGTTGATCGGGGCCGCGTTCAATGTGCTCTTCGGTGGCCTCGGGGCGTTCTTCCGGGACAACCTCAAGAACAAACGGGGCCATGAGTACATGGCGACGCTGGCCGCGTACCACGGCGGCACCAAGCCGTCGCAGCCCAAGCTCGCCGAAGATGGCGTGCTCACCTTCGACAAGCTCACCGACGTCTACTCGAGCGGGACCGAGCACGAGGAGGATCAGCCGTGCCACCTCGTGGTCGCCGACCTCGACATCTGCCACGACAAGTGCGTGAAGGAATACGGCAACCCGTGCCAGCACTTCTGTCCCGCGATGGTCTACGAGATGGAGCCCAACGAGAACGGCGAGGAGCGGCTCAAGATCAACGCCAGCAACTGCGTGCACTGCAAGACGTGTGACATCATGGACCCCTACCAGATCATCAACTGGGTGACGCCCGAGGGCGGCGGGGGACCGGCGTACCAGCTGTTGTGAACGCGAGGGCTTCTGGCCCTAGTGCGTGTGCGGTTTTAGTTCCAGATCGACGGACTCGAACTTCTTCCCGTCCCTCTGGAAGCGCACGACGACGAGGGCCTTAAAGCCCTTGCCCTTCAGCCAGGATGCGTCCTCGGAGCTCTTGCTCGGAAAGATGAAGTAGTTGGTCTTGCCGTTCCGGATGTTTGGGTGGCCGCCTTCGTCCTCGTTCTTGACCGTGTTGCGGGGTCGCAGGGTGACCTTCTTCCTGCTCTCGTCGAGGAACTTGATCTCGATCGATGCCGTGACCGGAAGATCGAACGGCTTCTCCATCTTCTGGTCGGTGCCCAGCCAGACTTCGAGGTCACCCTTGTCGTCGTGGAGCTTGATCTCGACCCATCCCGAAAACTCCTCGCCGCTGAAGAACTGCGCGACCAGGCCATCATGGGGACCGTGGATGTGCGCCGCGAACTTGGGTTGGTTCCCATCGCACCCGGGGAGGGTCAAGATCGAGCCGCACAACAGCGCGCAGATACTCAGGAGAGACCAGGCACGCGGTGCTTCGTCTTGCATGACTACCCAGGCTAGGTCCTCGGGTGTTGCGGAGAAGTTAAAAGCGGAAGACACCCCTCTCGGTCGCACCGCTCGCGAGTTCCCCCACGCACTGTTCGCATGTTGCACCACGCTTGCCTCGTGACCTGCTCGCGGCTTTGCCGCCCCGCGCCGAGGGGCTTGTGTCCGAGATGAGGAATGTTGGGATGTCTTCCGAACCCAAGGGAATGGCGAGGGTCGAAAAGCCCGGGGATGTGCGTTTTTTCTCAGCGCAGCCCGTGGACCCGCGTCCGGTGAAACACGACGTCCACTTCGCCGGTCGTCTGCAACACCTCGACCAGCGTGCGGGCCAGGTCGTCCTGCATCGCCGCGTCGTCCCAGATGCTGCGCATGAACTCCGAGAGGACGTAGGGGTTCTCCAGGCGTGAGAGGTGCGTGCCCATCGACGCCTCGACGCTGCGCAATCCACGGCGACGCAGGGTCTCGGCGAGCGTGGATTCGGACGGTCCGGTGATCTGCCTGAGTGCTTCCGGATCTCCGTCAACCTGAGACCACGCGCGGGTCAGCGGATCGCACAGGTTCTCCGCCGGAAGGTCGAGCACGAAGCGGCCGCCGGGTCGCAGGTTGTTCACGATCAACTCGGTCCAGATCTCGATCGACCAACCGATCGTCGTCAGCGGGCACGCCAGGAGCGCATCGAATGTCCCAAAACGCTCGTGGCCGGAAGGCTCGAAGGCCAGGACTTCGAGGTTCTCGTGCTTGCCCCGCGAGGCGAACTCGGCGAGTTCCTCGTCCGGCTCGACGACGACGATGTGTGCCGTCTGGCCGACGATCTGGGAAACCGCGACGATGTGCGCCTGGGTCGGACACGTCAACACCAGGCAGCGGTCGCGCCGGCGGAGGTTCAGCTGCTCGAGGGCATCCTCGAGCCACGGTTGCGGGAGTGACGTCACGCCAGATCGACCCTTTCGCCGACCTGGAAGCCGCGCCTGCCGACCTCGACCTTCGCCGCGGGCCCGAACGGGTCGTGTTCGAAGAACAGGGTCCAGTCCTCCGCCATCGCCCGGTCGAGGGTCCCCCGTTTTTCTTCCATCGTCGTCAGCGGAAAGTTGTCGTAGGCCATCACCCACGGCGTGGGAACGTGGACCGAGGTCGGGATGAGGTCGGCGCAATAGGTCAGATGCCCCTCCGGCCCGTGGATGTGCGGCAGCTGCATCGCCCGGGTGTGGCCGTCGCTCAGGATCAGCTCGATCCCGGGGAGCCACTCCCCAGGCCCGTCGGTCAGCTCGAGAACGCCTTCGCGCAACAGCGCCTCGAAGTTCTCGGGAAGGTAGCTCGCGCGGTCCTTGTCGGTCGGGGATTGCGCCCATTCGAGGTTGGCCTTCTGCACGTAGTAGGTGGCGTTCTCGAAGGTGGGGACGATGGTGTCGCCCATCTTCTTGGTCGCGCCGCCGGCGTGATCGAAGTGCAAGTGCGTCAGCAACACGTCGGTGATGTCCGAGGTCGCGAGTCCACGCTCCGCCAAGCTGCGTTCCAACTCGAGTCGGCTGTGGTCGATCCCGAAGATGTCCGCGCCCTTCGGGTCCCACTTCTGGCCGATCCCGGTGTCGACGAGGATTCTCCTGCCGGATCCGCCCTGTTCCTCGATGAGGAGGGCGCGCAGTGCGAGCCCGATGCGACCGCGTTCGTCGGGTTCGATGTGGCGGGACCAGAGCGCTCGGGGCACGACGCCGAACATCGCACCGCCGTCGAGGGCCATCCATCCCGTCTCGATCGAAGTCAGCTCGTAAGGACCGATCCGCATGCGCGGTATTCTGCCATAATGGGGCGGCCCATTTACGGGTCCGCCGGGCTTGCTTTTGAGCCCCGTCTCTGCGCTAATTTCTGGGGCTTCGGTCAGGTCCGGACGGTCAGGCTCCGGGATCTACGACGAAACGAATGGTCAGGCGTACCACACGTGGGCGGGTGAAGCGGTCCAAGTCCGGATCAGGCCTGGGATCCGTCCTCGGATCAGGTCTCGGCCCGCGTGGACGGGGGTTGTTCGGTCGCATGTTCGGCGGAGGGCCCCACGAACGCTCGACTGCCGAGGAAGCCGTGAGCATCGCGATTGCGAGTGGGAAGGGCGGCACGGGCAAGTCCTTCCTCGCGACGAACCTGGCGGTGGTCCTCTCCGAACTCGAATACGGCGTGACCCTGACGGACTGCGATTTCGGGCTGGCCTGCGATCATTTGCTCCTCGGCGTGGCACCAAAGCGGACCCTCCAGCACCTGCTGACGGGGCAGGCCCAGCTTGCCGACGTCCAGATCCAGACCGAGGCGGGCCCGCTGCTCGTCCCCGGCGGTTCTGGAATCCTCCAGATGGCGGACCTGTCCGACAAGCAGTTGCGAATGCTCGGCTCGATCTTCGGGAAGATCGCCGCCGAGAGCGACGTCCTGCTCCTCGACGTCGGCGCGGGGGTCGCTCCGCAAAACATCCTCACGCTCCTCTGCGCGGACCACATCGTCCTCGTCACGCAGCCCGAGATCGCCGCGCTGACCGACGCCTACGCGGTGATCAAGTGCGCGTCGCAGTTGCGGGAGGACGCCCAGTTCTCCGTCGTCGTGAACCGCGTGACGCTCGCGGGGCAAGGGGAGAGGACTTTCGACAAGCTCGCGCAGGTCGCAATGCGCCACGCGGGAGTAGAGCTGACGTACCTCGGCGAGGTCGGCGAGGATCCCACGGTGACAAGGCGGCGGCTCGGACAGCAACCGCTGGTCGTGTGCGATCCCGAAGGCGAGACCACTCGGGCGATCCGGGCGATCGCCCGGCGCCTGGAAGCGATCGCTGGCCCGCTCGGTCCGCGCACGGTCGACTCGGACAGCTGCATCGAGCAGCGATTCCGAGAGCACCGGCTGTTCCTGAACTGAGGCGTGGTCGAGGTGTTCGTCCCGTTGCGCGCGGACCCGAAGACCCTCCACAAGACGACCGTAGACTTTCTCGTCATCGGTGGCGGGATCCAGGGTGCGTCCATCGCCCGCGAAACGGCGTTGCGCGGTGCGACGGTGTTGCTCGTCGAGAAGGATGACTTCGGTTGTGGTACGAGTTCCCAGAGCTCTCGGCTGATCCACGGTGGGTTGCGCTATCTCGAACACGGACGCATGTCACTCGTCCGCGAAGCGCTGCAGGAACGCGAGCGTCTGCTGAGGCTCGCGCCGCACCTCGTGCGACCGTTGCCAATGCTGATGCCGTTCTACAAGGGCGGCAGTCGGCGACCGTGGATCGTCAAGGCTGGGCTCAAGCTCTACGGCTTGCTCGCGGGCAGCCATTCGCTACCCGGTGCGCGGTCACACGGCGTCGACGACTGTCTCCGGTTGTTCCCCCGGTTGCGCCGGCGTGACCTCCTCGGAGGTTCGGTGTTCTACGACGCGCGCACGACGGATCAGCGCCTGACGATGGCCGTCGTCGAAGCGGCACACGAGGCCGGTGCCAAGATCCTCAATCACGTCGCCGTCGAAGGCGTCGCCGACGGCGGCGTTTGCATGCGAGATGTGCTCACCGATCTGGAGCTTAGCGTGCGGGCCAAGTTCATCGTGAACGCCACGGGTCCTGGGGTCGATCGGGTTCGCAGCTTGCTCGGTGTCGAAGGAAGTGACCTTGTGCGTGTCAGCCGGGGATCCCACGTCGTGTTGGATCCCATGCCGGGCGAGCTTGCGCTGGCGGCCTTCCTGCCGGACAAGAGGATCCAGTTCGTCATCCCGCATGGAGACGGCACGATCTGCGGCACCACGGAGGTGGAATCGGAGATCCGTGAATCCAGGGCAGACGACGCGGCGTTTCCCGACAGCGATCTTCAGTACCTCCTCGGCGCGCTCGAGTACCTCTTCGAGTCCCCGCCGTCTCGCGGCGACGTGCGCTCCGCCTACACGGGTTGGCGCACCCTTCCGACGGGCAAGGGTCCGGCGGGTGGAGCGAATCGCGAGGCGTTCCTGGAGTGCGAGGTGGGCAAGATCGGCACTGTGCATACGGTCGTCGGCGGCAAGCTGACGACGCACCGCTCGTTCGCGGAGCGGGCGATCAACGGACTTCTAGGTCTCCGTTCCCCGTCGCCGTCCCGTGACCAGTATCTCCCTGGTGGTACCGGGCCGCAGGAATTTGGCGACCCGCTCTGGTGGCGGCATGGCGACCGCGCGCCGAAACTGCGCGCTATGGCCGCCGATCGATCGGATCTGCTGGAGCCGATTTGTCCACACCGGGATTTGCTTCGCGTTGAGGCTGCATTCTCCCTGCGCGAGCAGGCTACGATGACTTTCGTCGACCTCATGCGACGACGGCTGTTCCACAGCCAGGGTCCCTGCTTGCACGAAAATTGCCTCGACGCCTGCCACGAGTTGTTCACCGAGTTCAAGCCTGAAGGCGCGTTCGCAGAAGCGACCGCCGACAAGGCCGAACTGATCGAACAGGTCGGGCGCGCCGTCGGAGTCCTCCACCGATTATGAACGAGACGATCCACGCACCGGACTTTCCGTACGACTTCGAGTGGATCAACACGACGCAACCGCTGAGTCTCTTCGACGACCTGCAGGGCTACGTGATCCTCGTGCATTTCTGGACGTCATCGAACGTCAACAGCCATCACGTCTTCGAGACGCTCGGATACCTCGAGCAGAGATTCGCGGACCGCTCGTTCATAGTCGTCGGCGTGCACACGGGAAAGTTCTCCGCCGAGCGCGATCTCGACCATGTGACACAGGCGACCCAGCGCTTTGGATTGCGGCACCCCATCGTGGTGGACGAGGGCGGCGAGATATGGAAGTCCTTCTCGGCGCGGGCGTGGCCGTTTGTCGCCTTGATCGATGCGACGGGACACCTGCGTTTCCAGGGCGCCGGCGAACCAGACCGGGATCGGATGTCGAGTGCGATCGAGTTCCTCCTCGAGGAGGCAGAGGCAGAAGGCGATGAGCCGTATTCCCAACTCAAGTACGACGAGAACGACTCACCCGCCTCGCTCGAGGGGCTCGCGTATCCCACGGGCCTCGCCTGGGACGAAGTTCGCGGCTGCCTTTGGGTCTCGGATTCTGCACGGCACCGTCTCGTCGCGGTCGACCCAAAAACGGGCGAAGTGCAACATGTCGTCGGCTCTAGTGCTCCAGGCGCATCAGACGGCGACTTCGGCACCGCTAGCTTCTTCCATCCCCAAGGACTCCTCGTCATCGGCGATGGGGTCTACGTCGCGGACACGGGCAACCACCTGATCAGGAGAGTCGACCTCGACGAGGGTCGCGTGGACTCGGTTCTCGGAACGGGTCGACCGGTGGTAGATCTCGACGGCGGATGTTCAGGCCTGTCTCAACCGATCAACTCCCCGTGGGATCTCGTGCAGCGCGGCGACGATCTCATGGTCACGATGGCGGGCGGGCATCAGATCTGGCGCGTTGAACTCGACACGATGACGGCGTCACCTTTCACCGGGAACGACACGAAGGGACTGTTCGACGGACCCTCGTACGACGCCTCGCTAGCCCAGCCTGCCGGATTGACGCTGCGCGATGACAGGTTGGTCTTCGTCGACAGTGATTCGAGCTCTCTGCGATGCGTGGATTTCGACACCGGCGAAGTGTCGACCATGATCGAGGGAGGGGTCTACAAGTGGGGGGATTGCGACGG
>PVBE012726757.1_pt1 | contig 13987 bp, 8 predicted proteins | sample 1631181 | NCBI WGS metagenome assembly PVBE01 (sample SAMN08397723, study PRJNA350692) | Marine metagenome, whole genome shotgun sequencing project. | isolation source: water | place: Pacific Ocean | collected 2012-04 | reverse complement strand
GAACGCCGAGCCGCCGCTTGTCGTGTAGACGGCCGTCGGATACGGCGATGGCTTGCATCGACCGCAGAAGGCCAGCCCGTCCTCGGGGCACTGCTGCCCCGCGTCCCAGTCTTCGAGGGTCATTCCTGCCACGTCAGATTCCCTTCGCCGGTCGCCCTAGCACCCGTCACATTGTCACGGTCTGCTGTGACATGCCCTGGGACAGCGGTCAACCCAGCAGGCGTTCGAGCTGCCAGTCGCCCGAGCGGCCGTGGGCCCGGAGGTTCTCCGCGGTCACCTCGAGAACGGCCTCCCGGCCTCTGGAGGTCTTGCCCCAGCGAGATCTGCCGCAGGTTTCGATCCTGTAGCCGTCAACTTCCACAAACTCGCCTATTCATGTCTTTGCCGCAGGCGCTTTGGCACCAATCCGGCCCTGATCGGCCAGATGATGTAAGAGAGCCACAAGCGCCTGGCGTTCAACGAGTCGCGGGGAGAGGTGTGCCGCGTCGATAAGGGCCGTTCTTGCTGAGGCGTCGCGACCGGTGAAACAGACCATGTGAAGCGCCGCCAGGAACATCGCTCCCGGGATCCTTCGCAGGATCTCTTCAGGACGTCCCCAGCACGGCTTCCACGCCCTGATTGCAGAAGCTGGAATGCGAGATCGATCTGCCGACCAGAGACGCGCATGCCGATGGTACCAAGCCACGATTTCTGCATAGTTGCCATCGGCTTTGACCAACAGTTCAGCGAAGAGACGATCTGAAGCCGCCGGAGTCAGAAGCCCCCTCTCTCGTTGGACCGCTTCTGAGCGGAACTTGAGTAGCGCAGAGCGGTCGGCAGTTAAGACCCATGAGTCCAGAGGTTTGCCTGGTCCAGGTAGACCTCTCCGCGATTTCCAACCGGTGTGTTCCATCCACCGGTCACTGGCATGACCGCTCGGGTTGGGCAGATCCACAGCTCCTGCGAGCAACGGCGAGATAGACCACAGATCCGCTAGGTCTTGCTCGCTAAGGGCCCCGTCTGCAACCGGTACATCAACAGCGCCTGTTGCTAAGTGCAGAGCCAGACAGAGCCGGAGTTCGGCACTTCGTCGAATCCTGGGGTCACTGAGGCGCACGAAGCGTCCGTAGAACATCTCCGGTCTGACGAACAACAACTCCGCTGCCTGGCCGGAGCTAGAGCCACTCACGTTGAGACCGGATGGCGGATCGACCGTAACGATCATCGCGGTGATCGCCTGCTCGGTGATGCCGGCGGCCTCCTCGTCCGTGGCGGCCTCGAGGTCGGTGACAGTCGGGAGGTCGAACTGTTGTGCAGACTGTCTTTCATCAACTGTGCGCTCTTCGGGACGGATCTCGACTTGGTAAACGTTCGATTGTTGGCCTCCCGGATAGATCGCGGCTTCTGACCCGACTGTGAGTTCGACTAGATACTGCCCAGAGGCAAACTCTTCATCGACGGGCACTTTCCATTCTTCCTGGGCCTCGTCATCAACCGGTCTAACGATGGGCGGCTTCCAGGGCGCATCAACGGACCAGAATCTCAACTCACGCCGCGTCATCGTGGAGGCTTCGTCGAACTCGACGGCGACTATTGGACCAACAACCGTTTCATAGCGAGCGCTGAAAGAACCAACCTCGTAGATTCGACGGACATACAACACGGGCGTTGAAATCCCGCCATCGGTTTCAACGACAATGGAGAAAATCGGTGAACTGAGTTTGCCTACTGCGTCGTGGAACGGGGCTAGGTCGAAACGGCGACGCCCAAGGTTCCAGTCCGTGGTTACCCAACCATCCGGGTGCAGTTGCCGTTGCTGGCGATCCTCCTCAAGGACCAGGCAAACACTGGTGCTCTTTCCAGTACGGACCCACAGATTAAGACTCATCAGATCGTCAATGTTGATCGTCGGCTGTTCTATGCCAAAGGCTTCGGGTAGCTCACGGCCCCCAAGAGCCCAAACAAGGCGTGGAATCGAAAACTTCAGGTTGGTAGACCGTCCACCGTCAAGAACGCCGGATTCAACACGTTCTTGACCGGCTTCGAATAGCAAACAGCCACGCTCGTCAGCTTCTTGGACAACGAGCGGCGGGGAAACTCCCACCGGGACTCGGACTGATGCCGATGGCGCTTGTACCTCACCTGGTCGATCGAAATTGAGCCCGTCTACAAAAACAAACGATTCAGACAAATCAGAACCCAACGGTCCCAGTACCCGAAGTTCCACCTGACCAGTCATGGTTGAGTGGAAGAGTGGGGCAAGCGAAAGCGCACCGTCGGACAGTTCCGGCAGTTCGTTAGCGCCTCGAAGCACATTCTCGTCGTTAAGTCGCAACCGGACACGCCAGCGTCGAGGGTTTGCGCCATCAGGCAGTTTGAGGATCGGAAGGGTGCTGTAGACGGGCTGTCCATCAGGGTCCGTCACGCCAGGGATGTGCCGCCCAATCAACCGAGCACGTTGCACCTGCCTTTCGATTGACAACACGCTTTCGGTTTCGCCTGACTTGGTGACCGCAACGATCTCGCTCACCCCATTGAGGTCGATCCGCAACGGCGTATACCCGGCCCATTCCCCAAAGCGTTCGGGATATTCCTCAGCTGTCTGCAACGGGTTGCCGTCTTTGGATCTGATCTCAACGCCCGGCGCGGCCAGCGCAAGAATCGTTTCGGCGCTGGTCTGTTCTGACCTGACTGCCGCATACGAGTTGGGATCGAAGAACATGACTCCCGGACCTCGAGTCTCGAACGCGGTGCGACTCTGAACCTCTCCAGCAGCGCGGCCTTCGACCACCCAACGCTTCGCCACCGGAAGTTCGGCCGGAAGGTCTTGGAGGTCATGCCCGTGCAGCAGCATCGGAACGGAACCCTCCGGCTTGATGAGCCAGTCGTCGACCAGGCTGGTTGCGGGAAGCACTGCCTCCAGCCCTGCCTGTGTCCATGGATCGAATATGATCGTTGCCTTCGGAGCTTCATAGACCACGGTGTGGCCCTCGCTCAAACTCTCGTATTCGGTCAAGACAAAGCTCAGTAGTCCAAAGTCGTCGGCTTCGAGTCCGTCTCCCCTATTCATCGATCGAACCATGTCGATTATTCGTTCGAGATAGTCGCGGGCCACCTCACCGCCATATTCAAGGAATCGCTTCGCGGGCACCTTCAGAGACTCGAACTGTTCGGAGCCGCGTCGCCAGCCCGACAGGATCTCGTGGGCAGCCGTCGCCCCGCTCTGTAGTTCGGAGATGACAGCCCTCAACAGGGTCCGCATCGACTGCCGGGGGATCATGGAATGGAAGAGAATCGGGCCGATATTTCGCATGCCGAACCTGCCGACGACAGCTTCGAAGTCTTCGAGACCGAGTCTCTTCACTGCATCGCGAAAGCTGCTGCCTGCAACCCGCTGGAGACCCGCAGCATCTGCAGCGAATGGAACGTGCGTCCATAACTCACCGCCCGCTCCCTCGTGAGCCGCAACACAAACGAGGTAATAGGTGTAAAGCGCCGGAGTTTCCCGGGCGAGGTCTGTGATTGCACGACTTGTACGCCGCGTGCCTGTTACCAGTTGGGTTGCTCGATCGAATTCGGGGCCTTCGAGCGGGATCTCACCAATGAGGCGGACACCCTCGAGCATCGACTCGAGATGGCTGTTGAGATCGGCGTGGTCAAGAGTGACGATCTCTTCGACTGGACTGCCATTCGTGTCAACCACAACAACCCCCTCAATGACCCAACCGAGTTGGATACGTCAGTTTGGGTTCTAGTCGCAACCTGTGACAAACGCACAGAAACCCTGGGTCTCAGGAGAATCGTCTCCGGCTGTTGCCGACTCGTGGACTTCCTGCGTTGGGCCACCGAATAGGTGACGAACCGAGCATTCGTCTGGGGTTCCAGGCACCGTCATCGGGGTTCTGCTTACGTTCCGGGCAGTTCCACTTGGCTTGTCACACGTCGCCCGTACGGTCTACTCATGTCCGACAAGTACGCGAGCAAAGCACGAACGGCGCGCAAGGCACACCAGTCCGAGCGCTGTCGTCGCAAGAGGGCCTTTCCAGACGAGAGGTCGGCCCACCTCCACAATCGTGGGCAGCGGCCATATCACTGTGCCAATTGCGGCAGTTGGCACCTTGCTTCCTACAAGGTCAGAAGCGCCATTCGAATGGTGGTCGGTCAGAGCCGCGACTCGTCCAACCGAATATCCAGGAAACGCCGCTAGGACGAATCGGAGACTTGATTAGGGCGCGAATCGCTCAAGATCGGTATCGATCGCGCCAGGGCACGGCTCAAACCCCCGCGGCGGGGGCTATACAAGTCCAACCCGGTCTCTCTAACAAAACCGCGTCGGCGCCAAAGACAGCACGTACTCTCCTGCTAGGAGGCACAGTGGCCAAGACCATCTATCTCGACTACAACGCCACGACACCTGTGGCACCTGAGGTACTAGACGCGATGCGCCCCTGGTTCACCGAACGGTTCTGGAATGCCGCGTCGACGCACTCCTTGGGTGGTGTCGCTAACGACGCTGTTGAAACAGCTCGCGGGCAGGTCGCAGACCTAATCGGGGCGCACCCTAACGAGGTCGTCTTCACCTCAGGTTCCACCGAATCGATCAACCTTGCTCTGAAGGGCGCGCTCACAGCGTCGCCCGACAGGAACGGTCTTGTTACCGCTGCCACGGAACACAAAGCAGTCCTCGATGTCGCGGCCTGGCTCGATGACCAAGGCGCCACTACCCAGATCTTGCAAGTGACCACCACCGGGGAGATCGATCCCGAGGAATTCACCTGCTCAGTAGACGAACGAACCGCGGTGGTCTCGGTCATGGCCGCCAACAACGAAACAGGTGTGATCGCAGACCTGAGCAGACCAGCAGAGGCTGCACGACGCTGTGGAGCGCTGTTCCACACCGACGCCACCCAGGCCGTTGGCCGCATCGACTTCGACGTCAAGCGCTGCGACGCCGACCTCGCTTCGATCTCGGCGCACAAGCTTTACGGCCCCAAAGGAGTCGGTGCGCTCTACGTTCGTCGGACTATCCAGATCGAGGCAGGGATCCACGGCGGTGGTCACGAACGAAACATGCGTAGTGGCACGCTCAACGTCGCAGGGATCGTCGGTTTCGGCGCCGCTGCCGAGCTTGCCGCCAAGCAACGACATGAAGACGTAGATCGCTCGACACGACACGTTGAGGGACTCGTCTCGGCTCTCACTGCACAGCTCGACGGTGTCGAAGTCATCGCGGAATCTGCCCCCCGGTTGCCGAACACCGTGAACCTCCACTTCACGGGAGCTGATGCCGAAGCCGTCATGATCAACGCCCCAACCGTCGCTGTGTCAGCCGGGTCGGCGTGCACGTCGATGGTCCCGCACCCCTCACATGTTCTCACGGCAATGGGCATGTCCACGGATGACGCATCTGAGTGTTTGCGGTTCAGCACCGGCAGGCCCACTACCAGTGACGACATCGCCAAAGCAGTCAGCGTGCTTGTCCCTGCGGTGACCAGAATCAGAGAGCTAACCAAGTGACCCTTGTAAATCCCCGGGCCGTCCTAAGGTCGACACTGTGAGGCTTGCCTTGGCCTGCACCAAGAAGTTCGCTCGCCATGAAACATTCGCGCCCCGTTACGGGTGGCCGAAGAAGGCGTATGACAGTTGCTCTGATTCCTCCGAATTATTCAACACCGAATTCGGCATGGAAGAACTCGTTCTCAAGCTAGCTGTGGGCAAGAGCATGGTGAAATCAATCCGCTACTGGGGGCAGGCGTTCCGGATCTTCACCGAAGTGAAGCAGCAGGGTAAACGCCACAAGCTGGCCCACCCGACTGTCATTGGCGAAACTTTCTTCGCTGATGACGGCTGGGACCCCTACTGTGAACACTCCGACACGCTCTGGTTACTGCACTGGTGGTTGCACGCCCCCGTGTCTTTGGCTCCGTCCTGGTGGCTGGCCTTCAACGAATACACAGGCATCGAGTTCACGACCGAAGAACTCGAACAGTTCGTCATGGACCGCACTGCCGATTGGCAGCCGACGAACTCTGCGGTCAAGAAGGACGTGTCATGTCTCATCCGCATGTACGCATCTGGCCACGCGGTTCGGGCCACGTTCGACGATCAGCTTGACTGCCCATTTCGAGAACTCGATCTGCTACGTCCCAGTGACCGTGAGCCCGGCATGTATCGATTCGTCATCGGTTCGAAAGCGACTCTCGCCGCCAATGTTGCAGCTTTCGCATGCCTCGACTTTGTAGCTCGCACCCAGTCTGGAAGTCAGACCATCACGATCGAGAAACTCGCGAGCGAGCCCGGGTCACCAGGCAAAGTATTCAACCTGACCGAAGCAGCGCTTCTTGACCTGCTCGGAGAGATTGCTGCCAGTCCTGGCAGCGAATTGAAGCTCACGTCCGCCGCAGGAGTTGCCCAGGTTGTGCTCGACGATGACCCGGCCGAAATCGCAAAGGATCTGATCTGGGACCACTACCGCAATTTCGCCAACAGTCCCAAATCGCCAAGTGGTCCTCTTGCAGGGCCAGAAGCCGACCAAGGCGCCCGACTCATCGGCATCGCATGAGTGCCCTCATCGAGTTAAAAACGCCAAAGGAACGATTCGCTCGTTCCATCAATGTCGAACGAGACGCCGGAAGTTCGGCGATTGACGGGTACCTCCCGGTTGGCAGGGCTGTAGACGCCATCGCCCGGATTGCTAGGGCAGTCAACGATCCGAGTTGCGAGAACGCATTTTCGATCACTGGCCCCTACGGGTCAGGAAAGTCGAGCCTCGCTGTCATGCTCGATGCCCTGTTTGCTGCGGCAGACGACCCAGCTCGCGCGTCAGCCCAGGATCTCATCGCAGACGTGACTCCCGATCTCGCCAATCAGATTTCTGCGACTCGCAAGGATCTTGGTGCGCACCAGGGCGGTTTCATCCGTGCGGTCGTCACCGCACAACGCGAACCGGTCATCGCGACCGTCCTGCGAGCTCTCCTTCATGGAGTCGACCGCTACGGCACGCCAAAGAAGAGTAAAGGCAGACACGCTGAAGCTGTCGAGGCCATCCGCAGCATGCACGCTGCCTATACCGCCGACGATCCGATCCGCCCCGACGCACACGCTGTCAAAACAGCGATTGCCAGCCTGGCCGAAACCGCTCCGGTTCTGCTTCTCATCGACGAGTTCGGCAAGAACCTCGAGGCCTTCGCCGACTCGCACAGCGACGCCGACCTGTATCTGCTTCAGGAACTTGCTGAAGCAACACGTGGTGAGAACCAACTGCCTCTCGTGCTCGTCACGCTCCAACACCTGGCTTTCGACGAATACTCCGCTGGTGCCAACCTCAACCAGCGACGTGAATGGGCAAAGATCCAAGGACGTTTCGAAGATATTCCCTTCGTTGGTAGCGCTATCCAGACCCAGAGGTTGATTGCTGCTGCCTTCAAGCAACCGGAGGCGCCACTCGAAAGCGCGATCAACGAGTGGGCGAATGAGCAGACGGCTGTTCTCACCGAACTCGGCGTTGGTGGCCTTGATCAGGAATGTGACCTGCTCGGACAGTGTTGGCCACTACACCCGATCGCTCTCGCCATTCTTCCCGAACTCTGTGAGCGGTACGGTCAAAACGAACGCACCCTGTTCTCGTTCCTCGCAAGTTCAGAACCGGGCAGTGTCGCCACCTACCTCCGAAACACGAACTGGAGGACCGGTGACCGCCTGCCTTCAATCCGCCTCGACAAGGTCTACGACTACTTCCTCGAATCAGCAGCGAACCTCGTCGGAGTGTCAAACGCTGCGTCGCGCTGGGTCGAGATCGACACAAGAATCCGCGATGCCCACGGCCTTCAGGAACCTAAACGCCGGGTCTTGAAAGCTGTGGGCCTTCTCAACATGGTCTCGGCCGGCGGGACGATTCGAGCGTCAAAGGCAATTCTCGAAGTGGTGTGTGCCGACGGACGAAAAGGCACCGCGACACCAGCCCAGGTACGTGAACGGCTCGGAGAACTCGAAAAGGAAGGGCTCGTCACCTACCGGGACTACGTCGATGAATTCCGAGTATGGGCTGGCAGCGATTTCGACCTCAAATCAGCTATCGACATCGCTCGCCGCCGGCTACGAGATGGAGACCAAGCTGTGTTGCTCGAACGGGTCCTTCCCATGGGACCTCTCGTCGCTGCCCGCCACTTCCACCAGACAGGCACACTCCGAGCATTCGCCCGGAAGTGGATCAACGAGGAACCAGAGAGCATCGAACCACTAGGCATCGGTGACCGGGAAGACGGAACAGCGTTCTATGTTCTCGGCAGCAATCCGCCGCATGCCAAGGTTCGCCGTCAGGAGAATTCCAAACCTGTCGCGTTCGTCACCAACCCGGCGCCGGAGGATCTCGTTGATGCCGCACTAGAAGTTGCTGCTCTCGACGAAGTTCTCGGTGACACTGAACACCTTGGCGACGACTGGGTCGCTCGACGAGAACTCGCCGAACGACGACTTGAAGCAAGACTCGAGCTCGAACGGCAAGTTGAACGTCTCTACGGGGCCACATCGGAATCCCGAGCGCCGTGGGCGTACCTGACGCCGACTTCGGCCAAGCAAGAATTCAAACTCCTCGAAGATCTGTCCGCATCGCAAGCGATGTCAGCGATCGCCGACGACTGGTATGCCGATGCGCCAGTGATCCGGAACGACCTCGTAAACCGACACGATCTGTCATCGCAGTTGGCGAAAGCCCGAAGGATGCTTGTCGAAGCCATGATCGGCACGGCAAAGCAGGAACACCTTGGGATCGAGGGAAGCGGACCAGACAAGACCCTCTATCGGACCACTCTCGAGGCCTTCGGTTTGCACCGCGACACCGGCAACGGCTGGGAGTTTGCTGAACCGACCAACAGCAAGTTCGTTCCTACGTGGGAAGCGATCAGTCGGCAACTGAGCGAGGCAAGCACAAACCGGATCCAGGTCGATCAGATCTACTCCCAGCTCGCTTCTCCACCGTTGGGAATACGTCGTGGGATCGCACCGATCTTTCTGATCGCAGCGATCATCGTCCACGTCGACGAAATCGCTCTCTACGAGAACGGTACTTTCAGACCCCGCCTCGACAACGCTCTCATTGAACGCCTGCTCCGCAATCCACAGAACTTCGAGCTCAAACACTTCGCTAGCAGAACAGGCTCACGGGCAACACTTCTGGTCGCCCTCACCGAGCGGCTCGACGTCAGGCGGAAACATGCCAGTGTCGGCGTCCCTGCCGCCAGCGTGCTCAGAGTCGTCTCCCATCTCGTCTCGGCTATCACCGCTGTGCCTCGCCATATCCAAGGGACCAAACATCTGAGCGCTTCCGCTGTCGCTGTGCGCAACGAACTGCTCACGGCGACAGAGCCTGACGAATTGCTTTTCAAGTCGATTCCCAAAGCGTTCGGCCTCAGAACGGTCTCTGCCACAGCCAACTATCCCAGAGCCGATGCCACAAGACTCGTCGAACAACTCGCCGACGCTTTGGACGAGATCATCGCGGCTTACCCGACTCTGCTCGAACGCCTACGGACAGAGCTCGCCGACGCTCTCCGTGCACCATTGGAACAGATTCAACAGCACCTCGCTGCACGAGCTGCGCCACTGGACGGCCAAGTCATCAATCCCAATCTCAAGAAACTTGTCGCAGCGCTCACGGCAAAGATCGAAGGCGACGAACAATGGATCGAGTACGTCGCAATGAACATCGCCGGCGGAACCCCTCCCCAGCAATGGGATGACGGCGACCGTGCCCGGTACAGCGTCGAACTCCGCGAACTGGCAGACACATTTTTGCGGCTCGAATGGCTCAATGCTGATCTGCGCACCAAGACCGACGGATTCGACGCTCTTCGAGTCGCCGTCACCAGATCAGATGGGAACGAACACGTGAGCCTCGTCCCCATCGATCACGGGCTGCGCCCGGGCCTCGAGGCGATCGTCGAAAGGGCAGTCCAAGAAGCTCAGGAACAAGGGCTGGGCGAGGCGACCGCCCGCGACGCTCTCATCGCGTTGCTGGCGGATGCACCCGAAGGCCCGACAACCGCCATCCTGTTGAGTCCTGAGACCCAAGACCGGCGGGAACTAGGATCGACGAATCCGGAGGAGGATGCGTCTAGTGGGTGAGCCAGTGAGGCACGTGTGTGGGATCTCAGGCGGCAAGGACTCCAGCGCGCTCGCGGTCTACATGCGGGACCAGGTGCCCGACATGGAGTACTTCTTTTGTGACACCGGCGCTGAGCTCCCGGAAACCTACGAGTACCTGAACAAACTCGAGGCAGTCCTCGGTAAGCCGATTGCTCGACTCAACTCGGACAAAGGGTTCGACCACTGGTTCGAGGTGTTCCGCGGAGCACTCCCGTCTCCGCAAATGCGCTGGTGCACCAAGAACATGAAGATCAAACCGCTCGAAGCCTGGCTCGGAGATGCCCCAGCGATCTCCTATGTGGCGATCAGAGCCGACGAAAGCAACCGCAAGGGATACATCTCGACCAAACCCAACATCGAGACATCCTTCCCGTTCGTCGAAGACGGTATCGACCATGACGGCGTGATCAAGATCCTTGATGACGCAGGAGTCGGTCTGCCGAGCTACTACGAATGGCGCACCCGGTCAGGCTGCTATTTCTGCTTCTACCAACGAAAGGCCGAATGGGTTGGTCTTGCCGACCGACACCCGGAACTGTTCGAACGTGCTGTCGCGATCGAGAGCAAAGTCCTCGTCGACGCCGGTGTCGGCCAGGACGTCAGCTACAAAGAACACGCCATGGAAGGCCGCTCCTACACCTGGTCCGGCGGGGAATCGCTTACAGATCTGATTGCCCGCCGCGAAGAGATCATGGTGAAGCACGAAGCAGCAATGGAGCGGCAGCACAACAATCGAAGCAACATTCCGTTGGTTGAAGTCCTCGCCGGCGCCTTCGACGATGACGACGACTCTGAGGCCTGCCTAGTCTGTTCGCTATAGCGTGAAATAGACTTCACTGGGGATTGATGGTTTTTCAACTCGTCGTGTGAACGAGGACCCCAGATCAACCAAATCGGGGGAATGCGATGTCCTCAGACCAATTGACTTACGCTGATCCCGGTCTACCGCGAATTCGTTTCGGCACGGGCTGGACCGAGGTCACGATCCTCTCAGAGGTGAAGGTCTTGTTCACGGCTCGCGGTTATGCACCTGTTCTCGTCGTTGGGCACCACGGTATTGAAGAAACCATGTTCGTTGGAGCAACCTCTCTAGGCCGTTTGCTTGAAGCGGCGAGGGCCGCGCACGGAAGTCGCTTGACTGGTTTACGAGTTCGCATCCGAAGGGCGGCAGAACACCAGAGAGCTCCCTACGAATGCGAGGTGCTCGGCGACGAGCCTGGCTGATGCGACTATCGAAATTCGAGATTCGAAAGCGGCTCGGTGTTCATGCCGATCCGTGTGCGATTTTTGAACTCGTCAACCGCGTCGCGCCTCCTGCCAACTTCCAATTCGAGCTATCGGAATCCGCTACTCGGCAGATCCGGATAACCACAGAGCCTCGCAACAGGCTTGATCTTGATCCAGCGGACCTCCTAGACGCCAGGATTCCAGAACTCTTTGACTCGGGGAAGTGGACCGTTCGTCTCGGAGCCAAGAGCCACGTAGTCGGCGCGGCTCACGCAGCAATCGAACCCCCAACCGATGATGCGACCCCTGTGACTTGGCAGATTTTCGACAACCCGAGTGGCGATTACTCGATTGAGGTAGAGGAATTCTTCAAATCGTACGCCCCTCCCGGAATTCCAGCGCCTCTATCCCAGTCAGACACCGTAAGAAGGAAAGTGTACGAGCGGACTTGGTTCGGAGGGTTGAAACACCTTGGAACGAATGCCACGTTGCGTTGGGAGAACCTAGGCAGTTGTACCGAAATCTCAACAACGGACCGAAAGATGGTACTTGAGGATCAGGGAATGTCGGAAGTGATCCAGCTTCAGTCGGGTTCTCTCGTATTACGTATCGCGATCTTGACGCAACCGTCCGATGATATCGGTCAATCGTTCCGAATAGCCGGGCAAGGGATAGCGTCCGCCTCTGATTGGCTGGAACCGATCAGAGTTGCTCTTACCAGTAAACCATGGAATCTAGATCATTGGATATGCGAAGTTGATTGCCGAGAACTCGTTGAAGGCAACCTCTTAGTGAGTTCGATATCAGATAAACAAAGAGAAGATATTGAGAAACTTAGCCAGGAACTGAAATCACACAATGTTGCAATTGATGCGTCTCGGAAATTGTACGAACAACAACTGAAAAGAAAGGTGGAGGCACTTGAAGCACGTATTGGTCGCGCACGAGTCGCTCACACCGTCTTCTACGGATCACGCTTCCTTATGAATTCTCCAGAATCGGAACATGATGTGATGGCACTCTTCCATATTCTTGAGGGATGCGACGGCCTTCCATTTGACGAGTTCCGGACACGGCAATGGACACCGAAGGTTGGCATTGACGCGTTGGCAGACTTTTGCTTAGCCCCTGGCCAGATGGCACACACCTTCCAGCCAGTCGAGTTCGAATATGTCTTTGACAACTACATCGCTCACGGCCACGAGCCTGAGCACACAAGGTTGATCATCTGCTGGTCGGTGAAAGACGGCCGTGCTCGACATCCCAAGTTGTTTCGGCATCCACTCGGGCTACATTGGCTCTGGAACTACGACGCTGGTGGCTGGATGGTTCCCGTTGCGGAAATCCGGTCGTTTCCCGGTGTCACAGTCAAGGTTGCAAAGTAGGAGAGAGGCAGAAAGCAATGCCTGATCGACGTGTTCAGAAACAGATAGAGCGTGTGTGTCGGCGAGAGCTAACCGATGGGGAGGGAAACTCGCGTGAGTACTACGTCGGTTTGATATCCACTGATGTTGTTAAGCCGCTGACCTTCGTGCCAGTCCTCGAACATGGCAAGAAGACCTACCTCAATGAGATTCTAGGTGATCGCGCCACCGGCAACGAGGGCTACCAGCGTCCAGGCACCTATTACTACATGAATCTGTTTGCAGCGTATCTCAAGAAGGAACCGCTGTCAGTTGTTCCACCGATCGTTCTGAATGGGCGAGGAGCTTGGGAATACGTTCCGTCAGAGGATGACCCAGACATCGGCACGCTGAATTGTTTCGGACCTGCGGCGATTGTCGATGGCCAACACCGATGCGGCGGCTATGTAGCTCACTACGAAGACACCAACCAGATTCGCTTTGTGGAATTCATATTGGCAAACGATCTTACCCTTGAAGAGGAAAAGCAACTCTTCCTAGATCTGAATACGAATGCCCGATCCGTAGTGAAGGGATTGACCGACCTTCTCATTGCCGGGATTACAAACGATCCCAACGGAGATATTGCCCGTGCGCTCTCTGAACTACCACGATCTCCTTTCTCCGGCAATATCACAATTGCCCAGAGGGTTCCAAACCACTTGTTCAGTATGAACGCTGTTATTAAAGCCGCTCGACGGACATTCGTTCATGGTGCCTTCGAAGAGACGGGACTTGATGATAAGATTGAGATAATCATCGAGTACTGGGTCAGAATTGCCGATACATTCCACAGCGCATGGGCAGACAAGGATGTGAAAGCCAACGGCCGCGTCTACAAGCTCCTTGAAGCGACGGGACTGCATGCCTTCAGTCTTGCTGCTAGTGATATTCTCGGGCCGGCGTTCGACCCAGCTACCCAGACGATGAACTGGGATCAAGTCCAAGCCATGCTTGATCGCCTGGGAGATGGAGATGGTCCCCTCGACCTCCGGAAGAATGGACACTTCCATGGACTCACCGGAGAAGTTGGTGCAGCAAAGATTCACACACGAATTCAGGAGTTGCTAGCGCTAGGGGCACATTCCGCCGAGCGTGAAATCGCCGACGAGTAACATCGTTTGGCTGCGTGTCAGGCGGAGACCTAACTCGCCAGCCCACTGTTGAGTACCGCGACTGCCGCTGTCACGGTAAAGGGCAGTTCACTCTCAAGGTCGCTGAGGGAATCCGGTTGG
>PVBE012632529.1_pt1 | contig 13987 bp, 9 predicted proteins | sample 1631181 | NCBI WGS metagenome assembly PVBE01 (sample SAMN08397723, study PRJNA350692) | Marine metagenome, whole genome shotgun sequencing project. | isolation source: water | place: Pacific Ocean | collected 2012-04 | reverse complement strand
GCCCACCACACCCGCCGTCATGGCGCCCGCGCCAGAGCCCACCACGAGCAGATCGACCTCTTCATCCCAGCGCGAAGTATCGGAGTCGCTCATATCATCATTCCCACTCTCGATTCCGGCGGGAAGGGCCCCTGCCCTGCCCCGGCCGAAATTCCATTCGAATCGATGGATCAGAAAAATCGACACCCGAACCACGCAATGCTCGGCGGGAAAGCCATCGCATGCAGGCCCGATCCCCTCGGGCTCAGGGGTGTCACCCTTCCACTATATCCCACTCGGCATGACTTCGAAGGCCGGGAAGTTCAGCCCCGATCCCGATTGGAAGGGGCCTCGGACTCGGGCAATTCGAGTTCGACGCTCCCGGTCACGTGGTTGCCGAGGCGATTATAGCCCCGAAGGCCCACCTCGACGCGACCCGCCTCGGCGGAGAGCACCGAGCCGGACATCGTCATGGTGTCATGGGGATAGTTGGGCACCCCCAGCCGGATCGAGAGGCTCTTCAGGAGGGCCCCGGGACCCGCCCAATCCGTGACGTAGCGCGCGCAGAGACCGGAAGTGGTCAGGATATTCATGAAGATATCCGGGGAACCGCGCTGAATGGCCAGTTCCCGATCGTGGTGAACATCCTGATAATCCCTGGACGCGATGGCGGTGGCCACGATCAGGGTCGCGCTAATCGGAATCGGAGTGGGGTCGAGTTCGGCGCCAACTTCGATGCCCGAAAACTTCCGTGTCATTTCCCGCCGCGGCGGTCGCTGGGGTCGAAAGAAGGGCAGCGTCCGCTCGGAATTTCGGCGAGCGAGATTGACTTCCACCGGCATTCCGACGCGCACGCTTTCGGGGTCGAGATCGACGATATTGGTGAGCAGGCGGGTCCCCTCCTCCAATTCGACGAGGCCCACCACATAGGGCGGATCGAAGGCCGCGAAATTCGGATGGACGGGTTCGACGAAGCTGTAGACCGTGCCACGACCGCTGGATACGATCCAGCCGAATTCCCGACTGCCGCATTCGGGACAGCGCACCATCGGGGGATGGTGGAGGATTTCGCAGCGATCGCATTGCTGCACCCGAAGCTCTCCCTCCTCGAGTCCCTGCCAGAAGAAGGCCGTATCCCGGCTGATGCCGGGCTGGGGGCGCGCACTTTTCGCCGCGGGCGACGACTCGCCATCCACCCCGGAGCCTCCGGCGCCCGTACCCGGCTTGAATTTCAGAATGCGGAAACGCATACGACCCACGAGTTCGTCGTGCTGATCGCGATAATCGGTCAGCGTGGTGACGAAATGTCCGACTCCCAGGGCGGTCTTCTTCTCATCGCTCACGTCCTCGAGCAACGAGACCGCGCTCAGTTCATCGCCCAGGCGCAGATAACGCGGGTATTCGTGCTCGGAATTGGTGGCGACCACGGAGGTATAGCCGGCGGCATCCAGGGCTCCGTAGATCTGGCCCGAGGACTCCCGCGCGCGGTCGGGCCTGGAATGCGACGGTTCGAGGCCCCGCATACCCCACGCATTCAACATGGCCGGGGGGGCGACGATTCCGCCATGGATGGATCGGGAGGCAAATTCAACGTCGGTATAGACCGGATTGTGATCCTCCATGGCATCACACCAATGGCGAATCATGGCCTGGTTGACGGGATCCCTGGCGGTCTCCGGGCTTCCCTGCTTCCCCTTCCCGGCGCGCAAGCCCGCCAGGAAATCCGATTGCTCCATTTCGTTCATCACCTCTCCTCATCGAGCCATCCCAGCGGGATCCGTACCCCTCGGAAAGCGGAAATTCTAGCCGCTTGCGACCAGGGCAGCCTCGATTTCAACTTCGCTCAATCCCGCCCCGCGCAGTAGAGCGACGGCATCCGCCCCCAACTCCGGCGCCGGACGATTGGCCGGCATGGGATGGGCGGACATCAAAAGGGGAGCCCCCACGGTTTCGAATTCGCCGAGGTCGGGATGCTTCACCGTGGCCAGATACTCCATCTCGCGCACCTGGGAATCGTCCCGGACCTCATCGAGTCGACGGACCGGGGCCCAGATCACCTTCTTTCCCTTCAGGTTCTGCTCCCACTCGGCAAGAGTATGGGCCGCGAAGACGCCGTCCAGGATTTCGACGAGCTCCCGATTCTGACGGTAGCGGGCCACGGGATCCGCGAAACGCTCGTCGGTCTCAAGTTCCGGGCGGTCGATGGCGCGGACGAAGCCTCCCCAATAGCGCGGGGACTCGATCATCACCAACATGATCCAACGCCCATCCCGGGTCTCGTAATGATTCCAGAGCGGATTCCTCGGCCGCCTGCGATCGTGCATCGGCGGAGCGTTTCCGGTGGCCAGGGTCTGGGAGAGATCATTCCCCTGGAGGTAGAGCCCCGTCTGCAGGAGGGAGACGTCGATCACCTGGCCCTCGCCCCCGGAATCTCGCATTCGCAATGCGGAAAGAATTCCGCAGACCAGGGAGAGAGCGGCGGAGTGATCGCCGATCCCGGGCCGCTGAAAGGCCGGGGGTGCCGCGGGATCCCGGGTCAGATCCATCATCCCCGTGCGGGCCCATAGGGCCGCGTAATCGAAGGATGGGGCATCCGCTTCCTCACCTCGCATCCCGTAGCCGGTGAGCGAGGCATAGATGAGTTCGGGCCGCCGGGCCCGAAGGCTCTCGGGATCGATCCCGAAGCGGCGGCAGCGGCCAGGCAGCATATTCGTGAGCACGATGTCCGCCCCATCGATGACGCGGAGGAGGGCATCCCGGGCGGCGGAATTCTTCAGGTCGAGTGCCAGGGATCGCTTGCCCCGATTCTCCATTTCAAATTGCGGCGAACCTGCAAAATCCGAGCGAAAGCCGTTGTGGCGGGGCCGGGTATGGCGAATCAATTCGCCCTCGGGCACCTCCACCTTGATCACTTCGGCCCCGAGATCGGCCAGCAATGCGCCCGCAGCGGGGGCCGCCACGAAGGTCGCCACCTCGACCACGCGAATGCCGTCCAAGGGCGCTGCCATCGCGGATTCTCCTCTCAGTTCTGCCAGGGAAGGTTGAGCCTACGCCGATCCTGGGGCAACGCGCCCCGGGGCGGAGCGGGCTCGGGGGGATCCTCGAGCCAGCCGAGATATTGGCGAAGGCGATAGGGATTGCCACCGGCCAGGGCCTTGTACCAGGCGCGACGCAACTGCCCTCGATCCTTCTCCCCGATCGGCTTTCGCAGGCCCTCCCGGCACATTCGCTGGTCCAGGGCATAGAGGGAGATTCCGGCCATGACCGAGACATTCACGTAGGAGGTGAAGCCCACCGAGGGCAGATAGAAATGACCATCCGCCGCCTCTCGCAGGGCGTCGCTGACGCCGCGTTGCTCGCTCCCGAAGGCGATCACCACCCGCTCGCTAAGGGGGATCCGCTCCAGGGGCTCGGCATCGGGAGAGAAATCGCTGACCAGGATCCGATAGCCTCGCCGCTTCAAATGCTCGATCGCGCCGCGAACGTCGCGATACCAGAAGAGATCGAGCCAACGCTCCGCCGCCATCGTAATCGTGCGCTCGAGGTTCGCGCGCCCCTCCCGTTGGGCCACATGAACCTCCTGCAGCCCCAGGGCTTCGCTGGTGCGCACCACCGCCGAAGCATTGCGAGCGTTGACCAGATCGTCGAGGAGTACGACCATCGAACGCGACCGAGCGGCCAGGGCCCTCTCCGCGGCGCGCAGGCGCGCGGGGGGGCGCTCCTCGGAAGTCAGGGGATCGGGATCGGCTCGCCCGGAACTCTCGAAACGCGCCGATGAAGTCAGCGCACCATCCTCTTCACCCGGCTCCCACTCGCGGCCGAGGAAATCCGGAGGGGAGAGTTCCGCGAGGGGACCCAGCCGCTCTGCGGCCGAAACGAGCTCGCCGAGAAAGGGCATATCCGCCACCCGGCGCAGGATCTCGGCATCGATGCTGTCTCGCTGTCGGGCGTGCCAGGTCGAGCGCTCCCATGCCCTGGCGATCAGGGCCTCGGATTCCGCGAGGCGTTCCGCCGCCTGGCGGAGCACCACTTCGAATTCGTCGACATAGCCGCGCCAGCGGCCCCAGCCCCTGCGCATCGTTTATTCGCCCGTGAATCGGGGCTCGCGCTTCTCCTTGAAGGCGCGCGGCCCCTCCCTCGCATCCCGCGAGGTCATCACGGCCGCCGAAACCTCATCCTCGATGCATAGAGCCTCGGGAAGCGTGAGTCCGCTGCCTCGTATCATGCCCTCCTTGATCTTGCGCACCGCCAGGGGGCCGTTGCGCGCCAGCTTCTCCGCCAACTCATGGGCCTTGTCGAGGAGTTGGTCATGGGGCACCACGTAATTGATCAGGCCCATCTCAAGGGCCTGATCGGCGCTGAAATGATCGCCGATCAAGAGCATCTCCATCGCCCTGGCCCAGGGAATCTGCCGGGGAAGTCGGCTGATCGATCCGCCGCCGGGCAACAATCCCACCCGGGCTTCGGGGGTGCCGAAGACGGCATGCTGCGAGGCCACGCGAAGATCGCAGGCATTGGTCATCTCGGTGCCCCCCCCCAATGCATTGCCATTGACCGCGGCGATGACGGGTTTGTAGAGTTCGAAGCCCCGTAGAATCGCGTCCGTGAACTGCTTCGGATTCTCGAGGATTTGATGATCCCACTCATCTTCGGGCTGCCGCGCGCCGGTCATCAGGGGCATCGTAATCTTGAGATCTCCGCCGGCACAAAAATCGACATCCCCCACCCCGGTCAGGATCGCGACGCGCAGATCCTCGCGGTCGCGATATTCGTGCCAGGCCTCGCATAATTTTACGAGCATCTGGGGGCTGAGGGAATTCCTCGCCTCGGGACGATTCATGAACAAGGTCATGACACCGTCCTCCTTCTTCACGATGAGATGGCTTTCCCGCTCCGGGGTCGAGGACATGGATTTCATACTCCTGGGATGTTGCGGATCGGCGACTCGAACCTGCCCGGCCGGAGCCGACGCAACCCGAGGGCTGCAGCCCCGATCCTTCACCCCGGGGACTATAGGGAAAACGAGGGCTTCGGAGCCTCTCCGCGCAAACTCGGATACAAGCGAATTCCAATGCCGCCACAGCTCTCCTCATTCACTCCACGCCGGTCTTTGATATACATTTGGGAATGACTGGCTTCCCCGAGCTTCCCCAGAAGCTGATCCCCATCGAGGGATCCCTGCCGCCCGGAATCTGCCAGGGCTCCATCGAGGGGCTCGGCGAATACGCGAGCGGCGTGCGGGATTGTGTCGGCCGGGGATTCGTCCCCCCGGACGTTCTTACGGGAATGACCCTCCACCTGCTGGCCCGACAGCCGAGGCGGCCACGGGAGGGAGAGGAGAAGAAGGGGGCCATCGAGGGCGGAGTCTGGGTACGCGAAGAGGTGACCTATCACGCGCCCATGGCGGTCGATGAGGAAGTGACGGTCTCGGGGGCTTCCATGCGTCGCTTCAGTCGCCGCGGCCGCCGATACGGCATGACGGTGGCGAGAACCCTGGGCGCCGATGGCCGACTACTCGTTTCGAATTGCACCACCGGGCTCCTCTCCTATCGCCGGGATCCCGAACTGGCCGACGAGAGCGAAGGGGTTCCGGACGACGAACTTCGACTGCCCGCCCCGGACGCCGCTGCCGCCTCGGAGAATCCCTGTCTCGAGCGCCTGGCCGCGCTTCGCGAAGGGGATGTCATCAGCGCCCCGCGCGCACGGATCAGCCTGGAAATGATGCGACGACGCGACGCCGGTCGCGACGACAATCCGATCCATACGGATCCGAAGGTCGCCGAGCGCGAAGGGCTCGCCGCCCCAATTGCGGGCGGCTCCCACGTACTCTCCTTTCTCCAGAACCGGCTGATGGAGGAATGGGGGGCCGAGTGTCTGCTCCATGGCGCGCATTTCGACGTGCGCTGGATCGGGCAGACCTACGCGGAGAGCCACGTCGAGGCCCGGGCCACCGTCGTCGAGAGCAATACGCGACGCATTCGCTGCGAGTTGCTCATCCAGGGCGAGGATCGCCCCCTGCTGCGGGGCCAATGCGAGATTCCCCTGCTCGACGGGCCTGCATGAATTCGGGCGGTCTCGACGGAATTCGCGTACTCGATCTCGCGGATGAATCCGCCGCCTTCACGGGTCGACTGCTCGCCGACCTCGGGGCCGAGGTCATCCTCGTCGAAAACCCGGAAGGAAATCCGATCCGACACCTCGGCCCCTTCGTCGATGACGTCGAGGATGGGGAGCACGCATACGGCCACCTCTATTTCGGAGCCAACAAGAAATCCATCGTGATCGATCGCAAGACGGCGGAGGGAAGGGCTGACTTCGAGGCCTGGCTGGCAACGGCCGACGTCCTGATCGAAACCGCGCCCCCGGCACGGCGCCGGGCCGAGGGTCTCGACGACGCAAGCCTGCGAGCCGTGAACCCAGACCTGATCCACGCTTCGATCACGCCCTTCGGGCCCGAGGGGGCCTGGCGGGATTGGAGGGCAACGGATCTGATCGCCGAAGCGGCGAGCGGCCTGCTCTGGCTCTGTGGCGAACGCCGCGGCCCCCCCTGGCACGGCAGCGGGCGCCCCACTCATTCCCTGGCGAGCCTGGCGGGCACCACGGGCATCCTGGCCGCGCTCAGGGCGCGCGAGCAGCAGCCGGGCACCGGGGGAGCCCATCTCGAGATCGCGCTCCAGGAAGCCGCCACGATGGCGGCGATTCAATCCGCCACGCCCACCCTCTGGTCCTGGTTCGGCCGCATCCCGGGGCGCCCCGCGCTCTCGAATGCCCTGCAATGCCGGGACGGCGGCTGGGTGGGATTGCTCGTACGCCCCGTCAGCTTCGATAAATTTCGAGAGTGGTCGATCGAGGCGCAGACCCCCACCCAACTCGCGGAGGACGATGCCCATTGGGCGGATATCTACGCGCCCCGCGCCGGCAACCCGGTCTCGGAGGTGATCCTGGAACTGGCCGAGCGCTTCGATCGCGACGCCTTCGCCGAAAGAGCAGCTCAGGCCGAGACGATCTGCCTTCCGATCCTGGACTTCCCGAGCATGGCGGAGCATCCGCAACTTCTCGAGAATCGGCAATTCATGGCCGTGGCATGCCCCCAACTCGGTCGCAGCCTGCAATTCACGCGCAGCGCGATCGACGCCGTATCGGGCGACGTCGCGATTCGGAGTGCGCCCGAACTCGGCGCGGACCAACCGGTGAACTCCGACCCCCGGCGAGAGGAACCGGGAGTCGGGGATGCCGCCGACATCTCGGGGGGCCACGGCCGAGAATCCAAACGCAACGCCAAGGCCCCGCCCCTCAACCCCTACCTCGCGCTAGACGGCATCCGCGTGGTGGATTTCTGCTGGGTCCTGGCGGGGCCCCTGGGCACGCGCCTGCTGGCCAATTTCGGCGCGGATGTAATCCGCATCGAATCCATGCGCCATCTCGACAGCATGAGAAAGCAACCCGGACCCGACGGGGAAGCCGATGCGGATCTCGGCGGCCTTTTTCATGGCGCCAACGCGGGCAAGCGTTCGTTGACCGTCGACCTCTCGACGCCCGCCGGACGCGAGTTGATCCTGGAGCTGGTCGCCCATGCCGATGTCGTTACGAATAACTTCCGCCCCGGAACCCTCGATCGCATGGGGCTGGGTTATTCGGCATTGCGCGAGCGACAGGATCGCATCCTGCTGCTGAACCTGCCGGGCACCCATGCGGCGGGGCCCTGGGCCTCATGGCCCACGACGGGCAATGCCGTAATGGCGGCCTCGGGGCTCAATATGCTGATGGGTTTCCCCGGCCAACGTCCCCGGGGTTATGGAGTCGCCTATCCGGACTTCACCTCCCCCTACCTGCTCGCCACGGCGATCATGGCGGCCCTGCGCGAACGCGATCGCCGGGGAGAGGGCCGCGAGATGGATCTCTCGCAACTCTCCGCCACGATTGCGCTGCTCGGCCCCGAATGGATGCGCTTTGCGGATACGGGCGAAGTTCCCCCACGCACGGCCAATCGCGATGCGAATTACTGCCCCCATGGAGTCTTTCCGGCTCGGGGTGACGACGCCTGGCTGGCCATCGCGGTTTCCGACGATCCGGAGTGGCGACGCCTATGCGAACTGATGCAGCGCGAGGAACTCGCGGACGATCACCGCTTCGCGAACCACGCCGCCCGCAAGCGGAATGAGGATGCCCTCGACGAAATCCTGTCGACCTGGACCCGGGAGCGGGATCGCTGGCAACTCTCCTACGAACTCCAGGCCCAGGGGATCCCCGCCGCCCCCGTCGAAAATCTCCGGGATACCTACGAGCGGGATCCCCAACTCCGCGACCATTACCAGCGCATTCAGCATCCCCTGGCCCCGCAGCACGAACTGCCCATCGACCGCGAGGCGATCCGCTTCGCGGGAATCGAGCATCGGATGCGGCGGGGGCCGATGTGGGGGGAACATAATGAGGAGATCGTATGCGAATTATTGGGCCTCGACGAAGAGAGCTATACGCGCTTGCTCCTCGACGAAGTCCTGGGCTGAGAGGGCCGAACTAGAACCAATCCCGGGGTCGATCCACGCTGGCGGCCATGACACCCAGGCATTCCTCGACGCTCCCCCAGGCCAGCGCGCGTTCCTTGCCGCGCAACGTAAAGAAGTAGAGGTCGTTCTCCTCGATCACCCCATTCCCACCGTGCACCTGATGGCTCAACATCAATACCTCGGGCGCCGCGCGGGAGGCGGCCGCCTTGGCGGCGGCGACCCGGAGTTCGTCCCGCTCTCCGCGGTCGAGGGCCGAGAGTGCCTCAAAGGCCAGCAGGCGGGCACTGGCGACACGGCTCGCCATATTGGCACAGTGATGGCGGACGGCCTGGAAGCGGCCGATGAGCTGGCCGAATTGCTCCCGGATGCCCGCGTATTCGACCGCCATATCGAGAGAGGTCTGCATGGAACCGACACATTGCAGGGCGGCCAGGGCCCGGGCGAGGCATATCAGATCCGCCAAGGCGCGGGCGTCCCCGACGGGCCGCGAAAGCGCATCCCGATACTCCACCCTGCAGACGGGCGTCCGACCCACCGAGCGCAGGGGAGTCGAGCGGACACCGGCATCCGCCACCTCCACGAGGTGAAGCCCCACTTCCCCTGCGGCCCCCCCCGCATCCGAGCGGCGGGCCGCGACCAGGTGGTGGGTCGCGCATTGCCCGTAGTCGACGAAATATTTCTCACCCCGAATGCGACCCCCCGCATCCACCGCGGTCTCGATATGGTCGAAAGAATCCGCACGCTCGAGAATCGCGGGGACCGCTACCCATTGGCCGGCCAGCAGCGCGGATAGGGCCTCTTCGGCCAGATCCTCACAGGCCTCCAGGCTTCGACCGGCGACGACCACTTCGAGGAGTGGCACCATCACGGCGCGACGAGCGAATTCCTCCACCAGCAGGCCGAGATCCAGCAAGCTGCCCCCGCCGCCCCCATGCACCTCGGCGAAGGAAAGGCCCGGAAAGCCCTGCTCGCAGACCTCCCGCCAGAGGGCGGCATCCCAATCCTGCTTCGCCTCGAGGTCGCGGATGCGATCGAAGGGAGCGCGTGCCTCGAGAAATTGGCGCACGCTCTGCTGGAGTAAAGCCTGGGTTTCCGTCGGGTCGAGATTCACGGCGACTCCTTCAACGCGCCAGGCCGAGACCAGCAGCGGCGATGATATCCCGCATCACCTCGTTGGTTCCGCCCCCGAAGCGGAAGATCGGTGAGAGTCGGAAATTGAATTCGGCCCGCCCCGCAAAGGGTGCCAGTTCGCCGGATTCCGCGCTGAGCCCGCCGAAGCGGCCGAGGATATCCATCGCGGCACTCGCCAGACGCGTGCGCAATTCGGTCCCCGAGACCTTCGCCATCGAGGCCTCGGCGATCGGGGTCAAGCCCCGGGAAATCAACCAGGCATTCTGGAGCGCCAGGGTGCGGTGCTCCCGAACTTCGAGTTCGAGTTCGGCCAGGCGGCGACGCAAAACGGGGTCGTCCAATTTCCCCGGCATCGCATTGCGCAGATATTCGACCAGTTGATCAAAGATTCGGGCCAGCGCCCCGGTCGCCGCCAATCCGACGCGTTCGTGATTGAGGGCGTGCATGATGATCGGCCAGCCCCGATTGACCTCGCCCACGACGTGGTCGGCGGGCACGCGCACGTCGTCGTAGAAGGTCTCGTTGGTATGGCCACCGTACATCGTATGCAGGGGACGGATCGTGACACCGGGGGTATCCGTCGGCACGATCAGGATGGAGATCCCCGCGTGCTTGCTGCGAGCCCCGGGATCGGTTCGTACCGCCAGCCAGATATGGGTTGAAACATCGGCGAGGGATGTCCAGATCTTCTGACCATTGATCACCCACTCATCGCCATCCAATTCGGCTCGCGTGCGAAGGGATGCGAGATCCGTGCCCGCATTGGGCTCGCTATAGCCCAGGGCAAAACACAATTCGCCGCGGTAGATCCCGGGCAGGTAGGCGGCCTTCTGCTCCTCGCTCCCAAAGGCCAGGATCGAGGGGGCGATCGAGGTGAAAGTCAGATTCCCATAGGGCATTCCCCAATACTCCATCTCCTCGACGAAGATGTACTGGTAGAGCATATTGCGGCCCTCGCCCCCATATTCCACGGGCCAGCACATCCTCATCCAACCCCTCTCGTGGATGGCCTCATGGAATTTGCGGATCAGGTCTCCGCCTCCCCCATAGGTGCGCGAATATTCCTCGAGAAGTTCAGGCGTTCGACTCTCCTCGATGAAGGCCCGCAATTCCCGGCGAAATTCGATGTACTCGGGCTCCCAGCTGAATTCCACGACGACCTTTCCCCTCCTGGATTCCGGCATTCGATGAGGAGGCCAAAGAATAGGCGAGAGAATTCAGATTTGCCGAGGGCATTTGATTCCGCGACACGAGGAGATTAGGCTCGCCCCCTAGGACGTTGAAGTCCAGGGAGGGGCGGAGGCATGGGAAGCGAGGAGAGGCGAACCTACTGTCGTCTATGTACCGCTTATTGCGCCCTCTGGGCACGCATCGAGAACGGACGCGTCGTCTCGGTCCGCGGCGATGCGGACGATCCGATCAGCGGAGGCTATACGTGCGGGAAGGGGCGCCAGACACCCCATCAGGCCCACGGCCCCGAGCGCCTCAGCCACACCCTCAAGCGTATGCCCGATGGAAGTTTCAGCCGCATCCCGACGCAAGAGGCCCTGGACGAAATCGCGGAAACGATGCGGCGGTTGATCGAGAACCACGGACCCCATTCAATCGCCAGTTTCAGCGGCACTGCAGCCTTCTCGAATTCGGCCACCCTGCCCGTCGTCCGCGCCTGGCATCGTGGCATCGGATCGCCCTCCAACTACTCGACTCTCACCATCGACCAGCCGGCCAAGATGGTCGCCGCCGCACGCCATGGAATCTGGGGCGGAGGAGGTCACGATTTCGAGAGCGCCGATGTGATCCTGGTGCTCGGCCTGAACCCGATCGTCTCGGGCCTGACCCTGCCGGGGGGGGTGCCCGGCACCAATTCGATCCGCCGCCTCGAGAATGCGCGTGGCCGCGGGCTCAAGATCATCTGCATCGACCCCCGCCGCAGCGAATTGGCCCGGCGCTCCGACATTCATCTACAGCCGAGACCGGGTGAGGATGCGACACTGCTGGCGGGCATGGTCCGCCTCATCATCGAGGAGCAGCGTTTCGACGCCGCCTTCTGTGCCGAGAACAGCGAGGGCCTCGAAGAGTTGCACGAGGCCGTGGCCCCCTTCGATCTCGATTACGTCTCGGCGCGCAGCCGGATTCCCGCCGAGCAGATCGTCGAGGCGGCGCGCCTCTTTGCAACGGGACCCCGGGGCGGAACATCGTCGGGCACCGGCGCGGATATGTCCGCACACCCACGGCTGACCGCGCACCTCCTCTACTGCCTCAACACCCTCTGCGGCCGTCACAACCGGGAGGGGGATCGCATCCCCAATCCCGGCGTTCTCTCCGCTCCCCTGCCGCGCCCCGCCCAGGCCATTCCCCAGGAGTTGCTGCCCCCCCTCCTCTCCCACGGAGACGGACCGGAATCCCGCTTCCGCGGCCTGCGCGGGCTCTTCGAGGAAATGCCATCGGCGACCCTGGCGGATGAAATTCTGGCGCCGGGAACGCAACAGATCCGGGCCCTGATCAGCGTGGGAGCCAATCCGCTCCTCAGCTTGCCGAATCCCCTCGAGATGGGAAAAGCCCTGGACTCCCTGCAACTGCGGGTGGCCATCGACATCGCCCTCTCTCCGACGGCGCGGCGCTCGGATTACGTGATTGCGGCGCGTCACGCCTTCGAACGCGACGACGTCACGGAGTTCATGGACCCCTTCTACGAGGTGCCCTACGCCCACTACGCCCCGGCAATCGTCGAGACCGAGGGGGATGCCGTCGAGGATTGGGAGGTCTTCATCGGCCTGGCCGGACGCCTGGGGACGCCGATCGAATGCCCGGGCGGCTCCATCGATGCCTCGAATCCCCCGAATAAATTCGAGCTCCTGAAGCTGCTTTTTCCCGCCACCCGAATTCCCCTGGAGAGACTTCGCGAAGCATCCGGGGGCCGGATCTACGACGAACTCGAGCTTCGCGTCTCCCCCCCCCTGCCCGGTGTCGACGCCTATCTGCAATTCGCGCCCCGGGGCATCGCAGAAGAGCTTCGGGAATTGCACGCGGAAAGATTCGATGAGGAAATCGACCTCGGCTATACGCACCGCCTGATCAGCCGCCGACTGCCCGACGTTCTGAATACCGTCGGCCATGACTTTCCCACCGAACACCCCTATGGGGGTACGAATCCGGCCTTCCTGAACCCCGCCGATCTCGAGGCCCGGGGACTCGAATCCGGGGACCTGATCGAAATCGAGTCGCGCCACGGACAGATTCGGGCCGTGGTCGAAGCCAGCGACGACCTCCCATCCGGGGTCATCTCCATGAGCAACGGCTTCGGTGATGAACAACTGCTGCCGGAGAACGTGCGCAGAAGCGGATCCAATACCGGCCTGCTGATCGCCAATGACGCAAATTACGATGCCATCACGGGGATGCCTCAACTGAGCGCGATCCCGGTCAGGATTCACGCGAGCCCTCAGGCCGCGACGCGGGGCGGAGAGCCCTTCCCGTAGCAGCGTCCCAGCAGGGGATCGACCTCGGCCTGGCGATCCCAATCCCAATCCCTTCCGGCTTCGGGGCAGGGGAAACATTCGGGACACCAATAACCCCCTTCCAGCAGCAGCACGGGACTGGCCTGGAATTCGTGTTTCAGGGCGCAACGCCAGCGATGCCGCTGGCGCCAACCCTCGAAATCGGCGGAGAGCAGGCTGCCTCCCCGCGAGTGTGCGAAGTCGACGAGATCCTCGCGACCGATGTCCCGGAAGGCGTGGCCGGATCCGCCATCCCGAGACGGGGGCTGGGCATCCCGGCCTCCCGGAATTCCGACCCGTGCCCAATCCCAATCGGGAATCTCTTGCCAGGCCTCGCGGGAACCGAAAAAGGCCTCGATCCTGCTTTTATCATTCTCGGCGATCCACTCCAGGGGCTCGGCCCAACGGCGCGCGAGCAGATGCAGGAGGGAGACCGGGGCCAGCCGTGCGCCCCACTTCATCCAGGGTGTGAGGGCCCCTTCGATCATCGCGTAGGTATCTCTGAGATCGTCTCGGAAATGACCCAGGTAATGATCGAGTTCGCCACTATCCTCGAAGTAGCCGCAATGGAAATTCTTCAGGGCGAACCAATTCCGCTCGAAGATCTTGCGATAATCGCCCAATTCGGCGAGTTGGAACTGATCGTCCAGGAACTGCTCGTAGTCGATCCGACAGGCCGGGCCCCCCGACATATTGTAGATGCGGCCCCAAAAATCCTGCGGTGCGTCCAGGCATTGCACCAGGCCGTAGCCCGCATCGCGGCTGGTAATGAACTCGATCCTCTGCTCCAGGGGCTGGTGGAAGAGAATCGAATCCAGCAGACCCAATATTTTCGGCGGAATGATGAAAGTCTGGCGCAGGCTGGCCCAATGC
>PVBE012267622.1_pt1 | contig 13989 bp, 15 predicted proteins | sample 1631181 | NCBI WGS metagenome assembly PVBE01 (sample SAMN08397723, study PRJNA350692) | Marine metagenome, whole genome shotgun sequencing project. | isolation source: water | place: Pacific Ocean | collected 2012-04 | reverse complement strand
TTATCTGCTTGGTATCAACAACGACAAATACAATCACGATCTTCAGCATCAATGTCTGAAATGCCTGCTCAACAGCAAATAATTATGAAATACATGCCTTTTATGCTGCCTATTTTCTCATTTACCTTTCCCGCAGCTCTTGTCTTTTATTTCCTTACCTCGAATGCATTTCGTGTTTTAACTCAATGGTTTATAACAAGAAAATATTATGGAGATAACGCAGATTCTGAAGAGTTAATAAAACCAACAAAAGAGATGGTAGAAGCGGTCCAAAAACAAAAACCAGGTAAAGCAGAAAACAATTCAGCTATACATGGATCTAGACCGCATCTAACTAATCCACCAAAGAAACGCAAGAAAAAACCACCTACAGCAGCACCAAATGCTCCCAAGAAAGGGAAGGTGGCAGAGCGTAAAGAGCCACAAGCTCGCCCTACCTCAAAAAGGGTGACACCAAAGAAAAATAATCAACAAGACACGACTGGCTCACGTCGTCGAAACAAGAAAAAGAAGAGATAAAAATGGAATGGGTAGAAGTACGAGCAGAAAATATTGCTGCAGCTGAAGAATTGGCATTAGATCAACTCGGAGTAGCAAGAGAAGATGCTGAATTTGAAGTAGTAACCAGAGAAGAAAATCGACTATTTGGATTGAAAAAAACAGAAGCTCGAGTGCGAGCAAGGGTAAAACCTGTAGATGTGCCTTCAAAAACCGCTAATAACCAGCGTAATCGTCGGAAAAAGAATGGAAAAACGACAAACAAAAAAACAAACACAAATCAGAAAAACCAAACAAAAAAACCAGAGAATAGGCATAAAAAATCACCTAATAAACAACAAAAAGAACCAGAAAACCGGGAGCCGATGCCTCAAAAAGATCAAGAAGCAACAGTCATTGAGTTTTTAGAAGGAATAGTTTCAAATTTTGATATTGATGCAACTGTCAGTATTCGTATGGAAGAAGAGCGAATCATTGGGTCGATTGATGGGTCAGATATTGGCTTACTAATAGGACCGAAAGCTGGGACATTGCTCGCTCTACAAGACATAACAAGAACTGTTGTGCAACGACATGCTGCTGGCCGAAAAACTAATAGATTGTCAGTAGATGTAGCTGGGTATAGAGACCGAAGAAAAGCTTCTCTTATTGCTTTTACAGAAAAACAGGCAGAAATAGTAAAAGAAACAAGCAAATCATTGTCTCTAGAGCCTATGGGTGCTGCTGATCGTAAAATTATTCATGATGCAGTATCTGAAATTGATGGAATCACTAGTGGTAGCGAAGGGGAAGAACCTCGTAGGCGAGTTGTTTTACAACCAAGTGATTAAAAATGGCGCTGGAAGAAATTCTAATACACGCTAAAAACTTAAATTATTTAGGTAAACCCCCTGTTCAAGACCACATTTTAAATGCTAAAGGTTTTATTCGAACAATAAACGAGCTTAAAACTGATCTTACAAAAGGTAAATTGGTTGACCTTGGGTCTGGTGGGGGAGTTCCAGCTCTAATCCTAATTGACTATTTTAAAAATTGGGAATTTGTTTTAATTGAAAGAAAAGAAAAACGAGCAGAATTTCTTTCATGGGCTATAAAGAAATTAAACACTGGGAAAAGAGTAGAAATAATTTGCGATGAAGTCGAAAATGTTGCGAGAAATTCAGAATATGAGGCAACTATAGATTTTGTAACTGCCCGCTCTTTTGCGCCACCATCAGCAACTGCTGAATGTGCTTGCAGGTTTTTAAAAAAGAACAGGTATTTGGTAGTTAGTGAACCTCCAAACACCACAAATCGTTGGGAAAATACTGCATTAAAAGAAACAGGATTTATTCCTTTAAAGGTAACAAAACACGAAAATGGAACCTTTCAAGTTTTGGAATTACTAGAAAAACCAAATAGTCGACTACCCCGCCGGCCAGGTGTACCCAGAAAAAGACCTCTTTGGTAAAGTTTCACGTGAAACATTTCAATGGTCTTTAAGATTTGTTTCACGTGAAACATGAAAAAACTGTTTGAATTGACAGATTTTTATAGAGTGCTAAAACTTACAAATACCACTGTTTTAATACATTCTGAACTGGGAAAATAGAAAAAATGGAAGATTTATTAAATACAAAAACTCACCCTTCTTCTTTAAACCCAAAACCGCGGGTTATTACAGTTGCAAATCAGAAGGGTGGTGTTGGGAAAACGACAACAGCAATAAATATTGCGACGTGCTTGGCAGAAATAGGAAACGAAGTACTCGTGGTTGATTTTGACCCTCAAGCAAACGCTACATCAGCTCTTGGGGTAGATCCAGGTAGTTTTTCTACTTCTATTTACGAAGTAATTTTAGAAAATGCTGAAATGCATGAATGCATTATTAAAACGGAATGGCCATCGCTCTCATTGGCGCCTGCAAACAGTGACCTTTCTGGAGCTGAAATAGAACTTGTCGCTGCATTTAATAGGGAAAGGTTCCTTAAAACAGCTATTGAAAGCGTTATTAGTGAATATGACTATATATTTATTGATTGTCCCCCATCGATTGGGCTCTTAACTATTAATGCACTGACTGCAGCTAGTGAAGTTCTAGTTCCTATTCAATGTGAATATTTAGCTTTAGAGGGACTTGGACAGCTATTAAGTAATGTTGAAAAAATAAAAACGCACTTAAATGAAAAACTCCATATTTCAATGATTGCTTTAGTTATGTTTGACGCAAGAACAAAACTTGCTGCACAGGTCGTAGATGAAGTTCGGGGTCATTTTGGTGAAACGGTTTGTAATCAAATTATTCCCAGGTCAGTTCGCCTATCGGAAGCACCTTCTTTTGGGCAGCCAATAATTTATTACGATTCAAAATGTAGAGCGTCAATTGCCTATAGGGCTTTAGCAAGGGAGATTTCTAGTGGCTCGTGAAAAAAAAGGACTAGGTAAGGGGTTAGGAGCACTCATTCCTACCGACCAGAATAAACAAGAAAAAAGCTATTATGCAGGAACAACAGGCTACCAAGAGATACCTATTGGATCGATTACAATAAACCCTTATCAACCAAGAGACATTTTTGATGAGGAAGCTTTAGAAAGCCTGTCTATTTCGGTGCGAGAAGTAGGAGTTTTGCAACCAATTTTAGTACGTAGAAAAACAAGCGACTCTTTTGAATTAATAGCTGGAGAAAGACGTTGGAGGGCGGCTAAACGAGCTGGGCTTAATAGAATCCCCGCCATAGTTCGAGATATAGAGGATTTAACATCCTTAGAGCATGCTCTTGTAGAGAACCTTCACAGGCAGGACCTTGGAGCGTTAGAGGAAGCAGCAGCGTATCAGCAGCTTATTGATGATTTTGGCTTAAGCCAGGAAGCTGTTGCTCAACGTGTTGGCAAAAGTAGGCCAACTGTAGCGAATGCCTTACGGCTACTTCACCTTCCAGCATCGGTTCAACACCATCTTCTTAATGGCTCAATTACAGCTGGGCACGCTAGAGCTCTACTTGGTTTAACTTCCCGTCAAGAACAAGATCAATTATCAGCAAGAATTGTGAAAGAGAATCTTACAGTCAGAGAAACAGAAAAAATTGTTCGTGAGGGAGTTATTGGCAAAAATCCTAGAACTAAGAAAACAACAGAACGACCGGCAGCAGAGTTAGAAGTAGAGGAAATTTTGGGTGAGCAGTTATCAACTCGGGTAGCAGTTGCGATAGGGAAGCGCAAAGGAAAGATAGTAATAGAATTTGCTGGCGAGGAAGATCTTACCCGCATTCTAGAGATTATCTCTAAATAAAAATCCCTTTATTTCATTACGACTTAAGATAAAGTCTATATCTTTAGTTTAGACTTCAGGTTGTTCAGAGGTTTTTATCCCCATCTTGGGGAAAAACCTGTGATTTCTATCAAAAATAAGCCTCTGAACAGGGGTTATGTTAAATATTTCTAAACTAGCTAAATCTAGGGCTTTTCTTCTTCAAATGGGTTTGAAAACCAGGCCAAAATAGCTTCTTTGAGTGCGAGTGATAATTGTGGGGCAATTTTAACTAAGTCTTCTGTCGGTCCTATTCGAAGAATAACTGCCGGCATTCTGGTTTCTCTTAGAATCTGTTCAGACCGTCCATGAATATCAATTTTGTCATAAAATAATGAAGTTAATTCATTTGCTAAGAATTGTGTGAAAGATGCTCCCCCCGGTGATTCAAATCCCTTTGCAGCGTAGTAAGAAATCGATTTTTCTTGTTTTTGAACCGGATACAAACCTATGTATAAATCAACACTGTGTTTGTTGCAGTGTTTCGCATGTTCAGAAATATCGTAATGTTGTATCACATCAGTGGTGATATGGGCTTCACGTAAAGTTTTTGCTGATTCAGATAGAAGAGCTAAAAAACCTCCTAAATCACCTAATGCAATATGCGGTAGTTCTCCTTTCTGGGTTTTAGAAATTATTCGCTCACGTTCTTGTAAAATCGCAACGGATTGTTGTTCATTTCTGTTTCCTAGTTTTTTTAGTGCCGATAAACAATTGGGACCAAAAATGGAATCAACTACCAACCCGGAGTTTCTTTGGAATAATTCAACTGCATTTTGTGTATCAGGTCCAAATATTCCATCTACTTTCCCAGGGTTAAATCCTAGAGACCCCATTGCTCTTTGTAGTTCAGAGACATCTTCCCCCCTAAGCATAGGGTGGCCAAAATATAGTAAGCGATCACCTAATCTATATCCCGCTTCTAAAAGAGCATCCCATGTTCGTTGATCACAAATGGCAGAAATTTCAATACGTCGACTCTCTTGAAACAAACGAATAGAATTTTGTGTATCCGAAGAGAAAACACTTGTTTTGTTTTTAACTGGGAAACCAGCGTTACTCAACATTCGGTGGAGTTCTTCAACGAGAGGGCCTTCTTTTCCTAAAAGAAGGTCATTTGAGTTATTTATATCTTGTTCCATAGTCCCGGTATCCAAACTCCGTGAGGCTTTAGCTTACCGGTTTATGAGCAGATGAAAAGTTAGAGAAACTCGGAAAGGTCATCCAAAAGAGCATCTTTGCTTTTTGCGCCAACAATTCGTTTAGTAGGAACCCCATTATCAAAGAGGATTAGTGTGGGGATACTCATTACTTCAAATCGTCGAGCGACATCAGCTGCTTCATCAACATTTAATTTAGCTATTTCTATATGTTCTTCCTGTTCAGAGGCTATTTCCTCCAAGATAGGAGCGATCATTTTACATGGGCCACACCACTCAGCCCAGAAATCCACAAGCACTGGCTTTTCTGATGAATTAATAACTTCATCAAAACTTCCAGCAGTTAATGTTGTTGTAGCGTCCGACATCTCTATCTCCAGTTCTATTTAGTCAAGAAGGTTTTGTAGGTCTAAAGTTAGTCGGCAAATTACCTTTAGTGTGGAACATTTGGCAAGTTACTGAGAATGTTCTTCTAGCCAGCGCTCTGCATCGATTGCAGCCATACAACCAGACCCAGCAGCTGTTATAGCTTGACGATACGTAAAGTCCTGAACATCTCCACATGCAAAGACACCATCTATATTTGTTTCAGAGGAGTCGCTAACAGTTTTGATATAACCATTATCAAGAAGGTCTAACTGCCCTGCAAAAATATCAGTATTGGGAATATGGCCGATAGCAACGAACAATCCAGATACGTTAAAATCGTTCATTTCATCAGTTAATACGTTACGTACTTTGACCCCTTTAAGCTTTGTTTCGCCAATATACTCAACCACTTCATGATTCCATAGGAAATCAATCTTTGGGTTAGCAAAAGCTCTTTCTTGCATAATCTTAGAAGCACGTAACTCATCCCGTCTATGGATGATGGTTACCTTGCTACCAAAACGAGAGAGAAACATTGCTTCTTCAACTGCAGAATCGCCTCCACCAACAACAGCGATCTCTTGATCACGAAAAAAGAACCCATCACATGTTGCACAGGTTGATAAACCATGGCCTACAAGATTGATTTCATTGGGTAGATCAAGCATCAAAGCTTTAGCTCCGGTTGAAACTATTAATGAATCTGATAAAAATGTAGGTGTTTCAGCGGTTGGATCTCCAACCCAAACTCCGAATGGCGAAGACGACAGATCAACCCTAGTTACTTTTTTTGTTATAAATTCAGCACCAAATCTTTCGGCTTGCGCACGAAAATTTGCCATTAATTCAGGGCCCATGATTCCGTCAGGAAAGCCGGGATAGTTTTCAACCTCAGTAGTTAACATGAGTTGACCACCAGGTTGATCACTTGTAGAAGAAGGTTCTCCCTCAATCACCAACGGCTTAAGATTTGCCCGAGCGGTATAGATAGCAGCTGTCAGTCCTGCTGGACCTGAACCTACAATAATTATTTCTTTACAGTCAGACATTATTGCTCCCGAAATCAACAGGTTTTTGTTTTGGGGTAGCTGCCCCTTTCGGTCTTTTATTCCAGATAAAAAGCCCGATGCTAGACCAAATTACTCCGCTTAATAAATACACGAACCAAACCGCGGTGTCTCGGCTTTCGAAAATCCAGTTATCAAAAATTTCAATAAAACCACGGGAAGTTCCTATCACCAAGAAAGGAATGCTTATTAATCCAATTAAGAACATAGTTAGTCCATAGACAACCGTTCGGCTTATGTGGATTGCTGGCCCAGTAGTCTTTGTCCTTACCGAATCAATTCCAGTAACTATTTTGGAAGTAGCGAGACTCTCCCAAGAAGAAGATGAACCATCTTCTGTATTCTTGTTTGAAAATGAATTATCCATTTGAACCATGCCGTGAGAATACCCTGTAAGTATGAAAATGCATTAATTTTTAGAGACAATAATGTTAGAAAATAGCAATTTGGCCTAAGTATTTTAGTCTCCAAAGAAAACTCTAGGTTAGTCAGTGTGTTGAATTTCTATGATTAATCTAGGGGGATTTGACTCCAGAGATGTTCTAAAAGGCCGAACGGAATTCATTCCAACAATGAATGTAAGATTTCCTTCAAAATCTCCTCGGTAAAATGCTAGAAGATTAGAATTCTCTTGCTCTATTACTTCACCATTTGGACTCCAAGTAAGTTCATAGCCAGTGTCATCGTTGATCCAAATAATGCCATGGGCGGCTAAATTCACGACAAGATAATTAGTAATTTCTTCAGGAAGGAGAAAGCTTTCCTCATTGGAGATTCCGAAATCACCATTTAATTGAACGGCGTATGATCCAGGAATGATTTGATCAGGAGAAGAAGTATTTATATCTTCCGGAACAGATAATTCAATAATGAAGCTATCAAAACCTTCAGCTACTTCAATTCGTGCGTCCGCTAATAACAACGAATTAACGCCAACAGATTCAGTTCCGTAAGTAGTAATTGTCTCTGTTGAGAATGGGGGAGAGGGTAGCGAGAATAAGCCTTTCTCAGTCATATCAGAAGAATTGTCTTCATTTATTTCTTCTATCTCGGTTGGTTCAATCCTTTCTTCATTTGTTGAAGTTGAGTCATCAGGCGCCATTTCAGCCTGAGCTTCAGAAGGAGCAGACTCAGGGCTGGCGTCAGCGCTAGTACTGTCAGAACCTATGACCACTTCTGCTGGTTCTGTAAGTTCAGTTGATTCCTCCGCTACTTGTGGTTCTGAACGTTCAGAATCAGATGCAATATTAGCGGCGGTAGTAAACGTATCATCCTCTTGTGTAGATGATGAGAACAAAGGAATCGCAAAAAAAGCTAATACAGCAGCAGCTACGGAAGAGAGCACCATTGTTCGTGAAGGTCGTCGGCGAGAAGAACGAATGGTCTTTTGCAGAGGTAAAACTTTTGTGGCGGTCTTGGAATCTTTGGCTGGTAGCTTTTGTGACTCTTGGATAGCAGAAAATATGTGGGTTTCTTTTTCTTCTGTATTGTTTAAATGGATTTGGCGAACATGATTCGATAGCAATTTAAACTCTTCAACTTGTCTTAGAAGGTTTGGATTGCTTTCCACAAGGGCGCGTTCTTCTGATGTCACTTCACCATCTAGGTAAGCGCTAACTAACTCAGCTTCGTTTGGAATGTCAGAATTATTCATTTTCTACCTCTTTGACGAAATCTGAAGCATTTTTGTTCCCCAAAAGATCGGTTTTTAATTTTGATCTAGCTCTGGCAATTCTTGATTTCACAGTTCCTGATGGTAATTGTAAAAGATCAGCTATTTCCTCATAGTTCATCCCTAATTGGTCTCTAAGAACTATTGGCGTTCGGAAATCTTCCGGAAGACGATCAAGAGCTGCTTGCAGGTCCAATGAAGACACCACTGAATCCTCTAAGTTAGGGCCTTTCGGCTTTGATAAATAGTTATTTTCTTCTAAACCGAGGATAGGCCTTCGAGAGCGTTTTCTTAGTTCATCTAAAGTTGTGTTGGTTGCAATTCGATATACCCATGTTGAAAATTTTGCAGTTCCACGAAATGAAGGCAATCCTCTAACAATAGAAAGAAGAGCTTCTTGTGTAGCATCGTTAGCATCAGCTTCGTTTCCCGTTAATTTTCTGCAGAGAGAAAAAATTAGGTCGTAATGAGATCTCAACAGCTTTTCCAATGCAGCTGAATCTCCATTTTGGGCTGCTGCAATTAATTTAGATTCATTAGGGTCCACAAAAATAATTGTACCCATTCTATAGCAGTGAAAGGTTAGAGAAATTTAGGAGACATCAATCTCTGAAATTTCCATTCTTACTCCAGGTGGAGGATCATCCCCTAAGTCTGTGAACCAGATCAAAATCGCTGAACCAGTTGCACCTGTTAAATCAACCGTAGCATTCCCCTGAGAAGCGGAAATTGAAGTAGAAGGAGTTCCCCAATCCGCTAAATTAGTGCCAACCGTTTCAGACACATAGATTTCTCCTGACCAACCTGAATTATTTGTTTCAATCAATAATGTTTGAAGAGAAAATGACTTCTTTAATTCAACAACAAGACCCACACCATCTTTTAGATTACCCAAAGACCTATTTGCATATGTCTCGCTATACCAGATTGTTGATGGATCCTCATCTAAAAGATTCTCTATTAGTTCGGGATGTTCAACCCCATCCCCCAATGGGTCATAGTCCCTTACTCCAGAAACAGAAACAGTTTCAAAGATTGGGGAAACAACTGTCTCAGGTTCTTCTTCGGTGGTTTCAGTATTTGGTTCTTCACTTGTTGATTCGCTACTTGACTCTTCTTCTGATGAAGTGTCTGTGGAGTTAGAAGTGTCAGCAATTTCAGATGGTGGGTTTGATGTGGAAGGGCTGGAGTCATTAGAACCGAAGAGGCTGTCATCTAAATTGGTTGCAAAAATAATTCCGAGAACAAATGTGAAAACCATTCCGAAGGTTAAGAAACCTGTAAATAAACGTTGACCATCAATAGATTGTGGTTTCCGTACAAAATCAGAATCTTCATCATTCTCATTATTAGAGATTGCTGATTCAATATCGTCCTGAAACTCCACAACACTAGAATATCTCTCACTTGGTTCGCCTGCTGTTGCTTTTAGAATTGCTTTAAAAATTTCTGCATTTTCTGTATTCGCATTATTGAGACTATTTTCATTATCTGCACTTCCGGTAATCATGAATTGTGTTAATTTCCCCAATGAGAATACGTCACTTTTTTCATCAGGAACACTTCTGTTTCTCTGTTCGGGAGATAGAAATTGGGAGGATGAGCTAGGAACAATATCTTGTTTGGCCTCTAGTAAAGAGGTGGATTTATTAAAGCCAAATCCAGAAACTTTTGTTCCTCGGTCAGGACACAAAAAAATCTTTTCGGGACCTAGATCTCCATGGACCAATCCATGTTCGTGAGCATGCAGAAGAGCGTCGACAATGCGATTAAAAAAGGGCATCATTGTGTGAGCACTTAGAGGGCCATGCCTTGATATGAAATCATTTAAAGTTTCTTCTTCAACTAATTCCATAACGATTGCTTCAATTTCGTCATCGCCAGTTGTGTCAAGAACAGAGACTATAGATGGGTGGTTCAGCCTCGAGATAGCCCTTGCTTCGGATCGAAATTTGGATAGAAAAGCTGTTTCTGAAACTAGATTAGGATTTGTTAATTTCACTGCAACATTTCTTGATAAGACAAGATCAGTTGCTTCCCATGTTTGAGTGAATTTACCAGTTGAGATTAAAGAAGAGAGAACGTATCTTCCTGATAATTTTCTTCCGATGAGTAGCCTTGTATCAGGTGATAGATAATCAGACATCATCAGTTATTTTAAGTCAAACAAATTTAATGGCTAGTGCATTAGTCAACAAGATATGTTAAGCCGAGGACGCGAGGTCCTCCATGTGTTCCAATAACAGCCCCAAGTTGGTTAACTCGGATCCCATCTGGAACTAGATCGGAGATAGAATCTTCGAACTCTTGAACATCAGGAGCATCGCCATGAATAATACATAAATCCTCAACTGAACCGGCACTCTCAAGAACTTCTCGTAACCACAGAAGAGACTTTTTTCTAGTTCGTTGACGCCCTGCCTCAACGACTTCACCACTGCTCAAATCAAGACAGGGTTTAAATTGCAGCATGGTCCCTACCATTGCTGTTGCTCCACCAATTCTGCCACCCTTCTTTAAATTATCTAATGTGTCTAGCGTTGCAAAGATGCGAGTTCTCTTAGCTAAATTTTCAACCAAAGCTTCAATCTCATCCATTGATTGGCCGTTTGCTGCAGCTGCTGCTGCTCGGCGAATAATTGTTCCAAGACCAGAACTAATAGATTTTGAATCAATACATCGTACGGGAAGAATTTCAGAGAATGCATCTGCTGCAAGTTGGGCAGCCTGCCCAGTTGCGGAGAGAGCTAACGAAAGATTAATGCAAATAACTCCATCAGCGCCTGCTTCCTGGCACCGTTTAAATGCTGCCTCAAAAGCCCCAGGAGAAGGAGCAGCAGTTGATGGGAGAAGATCACTCTCAGCCATCCTCGCATAGAAATCTGATACAGAAAGATCAATGAGGTCTATGTATTCAGATTCACCAAACCGGATCGACAAAGGCACGACCTCAATATTAAGAGAAGCCGCTTCTTCTAAACTGATATCACTTGCACTGTCAGTAACAATTCTGATCGCCATAAACCCCCCTAAAGGACTAATGAGGGAGACTTTAACCTGCTAAAAGTAAAGATCCTAAAGCAAGCTCAAATTTTTCTTCAGAAATTGCGCTGAACAGGTAAAACACTCCAAAGAAAAAAGGTTTATCTGATGAATAAACCATTATTTTTGAAGATATTCATAAATTGTCTCGCGGACAGTACTGTTACAGATATGAGTATTTTGTTCATAACCAATGAGCTTTGTCTGGATCATCTACCTGGTCATAAACATCCAGAACGACCAGATCGCTTATCAGCTGTATTAGAAAGCTTTCAAAGAACAGAGTTTCAAGATGAAGTTATTGAAATACTCGCCGAGCCAGTGAAAGAAAGCATCCTGTTTGATGTACACGGAGAAGAAATGATCCACCATCTCAAAACGATTCACATAAACGGTGGAGGAAGAGTTGATGAAGATACAAAGATGAGCTCAGGGTCATGGCTTGCTGCTCGCTTAGCGGCAGGAGCGGGATTACAAGCAATTAACCATTTACGTAATGGAAATGGAGAAGCTGCGTTTTGTGCGGTAAGACCTCCGGGGCATCATGCCACTCCAGTTCAATCAATGGGTTTTTGTTTGTTAAATAATGTTGCGATAACTGCGAAACACCTGCTGTCCTTGGGAGAAAAGGTACTCATCGTTGATTATGATGCTCATCATGGGAATGGCACGCAAGATATTTTTTACTCTGACCCAAATGTTTTATTTGTTTCACTTCACCAATGGCCTCTATACCCGGGAACTGGATCTGTAAACGAAACTGGCGAAGGAGAAGGAAAAGGAGCAACACTAAATATTCCTCTTCCTGCTGGGACAACTGGAGACACATACCTTCGCGCGTGGGATGAAATAGTTATACCAATGGTTGAAAAATTTTCCCCAACATGGGTATTACTTTCCGCAGGGTTTGATGGGCACCGTCTTGACCCTATTACTGACTTAGGACTTACTTCAGGAGATTACAGTTTGCTTACTTCTCGAATAATCCAAACTGTTCCACCCGGTCATCGCCTAGTCTTTTTGGAAGGAGGATACGACCTTAGAGCTTTAGAACTTTCTACGACAGCTGTTCTCCATGCATTAATGGGGGAAACTGTGCTACCTGAACCAGTCTCTAATGGGGGGACAGGAAGTGAAGCTATTACCAAGATGATAAAGCTAGTAAAAGAAAATGACTTTTAATGACCTATCGATAGTCCTGCAGCGAATAAGTGACATTCGTCGCGCTTTTGAATCTGCAGATAAAAATATCTACTTAGTAGGGGGCATAGTTCGTGATTTATACGGAAATGCTACCAACATTGAACAGTTGGACATAGATCTCACTACAGATGCGACCCCGGAAGAAATCAGAGAAATCATAAAACCACTTGCAGAAAATATGTGGCTATCCGGAGAGAAATTCGGAACGATAGGGGCCCACATCAATGGTAAAATAATTGAAATAACAACGCATCGTTCAGAGTCATACGTTTCCGACTCAAGAAAACCTATCGTACAATTCTCGAAACATATAGAGGAGGACCTTTCTCGGCGAGATTTCACTGTGAATAGCATGGCTATTGATTTATCTACGGGAGAAGTCATAGACCCATTTAATGGACAATCAGATTTTTCTATAGGAGTTTTGAAAACCCCATTGGATCCGGATATCTCTTTTTCGGAAGATCCTTTACGGATGCTAAGAGCAGCCCGTTTCGCATGCCGTTACGATTTATCACCATCTAAAGAAATGATAAAGAGTATAAAAAAACTTGCACCAAGACTTCAGATCGTATCTCCAGAAAGAATTCGAGATGAATTCGATAAATTGCTTTCCGTAGAGAATCCAGAACCAGGATTTAAACTTCTCATCAAAACAGGTGTTTATAACCATTTCCTTCCTGAAATAAATGACAAAAATAACATTAGAAAATATGGCGGGTATAAGACCCTTTCTTCACTTTCCCCAATTCCAACAGTACGGATGGCCGCACTTTTACTAAGTCTTTCTTCTGAAAGATGCCAGATCAGGATGAAAGAACTTAGGTATTCAAACGAACGAATCTCCCAAACACAACTTTTAATTCAATCACTAAAGACTATTGAAACGAAACCAATAGACAAAGCATCGTATAGGCGGTGGTATTACCAAATTGGTGAATTGAAAGATTATGCAATTGAGTTAGCTTCTACAAATAAAAGATTCCAAGAAATCATTTATGAGATGGAGAAAACGGAACAATCTTTAAAAAATGAATTAGATGATTTTGCTGTCCCGTTAACTGGTAGAGAAGTGATGGACTTATTGGGAATAGAGGAGGGTCCAGAAATAGGATTTGCCCTTGAATACCTAAGAGAAATTAGATTTCAAGAGGGTCCGATTACCCGACAAGTTGCTGAAGAAACCATTCAGAAGTGGTGGAAGCACTATCAGGGAAACCCGAAATCTACGGGTTGAAAATACGGCTTAGAAGGGTTCCCTAAACTACTGTTAATCAATGGGATTTCTTCCTTCAGAATTGGTAAAAGCTCATCCAAAAAGTGAAGTAAGTTACCTTCTTGAACGAAACAATGTCTTAGAAAAATACGCATCCGGGGAAACCTCGATACATGAGATTTGTGATGCCCACCCTGAACTTATTCGAGCTGCTCACAATTATGCAGTACCTATGGATGGAAACTGTCCAATTTGTGAAGAAGAGTCCTTAGTTACTGTCGCATATGTTTTTGGTCCTCGATTACCCTCGCATGGAAGGTGTGTGAATTCGCAAAAAGATCTTGACCGAATTCGGAAACGCAAAGGAACGTTTACTTGCTACGACATTGAAGTCTGTACGAGATGCTCTTGGAACCATTTGAGTAAGGCGTTCACACTTTAGGTTGACGTATATGACTATTTCTGCCCTGTAGGCT
>PVBE010495518.1_pt1 | contig 13989 bp, 15 predicted proteins | sample 1631181 | NCBI WGS metagenome assembly PVBE01 (sample SAMN08397723, study PRJNA350692) | Marine metagenome, whole genome shotgun sequencing project. | isolation source: water | place: Pacific Ocean | collected 2012-04 | reverse complement strand
GGCTTCGGCCTACTCGGTGTCATGCTACTCGAACTGCCAGTCCGTGGGCTTCGAGCAGGGCACACTCCACCGCGATACGGGGCGTGTCGGGCATGTGCAGATAGCTGCAGAAGCAGGTCTCGACGAGGTTGCCGGCGGACGCGCGATAGAAGCGCATCGGGCCGAGCGCGCGGCGCAGCTGCACCTTGAGCGGACGCAGCTCTGGGGCATCCGTCGTGAAGTAGACGACGACGCAGCGGTCGGCGTCGGCCCCGTAGAGCGCGCGGTCGAGGTCGAAGCGGAGCCGCGCGTCGAGGCGGAGCGCCGGCAGCGTCACGGCAAGAGCTCGTCGGTGGCGCTGTTGAGCGCCTGGTAGAGGTCGAAGCAATGCTCCCGGCAGATCGGGTCCGCGGTCCGGTCGGTCATCCGGAACGCGCCGAGCTTCCGCCGTTGTTCATCCCGCGCCTCGCCGTGCAGATAGATGGGCTCGCCACCCTCGCGGAGCTGGATCACGCATCCGTAGGCGCCGCGGGCGTCGTATGCGCGGTCGTCCACGCATTGGTGACAGCGCCGGTGTGCCGCGTCCGGGAAGCCGTGGCCGCCGGCGGCGATGGTGGCCAGCCGGTGATGGAACATCCCGTGGCGCGCCGGCACCTCCTCGGTGCAGACCGTGGTGAACGCTCGTCGCTGGGCGTCGTCCCGGAAGAAGGCGCCGCCGTGCTCCGCCGAGTCGGGCACGAATTTGAAGTCGTCGACGCCGGTCTCACGCAGCCAACGCAGGGTCGCGCGCAGCCTGCGGCCATCGTCCGCCAGCAGCGCCTCGACACGGTCGGCGCGCAGCAGCGTGTTGACGGTCACGAACACGTCGCGGCCGGCCTCGCGCAGGTCCACCAGGAGCCTGAGCGTGTCGAGCACCCGCGGCAGCAGCCCGCGCGACCCGGTCATCTCGTCGAAGCGCGCCGCGTCCAAGGTGTCGAGGGAGACGTAGAAGCGGGTCATGCCCGCCGCCACCAGGTCGCGGTACCGCGCGAGCGGCGCGCTCCCGTTGGTCGAGGTCGAGTTGTTCATGCCCAGCGAGGACGACACCGACACGAGGTCGACCACCCGCGGATGCAGGCTCGCCTCGCCCCCCGTCCACTGCACGTGCGCGCACCCCGCGGCGGCCTGGGTTGTGAGCAGCCGCAACACATCGTCGTCGCGCCAGCGCGGCATCGGATGGTGGACGCTCAGGCAATAGTCGCAGCGCATGTTGCAGCGCTCGGTCAGGAAGACGACGAGCCGCGTCACCCCGAGCGTCGGCAGGTCGCCCTCCCGCTGCAGCCGCTCGGCCAGCGCGACAGCGCGGCCCTCGTCGAGCAGGTAACCGACGCCGGGCATGGGCGTCTTGCCCGGCGCGTACAGCGCGTTCGCGCCCACTTGGTCGAGGTCCATCAGGGGGGTCCTCCGCGGCGAGGCCAGCCCTGATTCGAACGGCCGCCGGAGGGTGCGACCCCCAGCGATGGGTCGCCGGGGACCCGAGACGCTGCGGCGCTACCGCCCTGTCTTGGGGGCGGGCTTCTTTGCCGGGCGCGTCCGCGTCGCCTTTCGCAGGTCGAGGGTGAAGACACGCGCCTTGCCGGTCCCGCGGACCGTCTCCACCTTCCCGCCCTTGATCTTCCACTTGGGCGCCTTGCCCGACTTCTTGGGCGGCGACCCGAAGGTCAGGTCAATGACCTGGTCGCTCAGGAGCTTCGCGAACCAGTCGTCGAGGTCTTTGCTCGGGTCGCATACGAAGCGGATCCGGTCGTATTGCGTCCGGCCTGTCGCGCGAGCGCCCGAGCCGACGTCACGCTTGGCTCCGAATTCCATGTGCGACGCCTCGAACCACTCCTCACCGGGCGTGGGGGGGCGTCACCTCGCACTTCCCCGTCACCGTCGTGCCGGAGGTCGGGTTCTCGAACGTCACGATGTTGTAGTTGGACGCCAGCAGCAGGGGCACGAGAAGGGCGGTCGACATGGCTCAGTCCTCCGGTCAGGGAGACAACACAGCACGTGGCGCGCGCGAACGCGAGACGTGTGCGACGCCTCTGTGAGAACATTGCGGCCGCGTTTTCCGAAGGAGCAGAGCGATGAGCGAAGGCCGATACCTCTATGTGGCTGCGCGCGACCTGGGTCTGACGACCGCGGAGCTGCGGGCACACATCGACGCCTGGGGCACCGGGTGGGACACCTCGCACCACATGCGCCGCCTCACGGACGAGCAGGTCGAAGAGACCAGGCGCCGCCTCGCCCCGGAGCCGGAGCCGGAAGCGGAGGACGGCTCGTTGAAGAACAAGGCGGAGCGCTAGATGAAGAAGGCGCGCAAGCGCCTCGAGAAGCGCCGCGCCGAGCTCAAGGACGCGATGAAGGCCGCCAAGGCTGCGAAGCGCGCGCGTTCGGACGCGCGGAAGAAGAAGGCACGCAAGCGCGCCGAGGCCGCGTTCGAAGAGGCGAAGGCCGCCCTGAAGAAGGCGCGCGAGCGTGCCGAGTCCGCCTCGGAGCGTTTGCAGAAAGCCGCGCGCAAGCTCGCGGACTGATCGGTAGAGAGCCGATCACTTAAACGGACCGAGCACGCGGAATCCCGCGCCAATACTGGCAAGGCGCGAGGAGGAGGCGTGCCGAGGCACGTCGACGACGAGCAACGCCGCCAGGGTTGGTGCGGGGTTCTGCGGGCGACGGGAGTTTACGTGTTCGGCTCTCTAGAGCAGCGCCTCGCACGCCTCGAGGTTGAGGCGCAGCGCTGCATCGTCCGCGGCCGCGCACGCTCGCGCCGCGGTCCCCATTCGTCTGCGCAGATCCGCGTCGCCGGCCAGCGCCAGCACTTCCGCCGCCAGCGCGTCCGCGGTCTCGACCCGCCGGAGCGCGTCCGCCGCGGCCAGGGCGACGACCGCTCGGGTGACGTTCTCCGTAGAGGGTCCCATCAACACCGGAAGCGCCCACGCCGCGGGCTCGAGCGGGTTGTGCCCGCCGTGTGGCGCGAGGCTGCCGCCCACGAAGGCGAGGTCGGCCAGGCCGTAGAGCCCGCGCAGCTCGCCGGAGGTGTCCACGAGCAGGACCTGGCTCTGCGTCGTCACCAACTCGTCGAGGCTGCGGCGCGCGATGTGCCAGCCACGGGCCTCGAGGGCGCGCGCGACGGGGTCGAACCGGTCGGGGTGGCGCGGCGCCATCACCAGCAGCGCGTCCGGGCGGGCCTCGAGCAGGCTCGCGTGGGCGTCGAGCACGGCCGACTCCTCACCTGGGTGGGTGCTCGCCGCGAGCCAGGTGAAGCGCGGGTCGCGGGCCGACCGGGCCTGGCTCAACACCGCGTCCGAGACCTCGAAGCCGCTCTTGAGGTTGCCGCCGACCGTGACCCGCTCGGGCGCGGTGCCCAGCGCGACGAACCGCGCTGCGTCCGCCTCGTCCTGGGCGACCACGCGATCGATGGCGTCGACTGCCGAACGGAAGAGCCGAAACCGCCGGTAGCGTCGCAGCGAGCGCTCGGACAAGCGCGCGTTGACCCAGGCCACGGGCACCGACGCGCGGGCGAGCGCGTGCAGCAGATTGGGCCACAGCTCCGTCTCGACCACCGCGCACAGCCGCGGCCGGACCCGCTCGACGAAGCGGCGCATGCTCCACCCGTGGTCGAGCGGGAGCCAGCACACGTGCACATCCTCGCCGAACGCGGCGCGCAGCCGGTCCATCCCGGCCGGGGTCGAGCACGTCGCCAGAAAGCGCTCGCCCGGGTGGCGCGCCTGCAGCGCTCGCACGAGCGGGATCGCCGCCAACGCTTCACCCATCGAGACCGCGTGGAACCAGATGTACGGCCCAGCCGGCGGCAGCGTGAGCCCCAGCCGCTGGTCCCACCCCTCGCGATAGGTCGACTCGGTGCGGCCGCGTCGCCACAGCTCGGCCAGATACGGCGGGGTCGCGAGCGTGACGAGCGCCCCATACGCGCGGCGCTGCAGGGTCACGGGCGGACGGTGAAGACCGGCAGGTCGGGGTGCGGCATGAAGACCGACATCGGGAAGCGGTTGCCGGTGTTGGGCGAGCGGATGGTCCGCTTGGCCACGAAGTCGAAGAGCAGCGGGTTGAGGTCGTACAGCTCGTTGAGCCGCTTGAGCTCCTTCCCCGTGATGAGCCCCTCATTCGCCAGCGCGCTGGTGCGCACCACGACGTTGATCGCCGGCAACGGATAGTCGCTCCCGTTGATCAGCCGCGGGTGCAGATCCTTGCGGTCGAGCAGCGTGACCAGCGGGCGCGGCAGTCGATTGGCCTGCAAGGTCGCCGACAGCTCGCCAAACACCAGCCCCACGTACTTCTCCTCGTCCATCAGCCGCAGGAAGAGGTCGAAGTTGTCGACCAGCGGCTTCTCCGGATCGTCGAGGTCGGGGTTCTGACCGAGGCTCGCGCAATGGGCGACCACCACCTTCACGCCGGCATCGAGCGGCACGCGCAGGAGCAGCGGGTTGCCGAGCAGCTGCGCCTCGTCGGCGTCGACCGCCTTCTCCTCGCCTGCGTGGGCGAGCAGGACCATCCCGTGCTTCTTCATCGCCGCGTAGAACGGCTCCGTCTTCGGGTGGGACGGGTCGATGTTCATCGCGTTCGGCAGCCACTTCACGAAGCGCGCGCCCCGCTTCGCCCACTTCTCGAGCTCGGCCACCGCGTCCTTGCGATACGGGTGCACCGAGATGGCGGGGACGAAGACGTCGGGGTGGGCCTCGGCGAGTTTGAAGACGTACTCATTCGGTACGTAGAACTCGGTGTGGTGGAGGTCCGGCTCGCCGCTCTCCAGGTAATGCTTGTCGAACGCCAGGATGAGGTGGCGCCCCGTCTTGGGCAGGTTCTTCGCGAGCGACAGCAGCCGCTCGACGTACTCCTGGTCGGCGCGCTCCAGGTCTTCGATGGCCGCCGCGCTCGCGTAGACCCCGAACTTGATGCGCTTGAGCGGGCTCCACCACGACTGCATGTCGGGGTGCACGAACGCCCCGGTGCCGCCGACGCCGAGGCCGACCACGTGCGTGTGGTGGTCCATCAGCGCGCCCTTCTTGATGCCCCTCCACGCCCGCTTCACCATGCGCCGCGCGCCCCAGCTGAGCTTCCCGACCTCGTGCGGCTTGCGGATGAAGGCGCCGCCGAGCGACGTGCAGCCCGTCATGGGGAAGGCGAGCGCGATGGCGAGAAGCAGGCGCATCTCAGGTCACCGTAATCCTGTGCTCTGCGCGTTCGGTGAGCGTGCCGAAGGGCTCGAGCGAGAGGCCTTCGGACCGCGCGAGCGACTCGAAGACGGCTTCGCGACCGGGCGCCACCGCGACCAGCAGCCCGCCGCTCGTCTGCGGATCGCACAGCAGCGCGCGCCAGGTGTCGTCGAGCGGCCCGATGCCTTCGCCGTAGCTGTCGAAGTTGCGAGTCGTGCCGCCGGGCACAGCGCCCTGGCGGATGTAGTCGAGCAGCATCGCGCGGTCGATGAGTGGCACCCGCTCGGCCACGATCTGCGCGCTCAATCCAGATCCGTCGCAGAGCTCGCCGAGGTGCCCCAGCAATCCGAAGCCGGTCACGTCGGTCATCGCCGTCACGTAGTCGGCGCGGGCGAAGACCTCGCCTGGCCGGTTGAGCCGCACCATCAGGTCGCGTCCGAGCGTGGCGTGCTCGGGGCGCAGGACCCCGCGCTTCTGGGCCGTGCTCAGGATGCCGACCCCGAGGGGCTTGGTGAGATACAGGCTCGACCCGAGCACCGCGTCGCTGTTGCGCTTCAAGTGACGCAGGTCGACGCGCCCCGTCACCGCCAGCCCGAAGAGCGGCTCCGGGTTGTCGATGCTGTGGCCGCCCGCGAGCGCGATGCCGGCCTCGCCGCACGCCGCCCGGGCTCCCGCGACCACCCGGCTCGCAGCCTCGACGGGCACGGTCTTCACCGGCCATCCGAGCACCGCGATGGCGACCAGCGGCGTGCCGCCCATCGCCCAGACGTCGCTCATCGCGTTCGCGGCGGCGATGCGCCCGAAGTCGAACGGGTCGTCGACGATGGGCATGAAGAAGTCGGTGGTGCTGACCACCGCGGTGCCGTCGCCCCAATCGAAGACCGCCGCGTCGTCGCGGGTCTCGTGGCCGACCAGCAGGCCGGGCGTGGTGCCGCGCGGTCCGCTCGCCGCGAGGATGCCCGAGAGCACCGCGGGCGCGATTTTGCAGCCGCAGCCTGCACCGTGGCTGTATTGGGTGAGGCGAATTTCCGACATCGGCGGCATGTTAACTCCGTGAGGCTCCCGCGTACCGTGTTGATGTGACCGCGCTCCTGCTGACCGCCCTGATCACGCTCGACGGCGTGCCCAAGCCCTGCGCACCCCCCGCTCGGGGCGCGCGCATACAGGTCGATCTGGTGGACGCGCCGGTGCTCGACGTGGCGCGCATCGTGGCGTGCTACCGCGGCCTGAACCTGGCGGTGACCACGCCGCCGAAGGGCAAGATCACCGCCTTCGGGCCCACGCCAGTCTCGCCGGCCGAGGTCGTCCTGGTCCTCGAAGGCGCCCTCGACGACCAGGGCTGGATGCTGTCTCCGCGCGACAAGTACCTGACGCTGGTGCCGACGAAGGCCGCGCCCTCGCAGCCGGGGCGCATTCGGACCGGTCTGCCGAAGCGGCGCCCGCAGCGGATCACGTTGCTGATGCGGCCGGAGCACGTGGCCGCGGCGGAGATCCAGCCGATCCTGGTCAGCCTCGCAACGGCCGACGCGTCGCTGGTCGTGCACGCGCCGACCAACCTGTTGGTCATCACCGAGCGCGCCGACAATGTGCGCCGCCTGGGGCGGCTCTTGCAGCAGCTGGACGTGCCGCGCGGTCGGGCGCACCTGGTCTTTCACAGCGTGCTCTACGCCGACGCGGCAGACGTCGCTACGCACGTGCGCACGCTCTTCGAGGATCGCGTGAAGCGGATCACGGTGGACGAGCGGACAAACCGGTTGATCGTCCTGGCTGCGCGCGACGTTCAATTGGAGGTCGTGCGCCTGCTCACTCAGCTCGACCTTCGGCGCGGCAACGACGGGCGGGTGCACACCCACCCGGTCGCCCACGTGAAGGCGGCCGACATCGCCGGCATCGTCGAGTCGCTGCGGCAGAACGGCCGGGCGTCCGGTGGCGGCAAGAAGTCCGGGGCCAGCGGGAAGAAGTCGGGCGGACGCGCCAAGCCTCGCACTCGAACCCACCCCCGGGCCCCAGCGAGTCAGCCGTCCAGGTGATTCCTACCTCGACGTAGGCCTGCCGGTCCGTTTCCTACCAGGATGTCAGAAAGGGCCCCGTGGGCGTGGCACGCGCGTTGCTCAAGGGGGCGCGTGTGGCGGCGAGACGCCCACTCAATGGAAGACGAAGAGGACCCATGAGCTTCTACAAGGCCGAGTACATCTGGACCGACGGCACGCTGCCCACCGCGCAGCTCCGCGCCAAGACGAAGATCATCCCCATCGGCACCGAGCCCCCGGTCTGGGGCTTCGACGGATCCAGCACCAACCAGGCACCAGGCGACGCGTCGGATTGCGTGCTCGACCCGGTCTGCGTCGTCCCCGACCCGATCCGCGGCGGTGACGACAAGCTGGTGCTCTGCGAGGTGCTCTACACCGACATGACTCCGCACGAGAGCAACACGCGGGCGCCCCTCAGGCTGCTCGCCGAGGGCTTCGAGCACCACGAAGCGCTCTTCGGCATCGAGCAGGAGTACACCTTCTTCAAGGGCGGCACCCCGCTCGGTTGGCCCACCGCCGGCTACCCCGGCCCGCAGGGTCCGTACTACTGCAGCGTCGGCGCCGACGTGGCCTACGGCCGCGACATCGTCGAAGCCCACATGGACGCGTGCCTCACCGCCGGCATCGCCTTCAGCGGCATCAACGCCGAGGTCATGCCCGGGCAGTGGGAGTACCAGATCGGCACCGCCGGCCCTCTCGCGGTGGGCGACATGATGCTGCTGTCGCGCTGGCTGCTGATGCGCATCGCCGAGGACGTCGGCGTCCTCGTCAGCTTCGAGCCCAAGCCCGTCAAGGGCGACTGGAACGGCGCCGGCTGTCACACGAACTTCAGCACCATCTCGATGCGCGAGAGCTACGACGCGATCATCACCGCGTGCGAGGCCCTCGCGACCCGGCCCGCGGCCCACATCGCGGAGTACGGCGCCGGCATCCCCGAGCGGCTGACCGGGCTGCACGAGACGTGCTCTTTCGAGGACTTCAAGTACGGCGTCTCGGACCGCGGCGCGTCGGTGCGCATCCCGTGGCACGTGGCCCGCGACAGGAAGGGCTACATCGAGGACCGTCGCCCGAACGCCAACTGCGACCCCTACCGCGTGGTGTTCATGATGCTCGACACGGTCTGTCCGGCCCTCGACGCCGTGAAGGTCAAGCGCCTCGCCAGTTGACGTGAGGCGGGTGCGCTCGCTGAGATGCAGCCATGCGCATCCTCCTGCTCGTCTGCCTCTGCTTCTCCCTCCCCGCCTGCGACAGCGGGTCGTCCGACGCGGGTGACGCGGGCGATCTGGTCGGTGATCCCGACCAGGTCGACTACAGCTGCATGGTCGCGAGCTGGACGCCGGGCGAGTGCGGAGCCGGCGAGGGCCTCCACCACGACAACGCGGGCATGGGGCACATCGTCGTGGGGCTGCCCATCGAGTACCCGCGTGACCCACCTTCGAGCGGGGACCACCGCGGCCAATGGGCCCGCTGGGGTGAGTACGACTTCCTGCCGCCGCAGCGCTGGCTGCACAACCTCGAGCACGGCGGCGTGGCGCTGCTCTACCACCCGTGCGCGTCCGCCGATCTGGTCGAGGGGCTGCGTGCATACGCGAAGGCGCGGCCGGCTGACGACTCGGGTGACTTCCGCTATGTGCTGACCCCGTACGTCGGGCTGCCGAGCGCCATCGCGGTGGTCGGCTGGGAATGGACCTACAGCGCCGAGTGCGTCGACGCGTCCGTGATTGACGACTTCGTCGACCGCCACTACCGTATGGCGCCCGAAGATTTCCCCGACGACGGACAATTCAGCCAGGGCTGGATCGGACGCTGATATGCGCAAGTCACTTCTCTTCCTCGCCATGACCACGTTTTCGGTCGGTTTCTACGCTTGCTCCGAGGAGGAGGCCGACGACGCCGAGGTCACCGAGCAGGAGGTCAACGACTGGAACGACGCCTACAAGTCCAAGGAGGACGGCAAGGCCGACACCACCGGCTGTTCCGGCGTGAAGGTGCCCGACCAGGGGAACTTCAACGGGAAGATCGCGCTGACCTTCGACGACGGCCCGGGTCCGAGCACGACCCGCAAGGTGATGGAGACGCTGCGCGCCCACAACGCGCCGGCCACCTTCTTCGCGTTGGGCAAGCTGCTTTCGACCGATGATGGCGCGGAGATCGCCGCGGAGATGAAGGCCGACAGCCTCTTCGACCTGGCGTCGCACACCTGGAGCCACCAGAACATGGCTCGCCTGTCGGAGGGCGAGTACACCTCGCAGATCGACAAGACGAGCGCGGCCATCGAGGCGGCGTCCGGGCCGTACAAGTTCTTCCGCTTCCCCTACGGCTCCTCGACCTGCGCCACCGCCGACGCGGTGCGTGAGCGGGGCTACACCATCACGGGCTGGCACATCGACAGCGCCGACTGGTGCTTCAACGCTGGCAACGGATATTGCTCGCCCAGCACCTTCCGCTACGTCGACGACAGCAAGCGCAACGACATGGCCGGGTTCATCCTGCAGCAGGTGCGGCGCTACAACGGCGGCATCCTGCTGTTCCACGACACGAAGAAGTACACGGCGAACGCCCTCGACGGGATCCTCACGCAGCTCGAGACGGAGGGTTACACGTTCATCCGCCTCGACGACGAGGAGACCTTCCCGCTGCTCAACGGCGTCGACCCGAGCTCGCTGCCCTTCATCGGCGACGCGTGCGTCGACAACGAGGACTGCGGCGACCAGATCAGCGGCAAGGCCGCGAAGTGCCTCAGCAACTTCTGCACGATCAACTGCGAGGGGACCTGCCCCGACCGCCAGGCGAAGGCGCCGACCTTCTGCGCGCCCGACCCCACCGAGAGCGGCACCCGCGGCATCTGCGTGAGCAAGTCCTCCGCCGGCAACAGCAATTGCGGAGACATGCCCGGCACCGTCGAGGCCGACAGCGAGCGCTTCATCGGCGGCTCGAGCGCCTCGCAGCGCAGCGCCACCGTCTGTCTGCCGAAGACCGAGTAGCGCGGCGACGGTTACTCCTCGTTGCGGATCCCGAAGAGCAGGCCGTCGGGTGTCGGGATGCACACGGTGTCGAATGACGCGCGCGCCTCTTCGTGCATGCGCTTGACCGACGCAGGGCCAGCGTGTCCTGCCGTCAGCTTGGGAAGGAGAGAGTTTGACGCAAAGCCGCGTAAAACCTGAGCCGATTCAGGCAGTTCAGACCGGCTCAGGCAGCCCAGGCAGCTCAAACGTCCTCAAAACGTCCTCAAGGTCTCCAACGCAGCGCGGCCCTCGCTCGGCCCTGGCGGCCTCCCGGTTGGCGGGCCCGGTTGGCATGTAGGTTTACGTCGTGCAATGTGCGTTAGCCCAGGTAGCTGGCTATAGGCGTTTGACCACCCTATCCTCTCCTTGGGAGGGGAAGCGCAATGGAGTGTCCCGATTGTAGCTACAGCGTCTCCTTCGGCCCCGCCCAGGGGAATGATTGCGGCTGCTCGACGCCGTATCTCCTCCAGGAGGACGAGGTGGCTCGGGCAGCCGAGATGATCCGAACCGAGCCGGAGGTGACGGGCCGCGTGGGCCTGTGCCTCGGCCAAGGCGCCATGTTGGCGGGAGTGGTCCTCTTCTTCTCCCTGTTTGTCTTTCTCGCTGGTGGCGTGGTGGGGATCGTCGACGACGTGATCTCGGATGGGGAGACGTTGAGCGAGGCCGCAGCGTGGTACGCATCGGAGAGCGTCGGGTGGTGGATCGGGACCGGGGTGGTCGCGCTCGTCGGCTTCGGGTGGGGCGTGGCTTCTGCATCGGCGGCCGAGGACAGACGGCGGGCGCGGTGGAGATTCATCCGCAAGTCGCTCGAATTCACCCAGAGCCGCTCGGGCTGACGCCCTCCCGACGCACCTGCCAAAGGCATGCGCCCGTCGCTTACGACGGATGGATGGGAAGAACACACGCGCTCATCTGGTTCGCCAGCTCGACGCTGGCTCTCGGCTGTCTGGCAGAGGACGGGAGTTCGGACGACCCCCCTGACGGCGCCGTGCCAGACGTGGGGACGCCCACGGACGGGGTGGTTGGCGGCGACGACGTGCGGGCGACCGATGAAGGCGTGGAGCCGTCCGGAGCGGCGGGCGCAGGTCTTCGCGCCACAACCACGCCATGGCGTACGACGCGGCCCGGGGCGTCACCGTCCTGTTCGGGGGCGGCGACGTCGACAGCAACAGCCTGGGCGACACCTGGGAGTGGGACGGCGTCCGCTGGGAGTGGGTGGCGGCCGGCGGCCCCTCTGCGCGCAACGCCCACGCCATGGCGTACGACGCGGCGCGGGGCGTCACCATCCTGTTCGGGGGCTCGGTCAACGACGGCGACACCCGGGAGTGGGACGGGGTCCGCTGGGCCCAGGTGGCCGCCGAGGACGACGGTGGCCCCTCTGCGCGCTACTACCACGCCATGGCGTACGACTCGGAGCGGGGCGTCACCGTCCTGTTCGGGGGCGCAGGGCCGGCAGGGCCTAGCGGCCTGGGCGACACCTGGGAGTGGGACGGAGTCCGCTGGGCGCTGGTGAGCGAGCAGCCGTAGCTGCCCGAATCTGGCGGGGCGAAGTGGGTGGCACCTCGAGTCAGACAGCCGTGTCCGGCCTGGCTGCGTCCGCCAACGTCAGGTCGTCTTCAGGGATATCGACGCAGGCCCCGAGCGCCAGGAGCCACACCCACCCGAGTCGCCAGCAGAGGTTGCGCATCGTCACTGCCTTCGTTCTACCACCACCGACAGGCGGGGGAAGTGGTTGGCACCCTGATGTGTCACAGCACTGAGCCGACCGACTTCCTCGGATTGAATAGGGCCGCTAAGAGGCCGTAGTTTCACTCTGCTGAGCTAGATCACAATCCGGCGGGCTGGACGACACGGCTTCTGACCAAGTCGCTGCCCACCCCCAATTCGCCTGACCCATTGTTCCCCCAACAACGCACGGTCTGGTCGGTCAGTACGACGCAGTTGTGATATTCGCCCGCGCTCACTGAGGCGACGTCGGTCAAGCCCTTGATGAACGTCGGCCCCACCGACTCCTCGTCGTCCGATTCGCCCGGAAGAAAAGCGGTGCTCTTACCCCAACAGACGACTCGCTCATCGGTTTTCACCGCACAGCTGTGCTCAACCCCGGCTGAAACAGCCTTCACCTCGGCCAAGTTGGGTACAGACTCTGACTCGATTCGATAAGCTCTACCGGAGTCTTGCCCTAGTCGGCCCCGCCCGCTCTTGCCCCAGCATTTGACCGTCCCGTTCCCGAGGACGACGCAGCTATGATCCCGACCTACAGACAAGCTCTTCACCCCGCTGAGTCCGGGCACCTGGACAGGCGTCGCGGTCCGGCCTGAAGGGTGAGGTCCTCTCGCCGGACCCTTCGAACCCAAGCGACCCTCGCCATAAGCCCCCCAACACCAAACCGTCCCGTCTTCGCGGAGAGCACAGGAGAAGTCCCACCCCGCGCCGAGCGCCGCGACTGCGCTCAGTCCAGGCACTTCATAAGGTTGTCCGGCCATGGTGCGCGGTGCGTCGTCCCAGTCAAATTTTCTAATGTCATACCCCCAACAAACGGTCTTCTTGCTTTGAGTGATCGCGCAGGAGTGCCTGGCACCGGTCGCCACCTGAGTGACCTTCTCCAAGCCTGGTACGACCGCGGGCTCGAGACGGGTTGGGGTTTTCTGGGCGTCCACCCCCAACTGTCCGTCTTCATTGGAACCCCAGCACAAGACTTCGCCCGAACCCTTGACCGCGCATCCGTGATCCCCCCCCCAACCGATCGCGAGCTGCTCGATCCCTTCCAGGCCAGCAAACACATTGGGTCGAAAAACAAGTGTCGGCCAATCGGACGGGTCGTCTGCGAGCGTGCCTCGATCAACGCCTTGGCCCCAAGACGCTACCCGACCATCGTTGAGCAATGCCCAGCTCTGCCCGGAAGCCGCTGACACCGACTTAACACTCGAATTGTCACTGAACTCGGGCGCAGCGGCGGTCAAGGCGTATTGCCCGTATACCGCCCCGGCACCACTGAGGCCGACGAGCAAGCCGGCCAACCACGTGGGCATGAAGAAGATCACGGCGGACGCTGACAGATCGAAAAGCCTTAAGTCATTTAGGCGTCGATAAACAAGATCCGAGATCAGTACGCCGGCCCCGGTCAGCAGCAACCCAACCCCCTGAGCAAGGATTTCGGGTATCCCCACCAGATGGGTGAGAATGCCCGCGGCGACCACTACATTGAACACAAGAGCATTGAGAACGAAAATCGTTGCAGCAGGTGGCTTCAGTATGAGTTTTATCATCGGGGCAGGCCCTCTCTCGATGGGACGTTAGCTGGGGTCTAGGCCAGACATTAGGAAACCACAATCCACTTCTTGATGCCTTGGCCGGAGGATGGGGAGTTCAAACGCCTCTTCGAGGATTACTTCGCCAGATTCTTGGGCGGATAGGGAGGTCAAGCGCCTTGCTACTTCGCTCAACTTGACATAATGTCGATTGTGCGACATTACCCTACGTGTCGGTGTCTATCGCAGCGTAGCACACTTCACAGGCTTGACGAGACGAAGCCCCTCGGCGACGACCCGCACGTCGGGCCGGACCAGCCCGGGAGTCCGGGGGACGATCCGCACGTGGGGCCGGATGAGCCGAAGCCGCTCGGGGATGACCCGCATGTGACGCCCGAAGGGACCGGACCGGCCGGGGACGGTCCGCACGCGGCCGCGGACGAGCCAAAGCTCGCAGGCGACGACCCGCACGTCGGCGGAGATGAGCCGAAGCTGGCCGGCGACGAGCCGCACGTGGCCGCGGATGAGCCGC
>PVBE010200777.1_pt1 | contig 13989 bp, 12 predicted proteins | sample 1631181 | NCBI WGS metagenome assembly PVBE01 (sample SAMN08397723, study PRJNA350692) | Marine metagenome, whole genome shotgun sequencing project. | isolation source: water | place: Pacific Ocean | collected 2012-04 | reverse complement strand
GGGGTCATCAAATTTATGTTAAATTTATTGATTTGACCGAGAAGATGCAGACAACTAAAGCGGAACAAGACAAGCGGACCAAACAAATCGATATTGTACGGGAACTGGGGAAGAAACTGGTTTCTGGTTATTATGTTCCAGAAGACCTTCTTCCCAGTATCAATGAATTGAAAGAAGAATTCGGCGTCAGTTTGAGTGTTGTCCGTGAAGCTTTCAAAGTACTCTACAGCAAGGGACTGATTGAATCACGTCAGAAAAGGGGAACCATCGTTTGCAGACAAACCGACTGGAACTTACTCGATGAAGATATTCTCCAATGGTATGCTGAAGCTGAAAGAGTTCCCAATTATATCATTGAAGACCTGTTTGAACTGAGAATGATCTTGGAACCGGATGTCGCGAAATTGGCGTCATTGAATGCGACTCCACCCCAAATCAGGAAAATCAGAAAAGGATTTGAGAGGATGACTCAATCTGTTCAAGATCAAAATTTGGAAGCATACCTCGAATCCGATGTTTCCTTCCATGTAGATCTCTTTCATGCCAGTAACAATATCTTCCTTAAACAACTTTCTGGAACTGTCAAGTTGATACTGATCATCATCTCCCTCGCCCAGAGAAGCCCCCTCAATCCCCTAGAAGAAAGCCTTCCTCTCCATAAGCACGTCATGGACGCTGTGGCCGACGGTAACCCCGAAAAAGCTCAAGCCAGTATGCTACTCCTGCTTCAAAGCTCCAAAGTGCTCTACAAAAAAATTCAAAAATAAATCATATTTATTATTGACAACCTATTTTGTCTGATTTATAAATAGGAAAATTCATAATAATCAGGAATTTCGTAACTGCTAGAACTGTCCGTGACTGGTATCTATATGAAAGATCCTTATCTTCCAGTTGATATGTCCCTCCTTCCGAGTTGGTGGAACGGAAACTATGGATTGACTTTCGAGAGGGACTATTACTACGAACCAAAGCGTCGGGTATTACAGGAGCAACAGATGCGGCATTTGCTCTATGAGCGCTTCGGTGACATGGGTATAGGGCAAAAAAATGCCCCGCGAAGACCAATAGTGGGACCACAGTTGGTAGGAGGATGTTACTTGACCCAGGAAATTTTGGGTTGCGAGATTGTCTATAACGAAAAGGCTCCTCCTTGGGTAGAGCCTCGCAATTTAAGTGAAAAAGAGGCTTGGGCTTTACAAGTGCCTGAAGATTTCGACAACAATCCTGCAATGCGGAATGTCTTAAATCTGCTGGATGCACTAGAAGACGAATTTGGTTATCTACAGGGGGACGTACCGCTTCACGGTATAGCAAATATCGCTATCGATCTTCGTGGCCACGAGTACTTTATCGATTTAGTCGAGAGACAGGATCTTGCCGATCACATGCATACGGTCATATCCAAGACAATTTATGAACAGGCTGAGCGCCTGAAGGCTCGGACTGAAAGTTGTTCAATGTGCATCAACCGAGTTATTTCCCATTTTTCTCCCTCTACATTCATGTCACCTAACTGTTCGTTACAGATGATCTCACCAAAAATGTACGAAAAACAGATACTCAAACATGATATGTGGCTTGCGGAACGTCTCCAACCGGCCGGATTCCATCATTGCGGTAACAATGCTCACTTGTTCGCCCCCCTTTATGCCCGTACTGGGGCAACGTTCCTGGATATTGGCTATGGTTCGGATATAGCTTCATGCAGGAAAGCTTTACCCGAAGCCTGGCTAAGTTTGAGGATGGATCCCCGCAAAATGCAATGGGGAACACCTGAAGAAACAGAGGTTGAAGTTAAGAAATTGTTGGATGCACACGGTTCTCCCTGGAACAAGGTCGCTGTGTGGTGTTCGAGCTTGGATTATGGAACCCCCGATGAATCGATACGGGCCATGTTCAAAACCGTGGCCGAGTATAGGGGAAACCGTTACAGCGACCTGAGTCGGGCATATATGATTTCCTAATAAGCCTGTTAATTCAGGTTTAAGATAAATTCACAGCGTTTGATAGGACATTCATGAAAACGCAAACAGAGATTTTAGACGAGATTTACAATCAGACTATAGACGGAATGAAGCCTTCAGTGGTTACGCTGACTCAAGAGGCGCTGAATTGAGGATTAGAAGCTCAAATGATTTTAATCGAGTCCCTGATTCCTGCTTTGGAGGAAGTAGGCAGGCTCTTCGAATCGGGAGAGTATTTCGTCCCTGAAATGCTGGTCTCAGCAAAAGCCATGAAGGGAAGTATGGAAATACTAAATCCCCTTATTGCCAAAACTGGAGCCAAACCCCTTGGAACATTTCTGATGGGTACCGTTGAGGGTGATATTCATGATATTGGTAAAAATCTCTGCAATATCATGCTCGAAAGCGGAGGGTTTAGTGTTATTGACATTGGAGTAAATGTTCCACCCGTTAAATTCGTAGAGGCGATAGAGGAGCATCAACCAGAAGCCGTGGGTCTTAGTGCTTTTTTGACTACAACCATGCCGAAGTGCATAACCACGATTGAAGCAATTGAAAAAGCTGGTTTACGTAACCAAGTTAAAATTTTTTTGGGTGGTGCGCCCATGACACAGAAATATGCAGACGAAGTCGGAGCCGATGGTTATGCACCCAATGGAAGTATCTTAGTAAGAAGACTCAAGGAGACGTTTAACTTGGAAGACTTTAGTAAGAAAGTGGTTTGAAAAACTTTTTCAAGTTCTGAAGCATTTTGTTGTGTAATTTGCTTATTTTATAGAATTACTACGATAAATAAATTTCTATGAATGAACCATATCTCCCTATTGATGTTACCTTTCATGCAAACTGGTGGTATAGAACTTATGGGCTTACCTTTGACTGGGAATTTTATTATGACGTCCAGCGAAGAATTTCCCAGGAAAGGCAAATGAGACAGTTACTGTATGACCGTTTTGGTGATCTGGGATTGGGGCAAAAAAATGCACCAAAAAGACCTGTTATTGGGCCAATTCTTTTGGGTGGAGGTTACATTATACAGGAGATTTTAGGTTGTGAAATTGAATACAGGGAAAACGCTCCTGCCTGGGTATGGCCCCGTAATCTAAGTGAAGCAGAGACCTGGGATCTTCAGGTTCCCGATGACATTGATGCCACGCCTACAATGCGTAATGTAATGCGAGTCATGGATTCCCTGGAAAAAGAATTTGGCTATTTGCAGGGGGATATACCATTACATAGTGTGGTGAACGTGGCTGTGGATTTGCGCGGTCAGGACTACTTTACCGATTTGATCGAAAATCCTGAACTTGTAGAGCATCTGAACAGTGTTATCGCAAAAACGATATACAAGGTTGCCAAACGTGTAAAGCCACGTACTGGAAGTATCGGAACCTGCATTACCCGAGTGATTGCGAGTTTCAAACCTGACCTCTTCACCATCGCAAACTGTAATATGCAGATGATCTCACCACGAATGTATGAACAATTTCTGCTTAAACATGATTCATGGTTGGGGGAGTGTATAAAACCGTTTGGATTCCATCACTGTGGAGAGAACACCCATCTTTTTGCTCCTTTTTATGCTCAGGCCAGAGGTGAGTATTTGGATATTGGTTGGGGATCTGACATTCGTTCCTGCAGAAACGCAATGCCTAACTCCTGGCTCAGTCTTCGTGTTGATCCAGTGAGAATGCAGACTGCTTCCCCTCAAGATGCCCCTGAAATGGTCTCGAAGTTATTGCAGGCACATGGGGAGCCATGGGACCGGGTGGCAATAGTTTGTTCAGGAATTGATTATGGAACCTCGGACGAAACAATTCGGAGTATGTTCAATACAGTTTCAAAACACCGTGGCAACCGTGACAGTGGTCTGCAAAGAGCCTATCAAATAGCATGAATTCATTTTGGTCATATTTTCTATTGAATCAATGCATCTAAAGGATGAGAAAAATTGAAGAACATATACACATGGGCTGCCAAGCCGGCACAAAGAAATCTGACGGTGGCAGATCTGAAGGCAGGCAAGGGTCGGAAAAAATTCACTCAGGTGACAGCCAACACGGAAGAAGAGGCACATGCTGCAGGGGTTGCTGGCATTGATTTGATCATCTGCAATGCGCATAACGTGGAAGCAGTTCGAAGTGGCAACAATGAACTATTTTTAACAGCTGCTTTGGGTCTTCCTGATTACCCGACGGAGACGGATATTTTAAACGGAGCTTTTGCGGCTTTGGCACAAGGGGCGGATGCGATTATGACGGCTAGAAGTATGTCTGTTGTTTCATTACTGGCAAAAGAAGAAATCCCAGTGATGGGTCATCTTGGACTGGTGCCACGAAAAAGCACCTGGATTGGGGGGTTGAGATCCATGGGCAAGACCACTGATGAAGCTTATGAACTTTTTCAGCGTTTCAAGAGGCTTGAAGACGCAGGAGCCTTTTCGGTTGAGGCAGAAGTGATTCCTGGTCCGGTGATGGAGCAAATTTCCAAACGCTCAGGACTTATTACCGTTTCTCTCGGTTCCGGTCAGGGCGCGGATGTGATGTATCTTTTCATGCAGGACATTTGTGGAGAAGAGGAGAAAGCTCCAAGGCATGCAAGGGCTTTTGGCAACCTCTGGCAGTTACGTCAACAAATAAAAGAAGAACGGATCAAAGCACTTAAGTATTTCAAGCAGGCTTCGTTGGATGGAGGTTTTCCTGCAGAATCAGAAACAGCGCAAATCACATCGAGTGAATTAGCTGCATTCATAAAAAAATTAGATTGACCCAACATGTTCAACCATCATTTAAATAAGTATTTGCTGGAAAGGAGCCCGAACAAATATCTTTCAATAAAAGAATTAATTTTTGATTATTCTGTTTACAGAAATGGTGCTATGCTTCCAAATTATTTGATGGATTAACTAACTTAAGATGAGTGATAACAAATCCCAGTGGTACAAACCCAAAATAAATACAAGTAAACTACGAGAATTGTCTCAAAAAAATAATTTACAAGGGACGATACAGTTCTTTGGTTTTTTTCTTCTTCTATATTCAGTGGGATATGGAGCTTATGTTTCCAATGAATTTATGATTACCATTTTGCTATTTCTGATTTACGGACAACTCTATGGTTTCATCAATGCCTGTCAGCATGAATTAATGCATAAATCCGTGTTCAGATCGGGTTGGATGAACAGGGCTGGTCTCTGGTGCACCAGCCTTCTCTTGGCTCACGAGCAGGTTTACAATTATTACAGTCATCTACAGCATCACAATGCAACTTTAATTGAGGGAAAAGACATTGAGGGGCAACCTTTCAATCGGCCACCAAATATATTTTCTGACTCATTGAACCTAATCTTTAAATATCGTGATAATTTTGGACATGTTAGAGCGATCCTAACTCATTCTTTTGGAGGAACGACTCATGAGGCAGAAATTTTTGTGCCAAAATCCAAATTCAGGGAAATGAGAATTAATTCAAGAATTAATTTAATCTTCGAATTTTCGATAATTGGATTTTCATTTGTTTCACAAAGTTGGTATCCCTTGTTTTTAATTATTTTTCCCCGATACTATGGTGGTTTAATTCATAATTTATGTGCTTCCACTCAACATACCGGATTTCCCATAAATGCTAATGATCATCGTTTGAATACAAGGACGGTCAAGATGAACCGTTTGATGCGTTTTCTCTATTGGAATATGAATTATCATGTGGAACATCACCTTTATCCTTCCGTTCCGTTTCATGCTCTAGAAAAACTCCATCTGGAATTAAAGGACCAACTTAAGGAACCCAGTAAATCATTACTGGCAGCATGGAAAGAGATGTTCAAATGCCTTGTGATCCAATTAAAAAATCCGAATTACAGCATCATTCCAAATTAACCAGGAGTACAGAAAACTCTTCATGAATGAGATTCAAGAGAAAGAAACAGGCTTTATAGCTCATGTTGATAACCAGTTAATGAAGCAGTTGATCAAGAAATCGAATTCAAAAGGGATCCTGCATTTTGGGACTTTTTTTGTGATCCTGATCGGATTGGGCATTCTTTCCTTTCAAATTTTGGGAACGTATTGGTTTTTCCCGGTTTATATTGTTTACGCCATTATCTTTGCTTTCTCTGAAGCAACAGCACATGAGTTGAATCATTACTCTGTATTCCGTACTCCATGGCTTAACACCTCCGCTCACTGGTTGGTCTGCTTCATGTCCTGGAGGGAACCCATTTACAGCAAATACCGGCATTTACGACACCATTCGAGGACTTCAGTGATCGGTGAGGACCCTGAGGGCGAGGTGGTCCGTCCGAAAAAAATCGGACTGGTGGCGATAGATATGTTTACGAGGTTTTTTCATGCAAAAACCCATTTTGGAGCAATGCTAAGGCATTCCTTCGGGAACGTTTTGGCAGAAGACCAGAAAATGGTTCCAAAGGGCTTGCATCATAAAATGATCATTCAGTCACGAATTTTTCTGGTAGGTTATTTTGCTCTGATTGTTGTCTCCTTCATGCTGCAAACCTGGATGGTAGTACTGTATCTGGTACTTCCCAGAAGCCTTGGAACCTTCCTTCATGATCTTTGTGCACGAACCCAGCACACGGCCTTGTCAGTGAATAACCCGGATTATCGAATGACCACACGTACGATTATGCTCGGGCCGGTCTTGAGATTCCTTTATTGGAATATGAATTATCACATTGAACATCACATCTATCAAAATGTGCCATTCCATGCGCTTCCCAGATTGCATGAGGCTCTAGAACAACAACTGCCTGAACCTCCTAAAAGTTTGTTGGCGGCATGGAAGGAAATTTATCCGGCTCTTCTGAAACAACAGAATGATCCAGAATATGTATTAAATCCTGTGATTCCTTGATTGCATCAATGTGTTAATTATGAAATCAAAATATTCAAATTTAGGAGTTCAATGGTAATTGCTGGGGTGATCGGCCTAGGTGATATGGGTAGTGGGCTTGCAAAAAATTTACTGAAAGAAGGATTTGAAACTTGGGGCTTTGATCTGGACAAAGACCGAATGCAGGTATTTCAGGATATGGGAGGAAGAAGTGTTGAAAACCCCAGTAAGGTTGGGGAAAAAGCAGATGCGGTTTTTGTGATGGTAATGAATGGTAACCAAGTCGAAGAGGTAATATTTGGAGAAGAAGGTCTTTTCAAGACCATGAAACCAGGTTCAGTCATTCTCATCACCTCAACCATCAAAGCGTCTGAAATCAAAGAGGTGGCGAGAAAACTTGAAGGGGCAGGAATTCATTTGATAGACACACCCGTCAGTGGCGGATTCCCTGGAGCTCAGACAGGTACATTGACCATGATGGCATCGGGAAGTCCCCAGGTTCTTGATGATTATGAAGAGGTGATGCAGGCGGTCAGCAAAACCATCCATCGTGTCGGGTCTGAAGCAGGAATGGGGCAGATGGTGAAAGCCTGTCTTCAATCGCTTATCGGATCAGTTTTCTCAGCTACCTTTGAAGCTTCAGTGCTTGCCGCCAAAGCCGGAATCGAAGGTCAGGTTCTTTTTGATGTATTCAGCACTTCCGGAGCAGGTTGCGGAGTGGTCAATACGGCATTGGAAAATATCATCGACCGCAAGTTTGAAGGAACAGGAAGTCACATTTCCACCATGTACAAGGATTTGACCATTGTTTTGGATATGGCCAGGGATTTGGGAGTTCCTTTATTTACCGCAGGAACCGCAATGCAGCTTTTTCAGGCGGGTAAATCCCGCTATCCGGAAGGAGACAATTGGGCTGTCACCAAGGTTTCAGAATCCATTGCAGGGGCAGAACTCAATCGATAATTCTTTATTAAAGGAAATAACAACATGAAAACAGGAGTGATTACAGACGGCATCAGTCGTGATTTTGAACATGCTTTAACTGTCATGAACGAATATGGACTTGAATACGCCGAGTTACAGTATGTTTGGGACAAGGAGGTGGGTTTTCTTGATTCCAGTCAAGTCGAACGAGTCAAAGAACTGCTTAAGCGTTATGAAAAAAAAGTATCCAACATCTGTCACCACATCTTCGCAGGTATGCGAATGGATGAGAAGCCAGGGGGAGAACTGCATCAAACCCATCTGGATCGTCTCAAGCGTTGCATGGAAATAGCCCATGAAGTCGATTCACCCTGCGTGAGAATCCTTTCTCCTAAAAAAGAACAGATCCTTTTCGGTGCTAATGGAGCAGAAAAATGGAATGTTGCCAAAGGGGCATGGGATGCCCTGTTGCCGATCATTCAGCCTGCGGTGGTAATGGCCAAGGTAGAAAATCTGAAATTGGTGGTTGAAACCGGGAACGGGACGATGATCAACTCATCCTGGACAGGCAGGAAACTGATCGATGACCTTGATGCCAAAGGAACCCTATGGGTGCTCTGGGACCCTGCAAATAATTGCTGGTGTCATGAAAAAGCCTTTCCGGATGGTTACGAGGAGATTCGGGATGGTTATATCGGACATATTCACATCAAAGATGTGAAAGCCGATACCCCGAAGGCATTTCTTGAAGTCAGGAAAATGGGAGAGGGAGAATTGGGAGACCAGTTTGCTCCTATGGCCGATGCTCTTCAAGAAGATCAATACGAAGGTGTTGTTTCTTTTGAAAGTGTTTATCATCAAGGTAATGGAAATTTTGAAGAAGGATTTAGAATAAATATTGATTATTTTATGAAAATGTTTAATTAATAAACTAAGAAAGGAGGTGATAATATTTATTGAACACATTTATTGAACACATTTATTGAACACATTTATTGAACATATTTATTAACTTTATATTTCTAATTTTTATTTTATGGAGTATTTATGAAAATCTTAATCAGAACGATCACAATTTTTTTAACAATTTTTCTAAGCATAAACTTAAGTAATATATTTGCAAAGCAATATAATGAAGCCCCCATGCTTGCTAAGAAGGTTAAAGACGGGAAATTGCCACCTGTCGAAAAGCGTCTGCCCGAAGATCCTCTAGTGGTTAAGCCTCATGAGCGTATCGGAAAATATGGAGGCACCTGGCGTCAAGGTATGAGAACGATCGCGGACTGGGGACTTGTCAACCGACAGGCTACCCACCATGATGGGTTATTGCGTTGGAAACTTGATATGTCCGGATGGAAGCCCAACTTGGCGAATAAACTGGAAATCAACTCTGATGCGACAGAATTTACATTTCATTTACGGAAAGGTGTCAAGTGGTCTGACGGGGCTCCTTTTACGGCAGACGATATCATGTTCTGGGGAGAAGATTTACTAGGTAACAAAGAGTATGGTCTGAAATATGCGCCCAGTGATAAATTCCAAGCAGCCGGTACGGTTTTTAAAGCCACAAAAATTGATGATTATACGGTCAAGTTAACTTTTCCACGCTCTTACGGGATTTTCCCTTTGATGCTATGTATCGGGGAATCTGGACAAGAACCTCATCGCTATCCTAAGCATATTTTATCGAAGTACCACCCAAGGTACAACAAGACTAACCTGGACCAGTTGATTAAAGAAGCAGGTGTGTCCACCTGGCCAGAACTGATGGGAATCAAAGGAGGATATTATAATTCCCATGGATCGACTGCTGATCCTCGATACAATCCTGAATTCCCAACAGTTGGACCTTATCAAATCACAACTGGCCCTCAAACATCGACAGAGAGATTAATTTACACACGCAATCCTTATTACTGGAAAGTCGACACCGCAGGTAATCAGTTACCTTACATCGATTACCATGAGTACACGATATACAACGATGCGGACGCGGTCACGCTTGCTGCAGCCAATGGCCAAATCGATTTTCAGTGGCGCCATTTGTTTGCACCTAAATACAGGCCACTTCTAGTCGAAAATATGAAAAAAGGGGATTATCGCCTGATTCCAACTAAGTTCACTTATGCCAACGAAGCCGCTATCAAACTGAACCTGAACCATAAAGAATTGGTCAAGCGAGAAATTTTCCAGAATAAAAAATTTCGTGCGGGTCTTTCACATGCAATTGATCGACAAGCTATCATTGACACTGTGTATTCTGGTGTTGGGACAGCAGCAAATATTTCTCCATTAAAAGGTTCAGGGCACTACCGTGAAGCCATGGCGAATCAATATACTGAATACAATTTGGATCTTGCCAATAAATTTCTTGATGAAGCAGGTTATTCAAAACGAAACTCAAATGGTATCCGCTTGGGACCCGATGGGAAACCGATCCGAATTTCCTTTGAAACCATTGCTGGTGAGCTTGCGGATATCGGTGAACTGATCTCTAGCAATTGGCAAGCGGTGGGGATTGATTCGCATTTCAAGGAAATCGAACGATCATTGCATTCAACACAAATTTTCGCCAATGAGCATGACTTGGTACTTTGGAATGGTGATGGCGGCACAAGGGGGGATCTTTATCTGAACCCTCGCATTTACATACCCAACAGTCCTTTTGAGTCGGAACATGCGACGCGATGGGCGTTGTGGAATCAAAATAAAGACGCACCTGAAGCACAGGAACCTCCTGCAGAAGTCAAGAAAATGTATGAACTCTATCGTGATTTCACGGCAGCAGGCAGTCAGGCAGAACAAAAAAGAATCATGGACGCACTACTTGATATTGTTCAGGAAACTTTTCATGTGATGGGAGTCATGTTCCCCAATCCAACCATCACATTAGCTAAAAATAATTTTCGCAATGTTCCTGAAACTCTAATCCTTGGCTGGTCCTATCCAAGTGATTCCCCTGTCGGTGTTGAACAGTTTTTTTTCGATAACTAATTCCTAATTGATCATCCAGGGTTACTTCAAATCCTGGGTGATCTTTTCTTATAAATTCCCCAAGATCGAAAAAGTATTGAGACCTAAGTACTAATATCGTCTCGATTAATATGACATTTTAAATGTCGCTTAGGGTGACATCATAAATGTTAATTAAAAAAAATCCTTAATTCCACTCGAAAGAGTAACTCTCAAAAAAGACGTTAAAGAGATTTAGAAGTTTTTTTGATTGCTAATGGGATTATGATAGATGTAACGAATATTGTGAAACGTAGAGCATCAATTTAGACAAAAATGTTGACTAAAATATTCAGGTTTTGTGGAGATAGTTCACTTTTTTTGTTTGGAAATATGTAAATTTGTTATGTTGATCATCCCTGTTTCGCTAGATTCAAGCAACAAAGTGGTAATCATGATAGGCAAATAGGCATAAAATACATTTAATTTATTTATGGCCATTCTTTGCTAATCCTTTTTCCAAAAGAGTGTTATAAAACGTTCCGCAAATCCTGTATTATCAATTATAATTTGTATCTTTTTGTGATTTGTGTAAGTTAGAGTTCAAAATTTAACATAAATCAGCTAAGTTGTTACGATTTTCAATCGTAGACTATTAACCTTAAATAATTTATCTCCAAAAATGGGATTTTTCTTAAGGGAAAAATTTTGAATATATTTTGAATTTCTAATCATGTTTTTTTTTGAATAAGGCAAATCATGGGCAAGTACTTACTTAAACGGCTTCTTTACGTCATACCATCAATAATTATCATCTCATTTATTTCCTTTTTACTGATCGATTTACCCCCAGGGACTTTTGCAGATACTGTCGCTGCCGAAATGATGGAGAGTGGTTCGGTTAACAAAGAAGCTATCGAAGCTCTGGAAGAACGTTACGGCCTCAATCAACCCATTCTAGTGCAATATTGGAAATGGATAACCGGCATTATCTTACGAGGAGATTTTGGAAAATCCTTTATTTGGGACAGACCTGTAGAAACTGTGATGTGGGACCGTCTGGGACACACCCTGATTTTGACGGGTGGTGCTTTTATATTTGTTTGTATTATGTCAATACCGATCGGCATCTATTCTGCTGTTAGGCAGTACTCGTTGGGTGATTATATGTTCACTTCATTGGGATTTTTAGGACTTGCGATCCCTAATTTTCTTTTTGCTTTGATTCTGATGTATATCGGGTTTCGTTATCTGGACCAGAGTATCGGTGGATTTTATTCTCCTGAATTTGCCAAAGCCCCGATGAGTTTTGCGAAGTTTCTGGATCTGTTGTCGCATCTTTGGATTCCCATCATTGTAATTGGGACCGAAGGCACTGCATCGTTGATTCGAATCGTTCGGGCTAATTTACTTGACGAACTGCTTAAACCTTATGTAATTACCGCGAGAGCGAAGGGTCTTTCTGAAATAAGACTGTTGCTCAAATACCCTGTGCGAATAGCTCTAATCCCCTTCGTGGCAACTTTGGGTTGGATGCTCCCTCAACTGATTTCCGGCGCTACGATTGTATCAGTTGTGATGAGTCTTCCGACCACTGGACCAATTCTTTTAAGAGCTTTATTGGGGCAGGATATGTATTTGGCAGCCAGTTTCATACTGATGCTTAGTGTGCTTACGGTTATTGGCACTCTCATCTCAGATTTGTTACTTGCCCTGATTGACCCAAGGATTCGTTTCAGTTAATGGTTGAATTAAAAGATAAGTTTTCACAACCGGCTAGCATATCTAAAGCAATGCCCAACGAAGCGAATACTAAGATTGATTTTGCCAATCAATGGCAACTTACCTGGTGGCGGTTCCGCAAGCACAAGTTAGCCCTTGCTAGTAGTGTGGTGGTTATTCTGATTTATTCAGTCGCAATTTTAGCCGAATTTCTCGCTCCATTTACCACGGATCGTAAAATACCTAAATTAGCCTATGCTCCACCACAGGGTCTGCATTTATGGGAAAACACTGAAGATGGAATTCTGTTTGATCTCTTTGTTTACAACTATATTACAGAAATTGACACTTTATCGTTAAAACGCAACTTCAAAACAGATACAAGTAATAAAATTCCCGTCCGTTTTTTTGTCAAAGGAGAATCTTATCATTTGTTTGGTTTAATTCCTTTAGAGAGGCACCTAATCGGCCCTGTCGACCCTAAAGCCCCTATGTATTTGTTAGGGGCAGACCGTCTTGGTCGCGATTTGTTAAGTCGTATCATTTACGGAACACGCATATCCATGTCGATTGGATTAGTAGGCGTTGTCTTAAGTTTAGTGATTGGAGTTTTGCTTGGAGGTATCTCAGCTTACTACGGGGGAACTACGGATCTGATCATTCAGCGTCTGATGGAGATCCTGCGTTCCATGCCAACCATTCCCTTATGGATGGGTTTGGCTGCTGCCATACCTGATTTTTGGTCACCTGAGTTGGTGTATTTCATGATCACTATCATTCTCTCTGTAATTGGTTGGACTTGGCTGGCTCAAGCAGTGAGAGGTAAATTTTATTCTTTAAAGACCGAGGATTTTGTCATTGCGGCCAAATTGGATGGTTGTAGCGAACTGCAGGTGATTGTTTTTCACATGATTCCATCATTTTTCAGCCACATCATTGCGACCTTAACTCTTGCCATTCCACAAATGATCATCGCAGAAACTGCTCTTAGTTTCCTAGGTATTGGTCTTAGACCTCCGGTTGTCAGTTGGGGGGTATTATTGAGAGAGGCACAAAATGTAAGGGTTTTGTCAACTTCGCCCTGGCTTTTTTTGCCTGGTATAGCAGTGGTCATAGCAGTTTTGGCACTTAACTTTTTGGGAGACGGAATTAGAGATGCCTCAGATCCATACAACTCATAATTTAAATTCCTGTAATGATTTTCCCTAAGTACTCATAAAAGTAAATGTACGAGGTGATGAAGAATAAAGCTGACGAAGTCTTTCTTCAAGTGAAGGGATTACGAACCCATTTTTACACCGATGAAGGGGTGGTCAAAGCAGTGGATGGTGCGGATTTTCAAGTGCGCCGCGGCAAGACACTCTGTATTGTCGGTGAATCAGGATGTGGGAAGTCAATCACCGCCCGTTCGATTCTGCAGTTACTCACAAGGATTGGTAAGATCGTGGAAGGGCAGATTCTCCTTCAACGCGATTCTGGTGAAGTATTGGACCTTGCAGAGCTCAAACCTCAAAGCAAAGTAATGCAGTCGATTCGTGGAAAGGAGATTTCCATGATTTTCCAAGAACCTATG
>PVBE012232725.1_pt1 | contig 13991 bp, 7 predicted proteins | sample 1631181 | NCBI WGS metagenome assembly PVBE01 (sample SAMN08397723, study PRJNA350692) | Marine metagenome, whole genome shotgun sequencing project. | isolation source: water | place: Pacific Ocean | collected 2012-04 | reverse complement strand
GGCCCCGTCTGACTTCAGCGGCGTGGAACACGCGCCCGTCTCAGGATCACAGGTCCCGGCGTCGAAGCAGTACGACAGTTCGCTGTCCAGCCCGACAGCGATCGCGGCCGGCGAAGCGTTGGGCATGAAGATCCGATACATGATCGGTCGGCGATCCGGTTTCCACGCGTGTAGGCTGTGATGCTGATGCGCAGAAGGAGTGGCGAGGCCGCGGGCGATGGGGGAGACATGCTTGTCCTTGCCGATCGCGGGCATTTTGCGACCGACGTACATCGCGCCGAACATGATTACGCCGTGCCCCGGATACGTGCACACGTAGGGGTAGACGCCCTTCTTCTTCGGTGCCACAAAGCGGAGCGTTCGTTTCACTCCTGGATTGAGGATAGGCAAGGACCAGAGCACGTCGGGCGAGTCGGGAACGTAGCTCTTCGCTGGCCCATTTGCGCCGAGGGCCAGCGCGGCGGTGACGATCAGCAAACGCCGGCCAGGCTTGACGACCAGCAGGTTGTGCGCCATCTCGTCGTTGTTGTGGAAGCGGATCTCGACGGCCTGTCCAGGCTTCGCGGCGAAGCGAGGAACGCTGTACTGAAGCCCGGGCAACACCTTCATCTCGACGACGACGGGGGCGGATTGCGCTGGGGCGAGGCCGGCTAGAGCGCAAAGAGGGAGGATGAGGTGATCTTGCATGCAGCGAGGGAGGGGGAGCGAAGTCGTGGCGAGGTGATGCCGTGGACTCATGAGACGTGAGCGTAGCATCACGGCTTGTCCATGCGTACTGTCCGGGAAGTGAGTCGCCCGAGCCCAACCGTAGATCGATGAAGCGCAATCTCGAGAGCGGCCGCCATCGAATCGCCTGGGGCCTGGCAGGCGTATTCCTGACGGCTCTGATCATGGGGCCCGGGCCCGGGTCGATGCTCGTGGATGGCAGTGCGACGGCACCCAACTTCTGGTTCGGGGTGCCGGTGCTCTACCTGTGGCTCGTCTTCTGGCTCCTGGTGATGTCGGGGTGTGTCGTGACTGCGGCGCGGTGTCTTTGGCAGGACGAGGAGTGATGGGATACACACCTCACGTCATCCTGGGTCTGTACCTTCTCGGGCTACTCGTCCTCGGGCTCGTCAGCCACCTGAAGAGCCGCCGCGCTGTTCATGCCGAGGAGGACTACTACCTCTCGAGCCGAGGCCAGGGTGTTCTCACCACGTCGCTCACCATCATGGCGACGTACTTCTCGGGGTTTGCGATCCTGACCTTCCCGGGCTGGGTCTACAGCAGCGGCATCGCACCGATGCTCTACGCCCTGAATCTTCCGGTCGCGGCGATGGCGATCTACATCCTCGGCAATCGCATCCGTCGCATCGGCGCGAAGCGGGGCTACATTACCCCAGCGGACATGGTCGCGGACTACTACGGCGACTCGAAGCTCATGCGGGGGTTGATCGCACTGGTCGGAGCGCTCTACGTCATTCCCTATGTCGTGATGCAGGTCAAGGCCGGCGGCATCCTCGCCCAGGGTCTGTTTCGTGATGTGGAAGCCATCTCACTGCTGGGCATACAGCTCTCGATCGAGAATGCCGGAGTGGGTGCCTTGTCGCTCATCACGATGACCTACGTGATCATCGGTGGCATGCGCTCGGTGGCCTGGACAGATGTGCTCCAAGGCCTCCTTCTTCTCACCGCCATGCTGTTGTCCGGGGTCGCCATCATGCATGCGCTCGGTGGACCCACCGGCTACTTCGAGGCAGTCGGCGAACTCGACGGTCCACTGCTCACCATGCCCGAGGCGCCGGAGCGCTTCAACACCTGGCACGCGATGACGTTCTGTGGTTTTGCGTCTCTCGCCAGCATTGTGCAGCCTGCGCAGTGGATGCGATTCTATGCAGCTCGAGACTCGGCGACCCTCAGGCGAAGCTCGATCGCGTTTGCCACGATCCTGCCGGCCTGCTTCATCTTTGGAGTCTTCCTGGTCGGCCTCGGTGGTCGGGCCCTCTACCCGACACTGGCGGACGGCTCGTTGCCGGCGGGATTGACCAAGCCGGATGACATCGTGATCCTGGTGATTCAGGACCACTTTCCAGCGATGTTCGGGGCCCTCGGTTTCGTCCTCGTGGCTCTGATCTTGGTTGCTGTCATGGCGGCTTCCATGTCCACGGCCGACTCGAATCTCCACGCCCTGAGCGCGGTCGCTGTGCGGGATGTCTATCAGCATGTCCGGCCCACGGCCCAGGTGCGGGAACGGGCATGGTTCGGGCGGGGCGTCATCGTCTTGGCGACGATCGCAGCAGCCGGGATCACCTACGCCGGGGAGGGTTCCAACCTGCTCAATACGATCACTGCCTTCTTCTTCCTCGCGATGGCATTCTCCGCGCAGCTGTTGCCTGTCACCATCGATCTGCTCTTCCTGCGTCGAGGCAGCAAGCTCGGGGCAGTGGCTGGACTCACAGCCGGTGTGTTGACGGTCTGTCTCTTCCCGCCGATCGGTACACTCCTCTTGGGTGGGGGGCATGATCTCGTCGAGGCCACTGCGCAGCTCAAGACCCTCCTCGATGTGGGGTTCTGCGGTCTGGTGGTGAACGCATTCGTCTTTGCGGTGGTCAGTTGTTTCACCCAAAAGCCGGACCTCGCTCATCGGGAAGCCTTCGCCAGGGACCTCTCCCCTCGACCTCCAACCTCATCATCATGAATCGGCCACAGATTCCGGACGCCCCTGCCATCCTCACCACGACCGTCGGGTCCTATCCGGTTCCCGATTGGCTCACGGCGCTTCCCTCGGAGCAGGCGGTGGTCGACGCGACCCGGGTCATCTTCGACATCCAGCGCCAGGCGGGGATCGACTTGCCGACCGACGGGGAGCTCTATCGCTTTGACATCAACCATCCCGAGACCAACGGGATGATCGAGTACTTCACCGGCTCCATGGGTGGCTGTGACGCGCGCATCGGCCGGGCTGATGCGGAGGCCTTTCAGGCGAAGCAAGAGATGGGCTTCCGCGCCAAGCCCGCCGCAGTGGTCCGGGAAGCTCTGCACGAAGGATCGCTCAACCTCATCGATGACTGCCGTCGCGCGGCGTCCGTCGCCGGAGGAGCCTTCAAGTTCACCGTCACCAGCCCCTACATGCTCTCCCGCACCCTGCTCGATACGCACTACGGTGACTTCGATGCACTGACGCTGGCGATCGCGGACGTTCTCGCGGAGCAGGTCAAGGGCCTGCCGTGCGCCTGCCTGCAAGTCGATGAGGCCAACATTCCCGGCAGCCCGGAGCATGCCCCGCTCGCGGCGGTGGCCATTAACCGGATCCTCGACGCAGTCGCTACTCCGACCGCGGTGCACTTCTGTTTCGGCAACTACGGTGGCCAGACGATTCAGGCCGGTAGCTGGCATACGCTCATCGGCTTCCTCAACAGTCTCCACGCCGACCATGTCGTTCTCGAGCTGGCGCATCGACCCGATCGCGATCTCGAGGCGCTCGCGGCGATCGATGCGAAGATCGGCCTCGGGCTCGGTGTCGGCGACATCAAGGTGAACCACATCGAGACCCCCGATCAGATCGCAGCGGCGATCGACAAGGCGGCTCAGGTCGTCGGTGCGGACCGCATCGAATTCGTGCATCCCGACTGCGGGTTCTGGATGCTCAAGCGTTCCGTCGCGGACCGCAAGATCGAAGCCCTCACCCGCGGCCGCGACAAGTTCCTCGGCATCAGCTGAAGCAACATGAGCTCCTTGCCCACGATGAGCGTGCACGACGTGTCCTTTCACGTCCTGCCGATGCAGACGCGCTTTCCGTTCCAGTATGGGATCGCGTCCATGACCGCGCTGCCGCATCTGTTCGTCACTGTGCGAGGTGAGTGCGGAGGAGTGCCCCTGTCCGGTGTGAGCTCGGAAGGGCTGCCGCCAAAGTGGTTCACCAAGGATCCGGAGACCACCTTCGAAGACGACTTGCCGCAGATGCTCGAAGTGATCACGGTGGCCGCGTCAAACCTGACACGGGCAGCTACCGGCACGTTCTTCGACCACTGGAAGGAGCTCTACTACCGTCAGGAGTCCTGGGCCAGGGAGAACGGAGTCCCTCCCCTGCTGGCCAATCTCGGCGTCAGCCTCATGGAACGGGCCCTGCTCGATGGGTTTTGTCGTGCGATGAAGGTCAGCCTCGCCGAGGCGTTGCGGAGTAACGTGCTGGGGCTCGCGCTCGGCGAAGTGCGAGATGAGTTGGCTGGCAACGACCCAGCGGACTTGCTGCCTGCGGCACCGCTGAGTCGCATCGTGGCGCGCCACACGGTGGGGCTCGGCGATCCACTCACCACGGCACAGGTCGAGGCCCCACTCGAAGACGGCTTGCCGTTCTCCCTCGAGGAGTGCATCGCCGCCTACGGCATCGACCACTTCAAAGTGAAGCTATGCGGCGTGCTCGAGAAGGACCTGGCGAGGCTGCGGACTTTGCAGGAGATCTTCCAGCGGGACGCGGCTCCGGACTACAAGCTGACCCTGGATGGCAATGAACAGTTTCCCGACATCGCGACGCTCGCGGCCCACTGGCAGGCCTACCGAGGTGACGAGGCGATTCGGGATCTGCTGACCCATGTTTTGTTCGTGGAGCAGCCACTGCATCGCGATTCCGCGCTGGCTGATGAGGTCAAGGACGGCTTGTCGACCTGGTCGGACGCGCCACCCTTGATCATCGATGAGTCCGAGGCGGATCTCACCTCGCTGCCCCGGGCCCTCGACTTGGGCTACGCCGGGACCAGCCACAAGAACTGCAAGGGCATCGTGAAGGGAATCGCGAACGCATGTCTGCTCGAGCATCGGCGTCGGCGGGATCCGGGTCGCCAGTTCGTGCTCAGTGGGGAGGACCTGGCGAACGTCGGCCCGGTGGCGCTACTCCAGGATCTGGCGGTCATGGCTTGCCTCGGCATCGACCACGTGGAGCGCAATGGACATCACTACTTCCGCGGTCTGTCGATGTACCCGGATGCGGTTCAGGCCGCCGTCTTGGCAGAGCACTCCGACCTGTACCGACGGCACGAAGCTGGGTTTCCCACTCTGAACATCACGGCGGGGAGTCTGGAGATCGGAAGTGTGGTGACGGCACCCTTTGGAACCAAGACCCAGCTCGCCACCAGTCGGTTGCAGACCTTGGACGCATGGCTCGCGGACCCGACGGCGTCACCTTCTCGTTCGAAACAGTGATACGCGGGTCGATGCCGGCGCTCACTTCCTGGCCGTCAAGAACTTGAGCAACTCGAGGACCTGGCGCTCGCTCAGTGAGTCCAGGAGGCCCGCCGGCATCGCCGACTCCCCGGTCGTCCGTCGATCGGCGATCTTTGACTTCTCGATCCGCGTGACCGCCCCGGCGTTGGCCACCTCGATCATGTCGGCGGACTCTGACCGCACCATGCCGCTGACCTTGCTGCCGTCCTCCAGGCTGATGACGTGGAGTTCGAAAGCCTCGCCGACCACAGCGTTCGGATCGACGATGTTCTCGATGAAGTAATCGACGCCGTTGCGATAGGAGCCGGTGAGATCCGGGCCGTTCTCGCCGCCCAACGTGTGGCAGATGGCACACAGGGACGTGAAGAGCTTCTGGCCGTTTGCCTTGCTGTATGCCCAGACTGGCGCCTCGGAGTAGAGCTTCTGGTAGGCGGTGATGCGCTCCTTCACGTCTGCGCTGGCGTCCGACGCACCCCACGAGGCGGCGACACGTCTGGTGACCTCTGCATCGTCGATGTTGCGCATGTCGCGAATGTGTAGCGCGGTGATCCAGCTCCTTGGGACGCGCTTGGTGTCGACGGCCTCGAGCAGGGCACGGGCGAGGACCGGCTTGCCCGACATGGTGACCAGCGCCGTGGCGCGATCCCCAGCCGCGAGTCCCTTCAGGTGACCGAGCAGTGATTCGGCGACAGCGGCGTCGTCGAACCGGCCGATCATCGGAATCACGCCGGGACGCAACGCCTTGTCGTCGAGGGCCGCGAGCAACTGCGTCCTGCAGCCGTCATCGCCGACCTGTCGCAGCAGCTTCAGGGAGCGCCGCTTCGCTTTCGTCGAGGCCGCTGCACTGACCAGCCTGGCGCGCAGCCGGGCCAGGACCGCCGCATCGCCGAACGCCGCTCCGAGCTCGTCGAGTCGATCTCGTCCCGAGGCATCACCCTGGAGTCGTTCGACCAGTGCTCGCCAACCCGTCGGTGGGGGCAGGGCACCGAGGTTGCGCAGCGCGAAGGCCATGAGCAGCAACGACCGATCCACCGGCAAGTCGGTGAGGGCCGTGAGGACCGCGTCCCGTCCCTCGGCACTCCGACAGAGGAACCAGATGACGGAGTCTCGCAAGGTGGTCAGCTCGGTGGACGTCGCGATCGAGAGTGCACGGCTTCGATCCTCGTTCGTGCCCTGCAGCAGGGGCGCGAGTCCGAACCAGATCATGCTGGGCAGGAACCGGTCGTCGCGGTCCTCGCCGTGCCTTGCCAGCGTCTCGATGGTCTGCCATCGCGGCTCCGCGTCCATGCGGGACAGGACCGATGCGATCGCGAGTCGAACCGGGGCCGAGTCCTCGGTCGCCGCCAAGTTGCCAAGCTTCGCGGCGACGGATGAGAACGTCGAGGTGCGGTCGGAACTCGCACCGATCACAAAGCTCCGAACCTGCGGATCGTTGTGCCGGAGTAGGCGCGCGTAGCCGGAAGAATCGAGTCCACCCACCACGTGCAGGGCCCACAGAGCGCGCAGTCGTGCCGACGTGGTCGAGCTCCCTTCGAACATCTCCTGCAGCGCCGGGGCCACCGTCGAAGAGAGCTTCCCGGCCGCCTTGCGCTCGTGGAGCAGGCGCCGCGCGGTCCGCACCTGCCAGTCGTTCCGGTGCCTCTGCAGCGCGACCAGGGCCGCATCGTCCAAGCTGCGGAGGTCGACGGACACCGGCTTGTACGTCTTCGCCCAGACCATGCGATAGACCCGACCGTCGGTCCGGTCCCACAGCTCGATCTCGGGGTTGTGACAGTGTCGTTTGTCCTGCCAGTCGATGAAGTAGACCGCGCCGTCGGGGCCGTACTTGAGATCGACACCGACGAAGCGTGGGTCGGAGAAGTAGGCATGGTCCGCGCCCGAGTGAAGCGTCTCGAAGGCCGACCCACTGGGCTTGTTGATCTGCCGGTTCACCTGGTGGCCGTGGAGGTTGAAGGTGAACAACTGATTGCGATACTCGTCTGGCCAGTTGTCGCCCAGGTAGATCATGGTGCCGACGTGTGAATGCCCGCCGTAGATCGCTCGAGAGCCCTTCTTTCCGGCACCACCTTCGCCGTGACCGTACTTGGCAGACGACGGCAGGTAGTTCCGGAGGATCGGATCCAGCAGGTCGCGGCCGCGCTTCTTGCCGCTCGCCGAGATGAATTCCGGGTAGTTCTTGTTGGCCTGGTTCCAGAAGTGGCCGTTGCGCACCACGAAGGTCGTCGGGCCGCCGCCCCACGCGCTGCGGCAGTGGGTCATGAACAGCTGACCGTGGTCGTCGAAGTCCAGTCCCCATTGGTTGCTGCCGCCGTGCGCGAACACCTCGAACACGTGGTCGACCGGGTGGTAGCGAAACACCCCCGCACGTAGTTCGACGCGGTCCGCGTCCGCAGTCCCTGGTTTGCCGATCTTCGAGTGGTTGAAGACGCCCTGCAGGCCGTAGAGCCAACCGTCCGGGCCCCAGATGAAACTGTTCAGGGTCTCGTGGGTGTCCTTGAGTCCAAACCCATCGAGTACCGCAACGGCTTTGCCGTCCGGCTTGTCGTCGCCATCGCGATCGGGGATGAACAGCAACTCCGGTGCGGCCCCGACCCAGACCCCGCCATGGCCGACTTCCATGCCGCTGACCAGGTTCAAGCCCTCGGCGAATACGGTCCGCGAGTCGAATGCACCGTCGCCATCCGCGTCGGCGAGGATCACGATCCGGTCCTTGCCCTCGCCGTCCACCCGCCGCTCCGGGTAGCTGTGTGCCTCGACGATCCACATCCTGCCGCGATCGTCGAACGCAAACGCGATCGGTTGAGTTACCGCGGGCTCTGTCGCCAGCCTGTCGACTCGGAACCCGGGCGGTACCCAGATGCCATCGTCGTCTCCACTCGCTGGTCGCGGGTTGGCTACGAGATGGGTGAGAACGGGGCTTTGCGTCACCCGCACCGGTAGCTTGGCCGGTTCGGTGGTGTGGAAGCGGAAGTCGTCGAAGTTGATGTGCCCCCAGCCACCGCTGCTCTTGTCGACCAGCCGGATGAACACCTCACCGGTCGTCTTGTGAACTTGCTCGAGGTCGACCGTGACCCGTTCCATGGTCTCGGTGTTCTTGCCGGAGACCCGGTGCACAACGGCTCCGTCCGCGACCGTTACGATCTCGACCGCGGTCGCCTCGGTCTTGCCACCGCCGACGAGGAAGCTGGCGAAGCGATGGGAGACCTTAAAAGGTACGGAAGTCAGGGTGCCCTGCCCCGCGTCCGAGTTCGTGGACTCGTAGCCACCGGTCCAGTACTGGCCGTCGTGGCAAGTCTTGTTCTCGCGTTGCGGGTCGACGGCGGCGCCCCGCGCCGGGTTGTCGCCCCAGGTGTCTCCCTGCACTGTCCAGTCTTCGTAGGCCCCCTTCTCGAACCCGGGGTTCAAGGGTTCGCCGTCCGAGCCGACCGGCACCAAGCCGTTGCGGGGATCGAGCGCGGTGGACAGCGCGACTGGATTGTCGGGAGGATCGGGGGGGGAATCGAGGCCGCGGACGTCCTGTGTGGGCGCGTCCGGGATCGCGGAGGGTTCGTCACTGCCGCAGGAAGAGAGCAGGCAAGCTGCAGTCAGGTGCGCGATGAGTCGGTGGGTAGCACTCATGAGTAGGTGCCATCAAGGCCGTGGAATGCTAACACGATTGGAGTGGTGACCCCGACGGTCATGGTCCGGCTTGCCGAGGTCCATCGGGATTGAGGTCACGGCTTTGGCGGTGCCGATCCCGCCGTGAGACCTGAACCCGAGACTGGTCTGTCACCGTGGCGGCAGCGATGACGCGTTCGGCGGCTATCGCCGCCGAACGCGTCTGGCGTGGTCCTGGTCGGCTTCGCGGTGGCGGCGGAAACTCCCGGGGTTACCGGTCTCGCGGGGATCTTCCGAGGCGACGAGACCTGCGTGGAGCCGCGCCGAGAGTCGCTGCAGATCGGCGGCGTACGCCGGGTCCCGAGCCACGTCCACGAGTTGCTGCGGGTCCTTGGCGAGGTCGTAGAGTTCCCGCTCGGGGCGAGCCTCGAAGGCGCGGCGATACAGTTCGTGGACGGCGGGATCGGTGCGTCGTCGCATCATCTCCGTCTTTGTCGGTGACGGATCGATGTTGAAGTTGTAGTCGGACTTCGGGTGCACTGGCCACGCGCCTTCGTAGTCGTTCCGGATCAGCAGGAATCGATCGGTGCGGATTGCGCGTTGGGGATTGTCCTCGACGTGGCCCTCCATGCCGGTCAACACGTGATCCCTGGTCGGGTCGACGCGGCCGCTGTGTTTCGACAGCAACACCGAAAGCAGGCTTCGGGCGTTCATCGACGCCGGTCGTCGCAACCCGGCACTCTCGAGGAAGGTGGGGGCGAAATCCTGCAAGGCGACGAAGTCGGTCACGGTCCGGCCTGTGGCGATACGGTTCGGCCAGCGCACCACCAGCGGGACCTTGGTACCCATGTCGTAGAGCGTCGCCTTGCACCGCGGGAATGGCATGCCGTTGTCCGAGGTCATGACGACGATCGTGTTCGCCAGTTCACCGATCCGCTCGAGCTCGCGCAGGATCTCGCCGCACTGCCGGTCGAAGCGCTGCACCTCCCAGTAGTAGTCGCAGATGTCAGCGCGCACCACGGGGGTGTCGGGGAGGCCGGCGGGTATCTCGACGCGCTTGGGGTCCAGGCCCGATCGTGTGCCGATCCCCAACTCGTAGGGCCGATGCGGGTCCTGGCCTCCGTACCAGTAGAAGAATGGTTGGCCTGGCTTGCGGCGTGCGAGGAACTTTGCGAAGCGTTCGTGCTTCTTGGGAAGAGGTGCCGCGCGATGACGATGGTGGGATGGCCAGTGGCTCTTCCCGAACTTGCCGACGAGGTAACCGTCGGTGCGCAGGATGTCGGTGAACAGGGGCGTGTCGGCCGCAATCGAGCCCCAAAGATTGGCGGCGCCGCCGAGTCGCCAGTGATTCTGCCCGGCCAGAATGGCGGCGCGAGCCGGCGAACACGATGGTGCGGATACGAACGCGTTCTCGAACCTGGTTCCTTCCGCGCAGAGCTGATCGAACGTCGGGGTCTGCACGACGCGATCACCGAGGGCTCCGGCGTGCGGAGCGGACCAGTCGTCGGCGATCAGGAACACGATGTTCGGGGGCGGGCCTTGGGGTTCCGGCGCCGAAGTGCAACCGGCGAGGATACCGAGGGCCGAGAGTGCGATTGTCCGTGCCACCGCGCGTCCTTTGAGGATCATGACCACAGGCTACCTGATCGCTCACTCCCAACGAGACCGGGCTTCGCTCCGGTGAGTTCTTCTCCGGAGCGAAGGGCGCTCAACCAGCATCACTGATTCCTGAATCGGTCGGCGCTGACAACGTTGGGTTCCCCCCTTCGCGTCTCGATCACCACTCGCTTGTTTCCGTATCGGATCTTGCAGGGGCCGGCCGCACTGGAACGGATCGTGACGTCCACCAACTTGGAGTCCTTCCACCGAAGGTCGAGCTCGAATCCTCCGCGAACCCTGAGGCCGGTGACCCGTCCCGACGGCCACGCCTTGGGCAACGCCGGCAGCAGGTGAATCTCGCCGCCATGGCTCTGCACGAGTAGCTCGGTGATGCTGGCGCAGGCCCCGAACATCCCGTCGACCTGGGGTGTGCTGTAGCACTTGCTCAGCAGATTCGCGCAGGTGTTCTTCTCCATGAGGAGTCGGAAGATCCGATGTGCGTGATCGCCATCATGCAATCGCGCCCAGAGGCCCATCTTCCAGGCCATGGAAAATCCGGTCCCTCCGTCGCCGCGCATGGTGAGTGACTTCTTCGCCGCCTGGGCCAGATCGGGAGTTTGCTCGACGTCGATCTGGCAGCCGGGATACAGCCCGTAGAGGTGGGAGAAGTGTCGGTGGGTGTTCTTGGGATCATCCCAGTCTTCCAGCCATTCCTGGAGCTGACCCTGTCGGCCGATCTTCATGGGAGCCAGCCGGCCGCGCATGTGCGTGAGCTGCTTGCGCAGGTCCGGGTCTCGATCGAGAGCTTTCGACGCCTTGATCACCGCACCGAACAAGTCTCGCAACAACTGCATGTCCATCGTGGGCCCGGCACAGATGGATGGCGTGATTGGACCACCCATGATCTCGTCGTGGATCTTCCGGTTGCCGGGTCTGGTCGGCAGGGTCTCCGGCGAGCTGGCTGGACAGGTGACCAAGACCTTCTCCGTAGGGTGTTCGACAAGAGTGTCGACGAAGAACAAGGCCGATCCCTTGAGAACGGGATAGACCTTGCGGAGATAGTCGTCGTCAGGCTGATACAGGTAGTGCTCCCAGAGCTGGGTGCAGAGCCAGGCCCCGCCGGTGGAAAACGTCCCCCAGTAGGGCCCGTCCATCGGCGCTGTCGCCCACCAGATGTCCGTGTTCTGGTGGAGCACCCAGCCGCGCGCGCCGTAGGTCTCGCGAGCTGTGTGGGACCCGGGCCCGGTGAGCTCGCGCAGCATGTCGATCAGCGGCTCCGCGCAGTCGGCGAGGTTGGCGACCTCGGCCGGCCAGTAGTTCATCTGCAGATTGATGTTGGCGGTGAACTTGCTGTCCCAGCTCGGGTTCATCTTCTCGTTCCAGATGCCCTGCAAGTTGGCTGGCTTGGTGCCGGGCCGTGAACTGCTGATCAGCATGTATCGGGCATACTGAAAACACAGCGCCGCGAGTTGGGGATCATCACCGCCCTTGGCGAAGCGCGTCAGCCGCTCGTCGGTGGGGAGTCGGGAGGCGTCGGTTGTGGTCAGGTCGATCGACAGCCGTCGGAACATCTCTCGGTGGGCGGCGATGTGGTCGGCTTTGATCCGCTCGTACGGCTTGTCGTCGATGCGCTTCAGGACCTGCATGACCCGCGATTTCGCCGAAGCACTGACGTCGCGGTAGTTCACGAAGTTGGTGGCGGCCGGGAGCAGAATGGTGACCGCATCGGCGGCGGTGACCGTCAGACTGTCGTAGTCGGCCTGGACCTTGCCGCCGCGAGCGAGGAACCTGGCCCGAGCGAAGAACTGCACCCGGCCCTCGACACCCAGAAAGGTGGACGTCTTGCCGCGCAATTGCAGGCTGTCGGGGGCGACGCCGTCGATGCGGTAGGTTTCGCTGCCGTAGTTGGAGTGGGCGGTGTTTCGATATCCGGTGAGCTGGGCCTTCAGCGAGATCTGCCCTGGCTGGTCGGCCGTCAACCGGATGATGATCAGTTGATCGACCGGGCTGACGAAGGCCTCCCGGGAGAACTTCACGCCGTCGATCGTGTAGCGCACGGACGCGATGGCCGTATCGAGATTCAAGTCGCGTCGATAGTCCGTGGCCTTCTCGTGCCCAGGAAACTCCAGCCACAGGTCGCCGAGTGGTTGGTACTTCATCTGTTCCACCGGCGTGCCCATCATGTGCCGACCAAAGAGCCGGTGGGCCCGGGCGTAGTCGCGCTCGAAGACGAGTTTCCGAATCTCGGCCACGTGCTTGGCACCGGCGGTGTTCGTCGGGTTGTAGGGCCCGCCGGTCCAGACCGTCTCTTCGTTCAAGAGGATTCGCTCCTTGGCCGGGTCACCAAACAGCATCGCCCCAAGCCGGCCATTCCCCAGCGGGATCGCCGCAGAGAACGTCTTGGCCGGTGTCTTGTACCACAGAGTGGTGGCGCCGGCGCCCGGTGTTGCGGCTGGCGAAGTCGACGCGTCTTGTGCCGCACCAAACGTGGAGAGGGCGAGGGCCGCGAGGATGGCAATCGGGATCATTCGCATCGGAACCGGCTGGTAGGTTGTGGGATAGGGAGAGTCCCGCGAGTCGCTGGTCTTGTCTACACCGTCAGTGTGCTCGTCTCACGAGCAGCAATTGCGGTTGTCCAGCCTGTAGCTGCACGGGAAGCCCTTCGTGGAGTTGCTTCCCGGAGAACTTCTGCTCCGACCCGCTCGCGACATTCTTGACCACGTACTGTTCGCCGGGTTCGACGGTGTACCACTCGGGCATGGTGTTCATCCGCGGCCAGTCGCGCTTGAAACCCATCTGTTCGCGGTGCCGCGGGATATCGAAGATCAACCTACCCTGGTAGGCGCGTTCTGATTTCAGGAAGACCCGCACGCCCTCTTCAGTCTGGCTCGCGCCCAGCGCCAGGCCCTGGCGCCACGGACGGGCGATCAACCCGCGGGTGTGCATGAGTGCGTGCATGAGCACGGTGCGGACTCCGTTCGAGTCGAGCTTGTAGGTGCTCCAGAGTTTCGCGGTCGGCAGCGGATCCGCCATTCGGGTGACGTTGGCCGCCATCTCCTGGTCGACCCATGTCAGCCCCTCCGGAACGGGGAGGCGATTGAGGATGTAGAGACCGCCCTCGATGGAGTCGGCGTAGCCATCGATCGACCGTCCTTCCCACAGGTAGTTGGTGTACTTCGGCTTGGACAGGTTGCGGAGCGTTCTCCGCAGGTGTTCGCGGTAACGCGGCTCGCCGACAACGATGTCGTGGCACAGGTAGGTTACGTAGTTGTACCCCCAGCCATCGCTGAGCCCTCCGCCGCCGAACCGATTGAACATCATGCCGTCCTCGTTGGTCCCGCGTTCGAGGATCGTGTCGAGCATCTTCCTGATGAGCGGCAGGTAGACCTTCGCCTTCTCGGGGTTGTGTACGGATTCGACGCCCAGCAGAAGTCCCAATCCGCCGATGATCTCACAACCGTGATCTCGCAGCCGAGTCGGCAGGAAGTCGCCCGGCAGCAGGTAGTGGTCCGCCAGTCGTTCGGCCCACTCGAGGTACTTCTTGTCGCCGGTGCTGGTGAAGAGTCTGGCCAGGGCCTGGATCTGCTCGCCGTTGG
>PVBE010827175.1_pt1 | contig 13991 bp, 11 predicted proteins | sample 1631181 | NCBI WGS metagenome assembly PVBE01 (sample SAMN08397723, study PRJNA350692) | Marine metagenome, whole genome shotgun sequencing project. | isolation source: water | place: Pacific Ocean | collected 2012-04 | reverse complement strand
GTACGGAATCATCGGGAATTGCGCCTACAGCGCTTTGGCAGAGGCCGGTCGCATGGTGTGGTTATGTTGGCCACGCATGGACAGCAGCCCCGTCTTTGGTGCCTTGCTCGATGACGAGAAGGGGGGATCCTTCGACGTCGAGGCGATCGGTCTCACGAGCGTCGAGCAGACGTATGTCGAAAATACGAACATCCTCCGCACGGTTTTCCGCAGCGACTCCGGCTCGTTCGAACTGCTGGACTTCGCGCCGCGATTCCGGCAGTACGGACGCTCGTTCAAACCGAACATGCTCGTGCGTATCTTGCGTCCCCTGGAGGGCGAACCGCTCGTTCGGGTCGGCATCAACCCGACATACGACTACGGTCGCGCCGACGTCACAAAGTGGATGGCGAGCAACCACATCGAGTTCAACGGCCTGCCTGCACCGTTGCGATTGACGTCAAATATTCCCCTGACGTACCTCGACGAAGGCCGCAACTTCGTGCTGACGAATGAACGGCACCTCGTCCTGACGTACGGCGAACCCCTACAGGAGTCGCTGGAGGAAACGGCGAACATATTCTTGGACCAGACGTGCGATTACTGGCGTCGTTGGGTCAAGAGTTCGCGCATTCCTCGCGACTACCAGAAGCAAGTCATCCGTTCGGCGCTCGTTATCAAGCTCCACCAATACGAGGATACGGGCGCGATCATCGCTTCGACCACGACCAGTCTGCCCGAATTCCCTGGCTCCGGTCGGTGCTGGGATTATCGATTCTGCTGGCTGCGTGACGCGTACTTCTCGCTCAACGCGTTCGAACGGCTCGGGCACTTCGACGAGATGGAGCGATTCCTGACGTATCTGCGCACGATTCTCGAGACGCACGGCGGCAAGCTGCAGCCGTTGTACAGCGTGAGTGGGAAAGCGGATCTGTCCGAGGAGATCCTGGATCACCTCGACGGATTCCGAGGGCAGAAGCCGGTGCGCATCGGGAATCAAGCGCACGAGCATGTCCAGAACGACATCTACGGCGAGATGATCCTCGCGATCAGCCGACTGCTCCTCGACTCACGTTTCGTGGGTTTCGAAGGGCTCGGTGGCGCATGCCCGCTGATCGAGCGTCTGCTCGACGAGGTGGAGAAACGCCTCGAAGATCCGGACGCGGGATTGTGGGAACTGCGGGGTGAGGAGCAACTGCACACGTTCACGCTGCTGACGCACTGGGCTGGAGCCCGTCGTGCCGCCGAAGTCGGCGATGCGGTTGGTGCCCGCGATCTCAGCGACAAGGCGCTCCGCATCGCGGAGAAGGCGCGCAGCATCATCGAGACTCGATGCACGGATCCGGACACCGGTGCACTGACGCAGTCCGCTGACAAGAAGAACCTCGATGCCGCCACGCTGCTCGCGTTGCACTTCGGGTTCTGGGAGCCGGATGATCCCGCTGCGGCGAGGCATGTCGAAGCGATCGGAGTGCAGCTCAACGTCGGCGGTCTCCTCAGACGTTACGATGTCGCGGACGACTTCGGCCAACAAGAGGCGGCGTTCACAGTCTGTTCGTTCTGGATGGTCGAGGCCCTCGCCATCGTCGGCAAGAAGAACGATGCGCGCATCCTCTTCGAGCGCCTGCTCAGTCACGGCAACGACCTCGGGCTGTTCAGTGAGGACATCCTTCCGAAGACGGGGGAGCTGTCCGGCAACTTCCCGCAGACGTACTCACACGTCGGGCTGATCAACGCGGCCTTTCGGTTGTCTCGAAGCTGGGAATAGTCGCGTCGGTACTCAGAAAACCCCCTGGCGACGCGAGATCGAATGACTTGCCCTCGTTCGTGTGAGTCTTGGTGGGGCGAAACATGGTTCATTGCGTAAGGACTCTTGCATCGTAGCTGTCTCTTGTCCTGACCGTTCTGTTGTTCGCTGGTTGCCATGGCCAGAGCGATGACCTTGCGGCTCTAGGACTCGCATTCGACACTCCGTTCGACTTCAACGACGACTCCTACCGGAAGCACGGCATCGATCCCGACAAGCTGATCAACCGCCTCACGCCGAGTCACGACTTTGCGGCGGCGGGCAAGTCGCAGGATACGTCGAGGAACGGCACGCGCATCCTCCAGGCGTTCGGTGGGTACGGCAGCCGTGAAACGCCGCCGCGAGGTCTGGAGTCAGTGCCAGCTGGCGCAGCGATCGGCGTCAGACCTTCTCCTCGCCGCCCTGGAATCGACGCCGCGTCACCGGCTCTTTGCCGAGAAACGTCTTCTTTGGTTGCTGTGCCTGGAATACGGGCTGGCTGCCAACTGATCGCCGGCGTCGGTCGAGAGAGCACCTGACGGCTACCCGTACGGTCTAGTCGGCCCGCGTCCGCCCATCACCGCACCGATACACGCGAACAGCCCGCCGACGATCACTGTGAACGGGATCCAGAAGACCGCCTGCGACAGTGTGAGAAAGACGAACAAGTCGTTGCCGACCTGGGCGACATGGCCGACGGGCAGCTTCTCGTAGTGCGTGCCCCATTCGTTTTGCACAGCGAACCAGGTGACGATGATGACGGGAACGCGCGCGAGGACTCCGTACAACAGAAGGGCGAGGGCAACGCGGCCCCAGGCGACGAACGCGATGATCACGCCGACGAAGAGAAGCCCAACTGCGTAGACGATCCCCGTCGGTTCCGAGGGATTGGCCGCATCGTGCGGCATGGAGATCAACCCGGTCTGGATGCAGGCCGCGGCACCACCCACTACGACGATGATGGACAGGAGGAAGAGTCCGAACGTCTTGCCGAGTTTGTCCGGTCCGCCGCCCGTTCGGCGCAGTCGCAGACCGAACCAGAAACCGAAGAGCATCAGGAGCCACGTGATCCCGATGACCCCCGGTGGGATCAGCGTGCCTGCCGCGTCCGTCTCGTTGGGCGCGATGTTGCGAAACAGCGGCGCGCTCCACTCCAGAAGCTCACCGGTCAGCCGGAGTCCGGTGACGAGCAGCGTGATCAGTGCGGGGATCTTCACCAGGGCCCACGAGCTTGGCGCATCGCTGTTCATGGCCGGAGCATAGTCATTCGATCGACGTACAGCGACGTTCGTCAGCTGACCTCGCCGAGGCACGTGAAGATCAGCCGGTAGAACTCCGGATGGGATACCCACGTCTGTGCGGTGACGATCCTGCCATCCCGCACTGCCTGGTTCTCGTCGTAGCGACCGCCGTTGGACTCGATCTCGAATCGGATGTGTTCGTAGGCGGTCATGCAGGTGCCTTCGGCCAGGCCGGCGCTGATCAGGATCTGGATGCCGTGACAGATGGCGAAGATCCACTTCTCCTGGCTGTCGAACTCCCGGACGATCTCGATGACGCGCGGGTCGTTGCGGAGGTACTCGGGCGCGCGACCGCCCATCATGACGACCGCGACGTAGTCCGCGACTTTGACCTCTGCGAACGTCAAGTCGGACTCCAGTGAGTAGCCGACGCGCTCCACATACGTGTCCCACCCGGGTTCGAAGTCGTGCATGACCAGGTTCAGGCGGCGTTTCGACGGTGCGGCGACCACGGACTCGTAGCCGGCCTCGCGGAACCGATGGACGGCGTACAGGGTCTCGTAACTCTCGCCGGCATCACCGGTGACGATCAGGATCCTCTGGGTCATTGGGTGTCGAACTCCTGCGGGGAGGGTAATCACTTCAGGTCGGTCTTCGCAGGAATACCGGGGGGATCCGGCCCGTCTCTTGCGGGCGGACAGAGAACCGTTTCATTCTCAGTCCCTTCGATTTTACCAAGGAATGGACCAATGCAACTACGATTCTCGTGGCGTTTCGCCGCCCTCGCTCTCCTCTCGCTGATTGCAACCGCGAGCACGCCGTTGCCACATGTCGTAGCGCAAGACAAGGCGAGCTCCTCCCGAGGCTTTGTGCTGGAACCAGGAGAACACACGTTGGGGAATATTCTCCGCAGCGCCGCGAAGTACCTCGGTCGGAACTTCTTCATGAACCCGAACGAGGTCGACAGCGATCAGAACACGGTCGAAATCCAGAAGAAGCTCAACCTGGACGCGATTGGTTGCGAGGAAGTCGTGAGTCAGATCGCCTACATGAAGGGGTTCACGATCGTTCCGATCGACCCTCTGCGTGGGCTCTACGACGTGATCTCATACCGCGGTGAGCGCACTCTGGAGATTTCGACTCACGCACTCCACCTGAGCCCCGACGAAGTCTTGCGAAAATCAGAACTGAAAGTGTACGTGCTCACGTCGTTCTCGTTGAAGCACATCGACGCGACGAGGGCGGCCCAACAACTCCGACCGTTATTCATGGCGGGGGGCGGTCTCAACGTCCTCAACTTCGGAACTGCGGGAACGAAGCAGAGCTTGATCCTGCAGGGATACGCTGGTCAAGTCGCCAGCGCGATCCACCTGTTGCGGGGAGTCGACATGCCCCAGCGGCAGGTCGTCGCGTCCCCTCGGCGGGAGCCCTCCGAGCATGTCTCGCAGCAGTTGGCGTTGCTCTCGAGAGCCGCCAAAGCGACCGCGACGTCACGGCTCGCGATGCAAAAACGCCTCACGGACCTCGAGGCTCGGTTTGCGGCGCTCGAATTCTCTAGGAAGAAGTTGTAGACGGCGCCGGGGCTATCGGTGCGCGACACCGAGGATGGGGACAGCCCCTGTGCTGCGCTCGGCGAAGTGCTACAATGAACGGTGAGTCGGAGGCGGCGCCTACCGAGGTGGACGCATCCGGTCTCGCCTCTGCTCCCTGCTCCGAAAAATGCTCTTGAGTTACGTGCACGAGATGTGCGTCCCCGCGATCCCGGGCTTCGAGATGATCTCCAAGTTAGGTGAGGGGGGTATGGGTACGGTGTACCTCGCCCGTGAGATCGTCAGCGACCGTGAAGTCGCGATCAAACTGCTGACGGCGACCCCTGACACGACGGATGCGGAGAGCCGGGCACGTTTCGCGCGCGAGACCCGCATGATGACCCAGGTCTCGCATCCGAACGTCGTCGCCGTGATCGACAACGGTTCGGTGGATGGCCGTGACTACCTCGTCATGGAATACGTGGACGGTCGCAGCCTCCGCGACGTCCTCACGGAGTCCGGAGCGTTTTCGCCGCCAGCAGCCAGCGAGGTACTCGACGGTATCGCCGCCGCGCTCTCCTGTCTCCACGAGCAGAGCATCGTGCACCGTGACCTCAAGCCGGGGAACATTCTCCTGGAGCGAGGCGGTTGGGTGAAGCTCACCGACTTTGGCCTCTCGGCGCCGGTCGCGGAACTCGGCGACATCACGGGCACGAACCAGTTTGTCGGGAGCTTCGACTACATGGCACCGGAGCAACGGACTCGACTTCCGCTCGACGAACGGGTCGACCAGTTCTCCCTCGCCGTGATCGCGTATGAAATGCTCACAGGTAAGCGACCGGTGGGTACCTACAAGTCCCCGTCGAGCATCAACCCGCGATTGAGCCGCGGGGTCGATCCGGTCATCGCCCGCGCGTTGGAAGAAGACCCCGACGATCGCTACCCAACAGTGGAGCGCTTCATCGGTTTGCTCCGGGTGGCGCTGTCGAGGGTCTCCCGACGTCGACGCACGGCGATCGTGAGCGGGGCCTACGCCGCGGTGCTCGTCTCCTTGATCTGGGGCTGGGAGTCGATCTTCGGGTCGTTCTTCGAATCGGGCGCGGATCCCAATGGTGTGGTTAGGCGCGAGGTTTCGGAAGTCTCGAACAAGCCCGGGTTGGCGACAGACCCAAATCCCCCGACCGCCGCGAAGAAGGACTCCGTCAACTGGGGCGAGATCGCGGACGATCGCCTGGCCGAGGGCAAGCTCGACGCCGCGACCAAGGCGCTCGACGAGGCGATCAAGCTCGACAAGTCGGATCCGAATCTGTTCCGCCGCCGCGCGCTAGTCCACAAGTCCAACGATATGTTCCAGCTCGCGCTAGACGATCTACTCACCGCTCGAATGCTCGATCCGACGTTCGTGGACGCGTGGGTGGGTGCGGCGTCGATCCATGTGAACTTGAACAACTACCCGGAGGCCGTGGAGTTGCTGGAAGAAGCGATCTCGAAGGATCCTTCCCTGGCCACAGCGTTCGCATGGCGAGGCTGGGCGTACCACGGACTGAGGCGCGACGATCGGGCTCTCGAGGATCTCGAGCAAGCGATCAAACTGGACCCCGACTGTGGGATCGCGTACCAGTGGCGCGGCTTCCTCGCGAAGCGTCGGAGAGATTGGGTGAATACGGGAAGGGACTACACCCACTTCGTGCGCTGCCACGCGGACGATCCCAACGCCCACCGACTCCTCGCGTCGTTTCTCGCCCTGTGCCCCGACCGCAAACACCGGGACGGCAGGCGCGCGGTGGAACACGCGAAACGAGCCTGCATTCTGACGAATTACCAGTCGTGGGCCATGTTGCGGGTGTTGGCTTCATCTCATGCCCAAGCCGGCGAGCTGACCGAAGCGATCGACTGTTGTGAAAAGGCGCGCAAGCTGGCCCCGGAGAACCAGTGGCGCAAGCTCAAAGATCAGAAGAAGAGTTACGAAAAGCGCCTCGCTGCCAAAGGGATGACTCCCTGATGACGATCGACCAACAACCGGAGGTCAGCCGCAGCATCTTCCGCGAAGCGAACGACGCGTTCTTCATCCTGCGTCCTGACGATCTGCGCATTCTCGATGTCAACCCGGCGGCGCAACGGCTCACCGGGCGGCGGCGCAAGGAGCTCCTCGCCATGTCGCTCCAGGACCTGGTGGAGACGCAGGGCGCCGAGGCGATCAGCGAGTTGATCCAGGCCTGCCAGTCGACTTCGTACTTCCTGGGCTCCGAGGGGTATCTCCTGAAGAAGGAGGATGGCAGCCGCGCGATTCAGTTGAGCGCCAGCCGGATCCACACGGAGCCCGAGACCCTCGCCCTGCTCGTTGTCCGGGATGTCTCCCGCCGGAAGGCACTCGAAGAGCAACTCCACCACGCGCGCCGGATGGAAGCGATCGGTCGACTCTCCGCAGGGGTTGCCCACGAGTTCAACAACCTCCTCACGATCATCAACGGCTACTCGGCCCTTCTTCTCGAGAACGGTATCGACGAGGCGATGACAGGAGTCCTGGAGATCAAGAAGGCGGGAGAGCAGGCCGCGGACTTTACCCGACAGCTCCTCGACTTCGGTAGCAGGCAGGGCATCGAGACACGAGTGCTCGATCTGAGCGAGGTGATCGTAGGCATGGAGAGGATGCTTGTGCCGTTGCTCGGCGAGGGAATCGAGGTGGCGACGAAGCTCGAGTCCAATGGACTGTTCTTCGAAGCGGATCGCGGTCGGATTGAGCAGTTGCTCGTCAATCTCGCCGCGAACGCGCACGATGCCATGCCGACCGGCGGTCGACTGACGATCGAGACGCTCCGCGTAGAACTGAATTCGGACGATATCGCGAGTCTGCCCGGCCTCGCCCGGGGGCCACACGTCTTGTTGCGGGTCTCGGACACCGGTTGCGGAATGGATTCCCCGACGGTCTCCCGGGCCTTCGAACCTTTCTTCACCACGAAGAAGAGGGAAGACGGGACCGGGCTCGGCCTCGCCATGGTGTACAGCGTCGTCAAGCAGAGTCGTGGGCACGTCGCGGTGACGAGCCGACCGGAGGAGGGCACGACCTTCACCATCCACTTCCCGGCGACGGACAAGGCGATGATTCCGAAGAATCTGAACGGCGAGCCACCGGAACCGCCGCGGCCTGGCACGGAGAATGTCCTGCTGGTCGAGGATGACGAGAGCGTGCTCCGACTCGTGAAGGGCGTGCTCGAGGGGGCTGGCTACACGGTCCTGCCCTCATGCAACGGCAAGGATGCGCTGGCCACGAGTGAACGCCACGAGGGTCCGATTGACCTCGTGCTCACGGACTTTCTGATGCCGGGGATGCGCGGCGACGAACTCGGACGGCGACTGACGGCGGCGCGTCCCGACGTTCGAGTGCTCTACATGTCGGGTTGCGTGAGTCTCGAGGGGACGGGCGCGGACTCCGAGGCCCTGGGTTCATTCATACGGAAGCCGTTTTCGCTGGACGACTTGGTCCGGCGCGTCCGGGCTGAATTGGATCGCTGACAAGCGTTTTGGCGATTGGTCCGTGCGCTGAGGGGTGGCCTGCACTCCGGTTGGAGACATCACCACCGGGGGATTTCATGAACCCGATCCACCGCAGACGCTCCCTCGCCTCCGCTCTCCTGCTCGCTCTCCCGCTCTGTGCCGCCTCTCTCGGCGCGCAGGGCTACACGATTCAGACCGACACCGTGCTCATCACGTGGTCCGATGGCATCAGGACGCGGATGGACGTCCACTACCCGACGGCGGCAGCGCCCTCGCGCGGATGGCCCGGCGTCCTCTGCTCCCACGGCTCCGGAGGCAACCGCGGTCGCATAGGAGTGATGGCCAAGCACCTCGCTCGCCAGGGCTACATGGCCTTCGCCTACGACATCCGGCCCTTCGGCGTGACCAGCACGATACTGAACCCTCCGACGTTCGACGCGTCGCAGGAACGTCGGGTGCTCGACGGCGCCGAGTCCTTCTTCCTGATGGAGAATCTCTACGGGACGAAGTTCGACTACGAGAATCTCGCCGCGGTCGGTCGATGGGTGGCGGCATCAGCTTGAAGCTGGCCGCGCAAGGGAAGAAACCCGCGAAGTCACCCAAGACGCCCCGGACGATCCAGGTCGCCGCGCCGACGAAATCGAGACTCACGTTGCAGTAATCAGGGCTCGCTCAACTCGACATCGCCTTGGCGAAGGCGAAGAAGGAGGGGCGACTCGTGCTCGTCGGCCTGTTCGGTGCGGAGACTTGATGACCAAGCACACGCTTTGAGGACCGTTCGCTCTCAGTCATCGTGAACGATTCCAATCTCATCAAGGCCTCGATGGATCTCCTCCGCGTGATCATTCGGCGACCACACGCGTACAAGTTCCTGCGCAAGCACCCGACGTCAGGCATGCCTTGTCTCGCGATCATGAACGGGAAGGGCAGGCTGCTCGGCGGCGTGCGAATCCCTTCCGCGGACGCGGCCTCGGATCTGATAGGCCGAATCGAGGGGGCGCGAAAGAAGGTGACCAAGAAACGATCGTTCTGAGCATTCCGACCGGCGAGAGGGGCAACGGGGTTTCCACCCTGTTGCCTCTCGCTGTGTACAGAACGGCGCGCGCGCCTGGATGTCGTCGGGAGGTCTGCGTCGGAGCAGTTTCCCCCCACGACAGCCTCTCGGATTGGCTTCTTGACCGCGGTCGGCGGGGGCGCCGGCGAGTTGGCGCGCGACCTGCGGAGTGGTGCGACTAGTCGGCGGACGGCTTGACGTTCTCGGCGCGGGGACCCTTCGGGCCATCGCCAACGTCGAACTCTACTTTCTGTCCTTCGCGAAGCTCGTCGTACGAAGTGTCGATCACTGACGACATGTGGAAGAAGATGTCCTTCCCGTCGCCGGTGTCGATGAATCCGAAGCCCTTATCTGTCAAACGCTTGATCGTTCCTTCTGCCATGTGTTCTCTGCTTTTGGGGGGTAGTTAGTTCCGCCTTCGCCTCTGCTGGAATGCCAGGGTCTCCACCGGAGCCGAAACCATATGGTTCGGCCCCACAGATGCCAGTAGGTTCTCCCTCTACCTATGCGCCGTCACGAAGGTTTGACGGTCGGAGGTCCCCAACCCCGGAAATCCACGCTCAGACGGGGGCTGGGGCGGCGCTGCGCCGGCGATATTCGCGGATGGGAGGCTTGGGGGCAGGGATGGCGTCACGCGGCGAGGGCGTCGGTTGCGGCCCGCCGTCCAGCTGCCGGGGCCCTGGTCTTCTCTCTGAGCGTCTCTGATGCGCCGCACGAACCTCGATGAGGGCCTCGCGTGCCGGACTGGCCAGGGGGACGCGAGGTTTCTCATACGGCTGCCTCTCTGCGAAGAAGAGCCGACGACTGGGCTCGAAAACGAATCTCCCGCCAGCGAGGTCTCCGTGCAGACGCACTTCGTCAGCGTCACGCCGCTGCTCGCGTAGAAGTCGCCGGCCTCGGGTACGGTTCCGGGACGTTCCTGGCCATCGCTGCGTGGTTCGCGTGGTACAGCCTGCACGGCGCTCCAGCCGTGGAGTTGCGGTCGCCGCGCCGCCACGCATGAATCGGATCGCACGGATTCCTGGGCGGCCTGAAGAGCCGACTTGCGCCGGAGCCGAGCGACGAATCGCGACTACCGGCGTGACAAGACGCGGCTCGATTGGGATCATGCGAAGGTTGTCCTTCGGAGATACCCATGACGCACACTCAACTCTCGCGGCGAAATTTCGTTCGCGACGATGTCCCTCGGCTCGATGATGACCTATTCGCTGGTCGAGTCGCTTTTTTCGAGTGACGCCTTCGACGCCAAGATCCGTCCGGTCACGAACAAGTGGTTGACGGATCTGAATGACCTCTCGTGTTCGGTCAAGGCGGGCAAGCTTCGCCAGGTGGAGTGGCAGATGAAGGTCGAGGAACTCTTCGCGAAAGTCGAACTGCAGGAGCTCCTGAAACTGATCGACTTCGAGAACTTCAAGAAGCGCGCCCGCTTCTCGGAACAGGGTGAGCGTGGCAACACGTTCAGCTTCCCCAAGGTCGAGGGCGTGCCCACGAGCCTGGAGTTCGGCAAGCAGATCTTCGCGTTGAAGAAGGGGCAGTCCGTGATCCCTCACGGCCACAACAACATGACGACGGCTTTCATGATCCTGCAAGGAGACTTCCGCGGTCGCCACTATCAACGACTCGAGGACGGGGAGAAGGACATCATGATCCGCCCGACGATCGACGAGAAGTTCGGCCCCGGTGATTGCTCGACGGTTTCCGACTTCCGCGACAACATCCACTGGTTCAAGGCGCTCACAGGCCCCGCGTTCGTGTTCAACGTCCACGTGCTCAACATCCGCGACCGGAAGAAGTTCGGCAGTGGTCGAGTCTACGTCGATCCGACGGGCGAGAAGCTGCGCGGCGGGATGATCCGCGCGCCCCGCATCTCGAGACGCAAGGCGAAGAAGCTGTTCGGCTGAGACTGGCGCTAGTGCAGTGAGTGAAGAGACTCTGGAAGCCACCTCTGTCGCACAAGACGTGTCACGAGGGGAACATCTCACATCGCGCCGAACTGTTTTGCGCGGCCCTATCGGTGATGAACCTTCTCGTCTGCGCAAGGCCTGACGTATGATCCCTTGCCGATGTCTTCGTGGTCCGAGATTCCGATGGCCGGTGGCACGCATCGTTTCCTGACGACGTGCTGGAGCCTCGTCGCGAAGGCTGGGGACTCTGACGAGAAGGGTCGGCGTGCGTTCGAGGAGTTGTGTGCGCAGTACTGGCCGCCGATCTTCGCGTTCGCACGGCGTCGAGGGCATGCGCCAGACGACGCGTTGGATCTCACTCAGGGTTTCTTTCTCGATTTGCTCGCGCGCGATGGCGTGGATCGTGCCGACCAGGGACGCGGACGGTTCCGGACGTTCTTGCTCGCGTGCTTCACGAACTTCCTCTCGAACGAACACGATCGGGCGCAGGCGCAAAAACGCGGCGGCGGGCGGACGCTCATCTCGCTCGACTCAGAAGAGGCGGAGCAGCGCTACGGTGTCGAGGCAGTGGACGACGTCAGCCCCGACATGATCTTCGAACGGCGCTGGGCGCTCGCCGTCATCGATCGGGTGATGGCCCGGTTGCGCGGTGAGTTCGCGGACCGTAGGCGAGAGGCGAGATTCAAAGCGCTCGAGGTCTACCTCCAGGACCCTGACCTGGCCCTGACCTACAAGCAGACCGCGGACCGGCTCGGCATGAGCGAAGGTGCCGTCAAGGTGACCGTGCACCGCATGCGCCAGCGTTTCCGCGAGCTGCTCGTCGAGGAGGTTTCCCAAACACTCGACGAAGGAATCGGCGCGAAGGACGAAATCGCCCACCTTCTGGCTGCGTTGGGCGGCGGATAGACGCGAGAATCACGGTATTTAGGAATACTCGATCCGGCGTGTAACCATGCGGATCGGGTTCCTTTACACAGCGGCATGAGCCACCAACCGAGCGATCAACCGAACCCCGCCCTCGATCCCAAGCGCCTGTTGGAAATGGCGATGGAGGGCATGACCGAGACTACGCGACCGCGGACTCCACCACCGACTTCGGCAGAACTCGAGGCCGCGCTGCCTCAGTTCGACATCTCCGGGCTGATCGGCCAGGGCGGGATGGGAGCGGTCTACAAGGCGCGCGAGAAGAATCTCGATCGCGTTGTCGCGCTGAAGATCCTGCGTCGGGAGACGGTTCAGGATCCGGAGTTCGAAGAACGCTTCGTGCGCGAGGCGCGGGCGCAGGCCTCGCTGAGTCACCCGAACATCCTCGCGATCTACGACTTCGGCGAGACCGAGGACTTCTTCTACATCGTCTCGGAGTACATCGACGGCGTAGACCTCCGCCAGCTGATGAAGATGGATCGGCTGTCGTCGGTGGAAGCGCTCAGGATGGTGCCGCAGATCTGCGACGCGTTGCAGTTTGCCCACGACCGCGGCGTCGTCCACAGGGACATCAAGCCGGAGAACATCCTGATCGACCAGGATGGGAAGGTGCGCATCGCGGACTTCGGGCTCGCGAAGATGCTCGGCGGGCACGACGTCACGCTCACGCGCACGGAGCAGGCGTTGGGCACGCCACACTACATGGCGCCCGAGCAGATGATGGGCGCGGGCCAAGTCGACCACCGCGCGGACATCTACGCGCTCGGCGTCGTGATCTACGAGATGCTGACGGGCGAGCTGCCGATCGGGCACTTCGCGATGCCGTCGCAGAAGGTGGGCACGCGCAAGGAACTCGACGAGGTGGTGATGCGCGCCTTGGCGCAGGCCGTCGAAGATCGATACCAGAGCGCGGGCGCGATCAAGTCGGACGTGGAAGGCGTGCCGAGCCACCCGGCGCCGAGTCAGGTCGCCTACGGCGAGGCGCGGTTGTGCAGGCGTCCGCTGGTCGGGCTCATCCTGTTGTTCGTGGGTTTCGTCGCGCTCATGGGTGGGGCTGCCCTCCTCTGGGATACGCAGGTCGAACATCAGTACCGCTACCAGCGCCAGCTGGTCAAGATGTACGACGCTGCGATGCGGGAGATCCAGGTCTTTGAAGAGTCGACGGGCAAAGCCTGGACCGGAGAACTGCCGGACAAGCCGGGCCCGCTACCGGAAGAACCGACCGTGGATGCACTCTCCATTTGGGTTTTCATCGGCGCAGCCGCCGTGTTCCTGCTGTTGACGGTCATGATCCTTGGATTCTCCGGAATCACGACGATCAAGCACTCCGCCGGGCGCCTCTACGGACTTGGCCTCGCGGTGTTCGTCGCGTGGATCCTCCCTCTGGGCATCTTGAACGCAGCTGTGTTCGCGCCGCTCGGCTTGATCCGCGACCAGGACTTGTTGGCGGTCGTCGCGGTGCTCGTGATCCTGACCGTGATCGTGCTGGACCTGTTGTTCCTGCGCTGGCAGTGCGGTCGGCACCGCGCCGAGATGGCGTGAGGGTCTCGTCGCTGCGAACCGCGCGTGCATCGCGCGATGGATGTGGTCGATCATCCCCTTCGGCCAGTATTTCTCGTGTGGGCGAAACAACGTGCCATGGTCACGGCCTTTGACGAACTTGATGTCGAAGTCTGTGCCGAGCTTCGCTTGCCGCCGCGGAGGCCTTACCTTCCTCGCAACTCATTCGCAACCAAGGATCACCCCATGCCTGTTCGTTTCTTTGCCTCCGCATTCCTTCTCGCCGTCGTCGCGGTCGCGGTGCCCGCGCAGAAGTCCACCGAATTGCGATTCGCCAGGATCTTCACGGATCACATGGTTCTGCAACAGCAGAAGAAGGCGCGTGTGTGGGGCTTCGCGAATCCCGGATCGAAGGTCGTCGTCACGATCACCGAGGACGGCGCGTTCGCGCAGCCGTTCCTGCCGGAGGAGAAGTCGAAGGCGAGCGTCGAGTACGCCGTCACTGTGCACTACGTAGAAAAGAACGCGCCGGCGTTTCGCGCGCAGGAACGAGTCACCGCGGCGGGCAAGGACGGCAAG